>Ga0307981_1001595_pt1 | contig 19886 bp, 16 predicted proteins | sample OrgLakmetagen987_FD_201849 | JGI IMG/M metagenome (GOLD analysis project Ga0307981, IMG submission 201849) | Saline water microbial communities from Organic Lake, Antarctica - #987 | ecosystem: Environmental > Aquatic > Non-marine Saline and Alkaline > Saline | place: Antarctica: Organic Lake... | reverse complement strand
TCTTTCTCATCATTGTCGCGTTTTGCGAAAGAAAATAATGGAGTGGCATTCCATTTTGTGAGAAGGCGAGAAGGCTGGTACCGGTACCGGCTGCCGGTCGGTGCAGCGAGTGAGTCGAGTCCCTTGAAAAATATTTCAGGTTTGGAGGGAAACGTGCCCGCGTGTGGTTGTCGTGGGAAATGGCAACTTTGCTTTGGCCGTTGATCATTTGACTGTTTTAGAGTGTGTATCGTTCTTGTCATCGCCAACGTTCCACACAACCATAGACTCCTTGTCGTGTCTCCACGCATAGTCCCACCAAACAAAAAGAAGAACCAGCGTTAGATTCATTTGACTGATTCAGTTGCTTACGAAAACCGAAACGAACGAACAAATCAACAAAACAAGTGAAGACCAACCAATATATATATATATATATTACCTCCATTACCATGTCGGATGATCCGTATGCGCTCCAGCCCGGCGCCAGCGTCGGTATCAGCAGCGGAGACTCTGGTGCCATTGTGAGCTACCGGTGTTCGTCCGTCTTTGGCGACTTTGAAAGAGTTCCAGCGCCCTACTTTTACGATTTCCAGTACCCGTGTTTGAATTCCATCGCGGCCGAGGAGGTCTTTGTCGAGACTACCACGCGGGACATGTCGCTCAAGCTCCTGCAGCGCGCTGCCTTGGCCTATCGCATTCTACCGTCGGGGGATGGTTGCTTTGTGCCACCCACCAAGGACGTGAATTGGGTGGTGGGTGTGTCGTCGACGCCAGCGGGCGATTCGATTGTGACGGATTTTGGGTGCCAGCGATTGATCGATACCGTGCCGGGAGAATGCTGTGTAGTGGTGCAAGGTGGCTTGGAGTTTGTGCCGTCGGGTGACTACGATGAGACGGCATTCAAGCGATTCGTTGCGGAGCAACTCAATGATGCAGAGTTTAGCGACTACAATACGGCGTTTATTGGTTCCGAAGTGGAGTTCACGTTGGAGGGAGACAATCCGCTTCCACCCGCCATTTCTTCGGTGGATGATTCGCCGCGGGAGCCTGCCAATGAAAACAAAGTCACAGTCATGGGAGGCTTTGTGATTTTTGGTTTGTGTGCGGTCGTCTTTGGAGCGCTCTTTATTGTGTTTCGCCGAAGATCGAAGCGGGCTTTGGCGGACGACATTGAAGGTGATTTCGATCCTGCGGACGACTTTGACAACAGCAAGGATTTGGAAATGCTCGGAACCGACGAGACGCTGCAGTTGGATGTGTTGAGTGACGAGATGGGTCGACGTACTCCCAAGAGCTACGAAGAGACACCGGACAGTCAGGCTGGTTACGAGTACACTTTTGATTTGGGAAGTTCGCTCAAGAATGATGTCATGGGAACCTACGGATCCACACCGCACAGTCCCTCTTCGTACGGGAACGCTCCATCTAACATGCGCGTAACAGCGCCGTACCCCATGTCGGAGACCTCGGATAGTGAAGCGGATAGCTGGGCGCAGACTGATGGAACCGTGGGGTCTCTCGAAGATCACTTGGAAGAGATTACTGCAGAGATCTAGTCATCATGCTTTGCTTTGTCTACGAGCGTTACGTAGTAATTTCGCAAAACTAGCTACAACAGATACGCACTCGCTGCCATGGGTAACAGCAGCAGCTCCTCAATACAATTCATACGAAACAAACCAATAACCTCTAAATATCATCGCACACTCGACTCTTGTAATCTTGTAGCTTGCTGTACGTAAGTCTACAGTGCAGTACCAGGTTCAGTAACTCTCTCTCTAGGTGGGTGATACCATACGGTAGGCGGTAGGGGAGGACCTACAGAACAGGTCGTACAATACCAGTAGACTAGTCTACCCGGTTAGGTACTGGTTGCTGTCCGCATTGTGACAGCCTTGCACGCTGACACTCAGACATGGTTTATTAGACGGAAACACATTCAAACAATTAATGTCCGTGCTAAGAATGCAGAAACGGATAATATTACTTAGGCTTTCTGATTTTAAACTGAGCGACGCTTGATTGACGCCTTTTCAGTGCGATTGCCATTGCCATCCAGCGAAGCCTGGGAACGTTCTTACTATATTGTCTTGCGACAGTTGGCACATACAGCAAGTGGATTCACTCATTTGTTTCGCGTTCACTTTAGTAACCGCAAGCACTAGCAGTATCATGTCGCTTTCGAGTCCGTCGCAAAGAGACAACGATGCCTCGCGCCATGACCGCCAACCCAATCGGCGTCTCCAAGACCCGCACCAGCGACAACAACAACAAACCCTCGAGTTTGACTGGATAAGTAACACGGCACTCGACAGCAGTAACGACCGAAGTCCGAACGATCCCGAGATTACCATTGAGAATGGCTATCCAGCCGTGTACAGTTGCCAAGATGATATTGTGGTGGAGGGCGAGGATACACGAACGCTGCAGTTTCAGTTTGATTACGAATTCACCATGAAGGATCCCCGCGAAAGCAGTCTCGTGGAAGTCTTTTATCAAGACTTGCCCGTCTTGGAATGGGGCATTCTGCTCATGGTGGTGCAAGCAGTCGACCTGGGACCGTGCAATCTGCAACAACAACAGCGCGCCATTCGCAAGTTTGCCACTGACACTGAATCTGACACTGATGCTACCACTGATACCACCAGTGGCCGACAAAGTGCATTCGACACTCGCGTGGTGAGCCTGGCCAGTACGCGCAAGGATGTCGTAGATCCAACGGTCGGTAAGTAACGAAGGAAGGAATGCCACGAGGTGCAATTTCTGCTGTGCAAAAAGTGTCTCACCTTTCCCCCCCTCATTGTATATGTTCCACTACTTTAGACGCGTGCGAATACCTGTCAAAGGACCTACCAGCAGACATGATTTGCTTGGCCATGCAGGGCCGCATGACGGCCGTGTACACTGGCGATGACGAACTGGCCGTTCAAAACTACCTCTTGAGCAATCTGGAGCAGGAAATAGATTCGCAGAACGTGTTGGTGCGTCAAATCAAGAGCATCAAGTTCTTGGGGGACCGTGCCACCTATGGATTATTGGCCGACAGTGATACGGTAGATGATACTGCTACCGTAACCTCGGAATCCGATTCCTACGCTGGACTGGTCACTGTAATGTCCTTGGGTGGCGCCTTTCTCTTGTTTGCCGTGGCAGGCTTGGCGCGAAGGATTCGCCGACAAAAGTCCAAGGAGATTACCAAGGCTGTCTCCGCCATTCCAGACATTGAACAAGTTGCGACGGGAAGTTCGCAAACAAGCGAGAGCTACCACAGCGATAGAGAGGTGCCCAGCCGAGCTTTTGCAGTAGCAGCTGCAGCGAACGACACAACGGCAGACGACGAAGAACTCGCAATGGACACGTTTCTGGATGACGACGATGTTTCCGATTGTGCGTCGGACGTGACTGCTTTACACCCACTAGACTTGAAAGCGCAGCAGCAGGGACCAGTGGTGGATGTGTTGCCACCTCTTCCTCCGACGCAACCAACAAAGCTGAGATCTCAAACCATGAAGAAGCGTCGCCGACGAAAAAAACGGAGCAAGAGGAAATTGACACGCACCAACAGTCGAGAGAACAGCAAGGAAATGGAAACCATTTCGGAAGCGGACGAAAACAGCGCTTCTGACGACGACGAGGGCTCTTACTACTCGACCGATGATGACGACAGTCTAGACCATCGTTCGCGAGATCCTTCACCCGCGAGATCCCTGACGGGGTCTCTGGGTAGCTCGGGGTCTGCCACGGGCGTGCCTCCATCGCCAATCAAGGAGGAACCGTCTGCTCCCAAGATTCGACGTTTGCCTCCTCCATGGGTATAGCCGTCAATTGGGTTGTCCCTTTTGTCGTCGGGAGCTATTATCGTGTGTGCGTGTGGGAGCTTGTCTGTCCTTTTTCGTCTTTACATACTTATCTTGCATCTTCATGTTGCGCCAACCTCTATCTTGATAGTTAGACTGTTTACCAGGTACTCTTTATATGGTTTGGTCGCTAGAGCTAATAGATATCAATAGGTCTCCCCGTCTTTATCCACGTGTCAAACTGGGAAGAGAACCTGAGCCGTGGTATCGACTCGGTCTTGAATGTAGTAAAGGCATTCACGTCGATTCCCATTTGTTGACAAAAGGCAGGATCGGTAGCACTCACCAACACGTGCAGCGGAATGGACGGGGGTCCTGTTGTCGTATCCATATCGCCAGCTTTCTTTTCTGTTGAACCAGGAGCCAAGGACTGACAATATTGCCACCGCGGAAGCAATCTATTAAAGAGAGAGGCCGCAATATAGCGACCACGGATCACGTGAGGCTTGCCACCGCCGTCACGATCTGGGAGTAAATTCCAATCACGGTCCAAAGACACGTAGTTCGTGCGGTTGAAAAAGTTGAGGGTGGGCTGAATGTTGCCTTCCAAACTCAGGGTCAATATACCGGGATACTCGCTCAGCATGGCTGCCAGTGAAGTTTTTTTTTCATGTTGCGGAATGGGTACACTCTTGTTGCTACCTTCTTCTTGCCGCGTGGCTCCCCATACGCGAGCCAAAAAGTCAATCGTCGGGACAATGTTTCCCCGCAAACTGAGGGAGTATACGGCAGGAGATCGAACGAGAACCCGTGACGCAAGGGACCCTACCGTAAGATCACACTTTCCAGCAACACCGCTGCCTTTGTTACCATCAATTGCATCAAAGTATTCCTTCTTGGACCGCAAATTATCCAACGACAGGCCCAACAGTGGCGGGTGACTGAGCAACGACTTGCGCAAATCTGCCAAGGGATCCGGTCGACCCCGCAACAAGTCACTCATAAAGTCAATGGTTGGCGCTAAATTATCTTTAACCGACAAGGCCAAGATTGCCGCACTGCTTCCCTTGACCAGCACAGCCAAGTCGGTCTCGAGCAATCCACACCGCTCTCGCAAAAAGTTGAGACGGGGTTGTAGATTTTCTGTAACAGACAGTTGCAGTATCTGGGGATGCGACAATACCAACTTGGCTAGTATGCTCTTGCATTGCTGGTCCGAGTATCGGTCTCCTTGTTTCAGTATTCTGGTAAAAAAGTTGAGGACTGTGAGCAGTTTGTAGACGGGCAGTTGAAAGACAAAGGGTGCCGTTCGTTTCAACTTTTTGATATTGATGGGCGTCAGTGCCACCTCCTTGGCCAAGAAGAGTTCGACCAATTCCAACGCATCAGCATCGTATCCCATGCCATTCGTTAATAATAGGTCAGGCTTGCGACGAACCGCTTGTCCCAAGAGCTCATCACCGTAGAGTTGTCGCAGGAAGTCTACCGTTGGCTGCAGGAACGATTGAACCTTTTTGCGCAAGATGCGAGGCGACTGCTGGAGCACAGCTTGACAAGTCTCCGTAGAAAAGTTGTCGCGTAAAAAGGCCAATACTTGTTGGACTTGTGCGACCGTCAACTTGTCGGCCGTGCGGTAGAGGTAGTTGCGTGTCTTGGTCCAAGACTTCTTGTCGATGTTGTTGTTTGCAGTATCCAGAAACTCGCCGGTAATGAGATCCATGAGATTTCGAACCACAGAATTGACGCGCCTTGCTGTTCGGCTCTCGTTGGCTAGAAACAGACGCGTTGTCGTCGACAACGATGAGTGGACGGCTGCTGGAGAATAGTCGGTTCGAGTTAAACATCTCGAAAGTGGTGATAGTAGTATTGTTGTCGTTGAAAAGGCTAAAACCTGGCAGACAAATGCACAGAGGATGACTATGACTACTGTCACTACTGTGGCAAAGACGTTCATCGAGAATGCCGTCTGTTTCACTTTAATTATGATTGCTGCACGGGTATCCTCATGGTCGCTGTTTGTTCTCTTTCTCCCAGTTTCGAAATTGTCGGCGTTGCAACTTTCAACCGTTTCGCCTTTTCTTGGCGCCATTTTGTTTTTTTCGGTCGCCGCGCGCTGTTCTTCGACCATTATTGATGACTCTCTTCAACGCGACGTGGCCTTTACCATGGCGAGAATTATGCGCCTCTGCGGCCTCTTGGCGGGCCTGGGATGTCTCCTGAAATCATCATGGGCACCAGTTACAGCATTTCAGCAATCAGTGCCGTTCCAAACGACTTTCAAGACGAAACACTGCAGTTTCGCTCGTTTTCCGCCGAACGGTTCCTCGCAAGACGTCGACGACGACGATAGACATCCAAGTTCCCGTGGTCCAGACGCGGAAGCCATTTTGGAGACTATTGTACCCCTACTGAGCCCTATCTTAGCTTACTTGACGTATGATTTCATCGCTGCCGGTTTTTCGGATGTACTCGAAGCTCTGGCCAACAACAATTGGGAATCGGCAGACGGAGGCGCGTACAAAGCCAAGATCATTGGGCCTACCATTAATGGCATTGTTGTTCCTGCCATGGCCGTCCTTTTTGCCACCTTGACGTCTAATACCATCTCGAACCTAAGGCTGCGGCAGGTCGACGTAAATCTGGCGATCAACATGGAAGCCAGTGAACTAAGAGCTCTGGAGTGTCTAGTATCGGCCTTTCCCAAGGGTTCAACGCAAGATCGCTGTCGTTCTTATCTTATTCATTACGCAACTCGAATTATCGCGGAAAGCCAACCAGGTCTAAGCCCGGATGGCGCCAACCAAAGAAAAGGTATGGATAGCGAAATGAATCGATTTTCACAAGAGATCTACCAGACGTACGATAAGCTGCCAAGTCACTTGGCGAACGAAGCCGTTGGAGCAATAACGAGACTACGTGAGCAACGCCAAAACCGAGTGACAGCGTTGCAGGTAAGTTTGCTTCGTGTGCTTTATTGGCGTATAATTGTATGCTTTGGTCGCTTTCCATTCGTCGTCTCACAACCATTTTGCTCTCATCTCTCTTTTTAAGTCGACGTACCCCTCCCTACATTACGGTATTCTGATGGCACTTGCCATGGGAGAGTGCATGGGATTTCTCATGGAAGCCAATCAAGAACTCTTGGTCTTTTTGAACGCGGTGGAACTCCGCATATTGTGGTCCTTATTGGTCGGAACTTTTGTGGCTTGCTTTACCGTCTTTTACGATCTCCGTTCACCCTTTGGTGGATCCTACCAGATATCCGCGTCAGTGGATCAACTCTACAACATTCGATCCGCCCTGAAAGACGCTGTGAGCATGTCAATCCACGAACAGCAAGTCGAGCCGATTGCATTGCCACGTACCGACATGCACGTGGCGCCAACCTCGAACAACAGGACAAGAGTTTAACAAACGAGATTCCTAGACGTTACTGCATACACACTACCTACACACATAGAATAAACCGCCAATCAAGGGTATTGCATTTTAAATTTTAATCGACCTTGCGTAATAGTCAAGCTTTGTTAACTTCGAGAAGCGGAAGATCGTCTCTTTCATCATTTTCCGCCGATGGTACCGCTAGCGCGTTGTGGCCCTCTTCCATTGGCACGGGGGAATGCGCGTCTGACGGATGTTCACCATACACAACAGCGTCGGCGGCGAGAAGACACTTGGGACCGTCCCAAAGGTCTTTCAATTCGTTTCTTCTGTAACCCATAAACGACATGGTTCCAAGGCAGCACGGAACCAAGTACAAGAGCGCAGGCTGACCCATGTGCATGACCGAAACAGCCACATTGGCCATCATAAGACCCACCGCGTAGGCAACCACCAAGGGCGGAAAATAGCCTCCATAGGTACCAAGTATCTTGCTTCGGACACCGTTGCGTCCTCCGAGAGTAGCGAGCAACGCCTTGGCATTATCAAAGCGCGCCGCAAAACTCAACAGCAAACCCGGCAATACAATGTCACCCAATCCCAAAAGACTGGCACCACCCTGGTAATCCCAAAACTTGGGAACCGTCAAGAGCATTGGTAGCGGGTCACCACCTTGGCAGTCTGCGTCGTCTGGGTACTTCTCACACCAGCCGGGGTCCGCAGTGGGTGCACCACCACTAGTTGCAACATCAATCATTACCGACTTGCCGTTGAACAAAATCGGGGTAATAAAGACAAAGAAAATATCGTAGCAAAAAGCGGCAATCAAGAGAATAGAAGCAACGTGGATGCTATTGAGCTTGATCACCTTGGCAAACATGACGCACATGCAAGCTCCAAAGACGTCCTGCACAATCCAAAAGAACGCCTTTTCCTCGGGATGGCGATAGGCAAAGGCCATAATGATCCATGTGATACCAATAGAGTATCCGCACACATGCGAGACAATGTCTCGAATCGTTATGTCGCCAAAGTCTTCGGTCCCCGTCCGCCAAACAATCTGATCGCGAATGCCAAAACCCTTCATTGGTTTCTTGAGCAACGGGTAAAAGAGGACCTGACTGACTGACTTGCTGCATCCAAACGCATACATGACCTTGACGATATTGTAAATCTTGAAGTAGAACAAAAACAAGAGACTAAACGACGCCACAAAGACAAAGCCCACGGCGTGAACCGGCGCCAGTTCCAATGTATCCTCTTGAGGCGCCAGACGTTGCTGGCTGCTCTCTCCACCAGAAGACTCGTCATGGGATCTTCCTTGCGCATTCCGCTCCGATCGACGATTCGCCCTGCGAGTCATTTTACGATAATCACCAGCGGAGAGGTAAGCCGCCAAGCTCGCAACAAAAACACCCAACGCCCAAATCAAAATGGACGAAAAGTTGCTTGACTGTCGCGAGCGCGTATAAAGAACAATTCGGACCTGCTGATTCTCCTGCATATCCTTGAGCAGTTTTTCGCCCTGTTCCAAAGTCACGTAGGCAGCAGGAATCGTCACAGCTGCGTCGGCATCCTCATCAAAGTCAGTATCCAGATACAACCAAATTGGCAAATCCCATGCACAACAGGCCTCCAATTGAGTATTATCTTCTTCGTTCTTTCCTGTCAAGAGACACGCCTGCGAAGGACAGTTCTGAAGTTTATCCGTAGAGTACTTGAGGCACAAGTTCTGTGCCGTCACACCCGAAAGAACCGGGTCATTCTGCGTAGAGTTGTACGGAAGTGGATCAAACGAGACGGCACTCGCCGGAATGAGAGCACGCCCGTAGCTGCAATCGTAATCAAACCTGTCTCCCGGAAAGACAATGTCGTTATACGTGTATTCGTAGTCCGTATCATTGGCATGGAGCGTCTTGTTGAGCGAATAGCGGCTGCTGAGAGCTCCGTAGACCAACATGGCCTTGGCACCGAGACGCTGTGCGTTCCGAGCCTTGATTTCAAAGGTACATTCACCACGCGGAACAATCATGATGATATCAGCGGCACCCGCGGCGACTCGGGCGTCGGCGACACTGTCACACAACAAGGGATTGTTGGCAGGTGCCGTGGCCAAGACGCGATTGGGGTTCTTGTCGGCACCCATGGCGGGGGTTTCTCCAAACGAAGCTTGCGATACGAACAAGGAATAACTCGTGGTTGCTGCTTCGCCCAGATACACATCAATGGCACCTGTCTGGAGTACCGAAACCACGCCTTGACTGTGGATCAGTAACAGCAGGGCGACGGCGCGAAACGTTTTAAAATAGGCAGTCATGGTGGTGGGTAGCGGTTGCAGTCTTGTGGGAAAGATGGAATGTCTTTCTGTCAAACGAACAGTGTTTTCGGCAAGAGCGGTTTTTGAAAACTGAAAGATGGAATTAAAGATCAATCAACGAGTCTTAGAACACTGTGATAGAAGCCTCCGTTGATCCCGTGATCCTTCAATATACGCTCAAGCTATCCTTTCTCTCTCTGTTGCTGTTTCACTCTTGTACTTGCAGCACTCCCTGCTTCCTTTCTTGCTTTGCTGGGTCCAAAACGCAACGGTCCAATTTTTGCCCGGGACTCTTCGACCAATGAAAAGAGAAGAAAGGAAAAAATGGTCGAGAAAGCCAAATTTAAAGTTAAAAGAAAAAACCCAAAATCCAGAATCTTATGTACGTACAATCCGGAACGTCGCTACTATTCGGGGTGATCCCGATGCTAGCTATTGTTATGAAGGATCTCTTTAATACCTGCAGCTTTCCCCTGCCCTGAAAACGAGTGTACTAGAGTAGATAGCTCTACAATGACACCGGTCCATTCATAAAAGCAGTTTAAAGGGGTGTCAGCAGCTGATATCTTGCTTTATTAACAAGGAAGCAAGGCGACTAATAGTCATCACCTCGGCTCACCACTTCCTTACAGGTGGGTCGAAGCATGATTGTGTGTTCGTACTGCGCCGTATAGCATCCCTTTGTGTCACAAAGAGGCGGATACGCCTGCACGATACCAACGTCGCAAAGGTTCTTCAAAGCACCCATGTACTTTTCTTGCTGGCCTGTCGTTCCATGAAGCGCTGCCGATCCGCCATCCTCGCGCTCCAACCACCGCCGACAAAAGGCCAACGTACCAAACGTCTTGTTGATATGACCCAAGAGTCGCTTAGAGCTCTGCATACGAAGAGGAACATGTCCAGCATCAAAGCGCTTCATATAGTGACTGCATTCCAAGTCTTCAATAACATAGCCCCGACCAGTCGAAGCGAACGTTTCAATAGCAAAAATCTCGCCTTCCTCCATTCGAATAGACTCTTCACAACCGCCCTTGACGATAGGGACTGACTTTCCAGCGTGGATCTGATACTGACCAATCGAGTGACCATTCAGATTGCGGATAGCCTTGACTGGATACGTCTTACCGTCTAACTCGACTTCGTAGCTTTCCATGACTTCTTGAATGGCTTCGCCAATATCGCAAAGGCGCACGTCGATCCCAGCCGTCTTGATACCAGTATCCGTAGCTTCCTTGACAGATTCCAGCAAGGGATCGTAACGAGGATTGAAGCTAGCAGTCCAGGCGCTATCAATGATACGGCCGTCTATTTGAACGCCAAAATCAACCTTCATGACGTCGTCGTACTGCAAGACAGTGTCGTCGCCACAGTTAGGAGTGTAGTGCGCAGCAACATGATTCAAGCTGCAGCCAGTAGGAAAGCCAAGTCCACGCTCGAGACCGTGCTCGCCAACCAGTTCTCGGTTCTTGTTTTCCAGTAGTTCGCACATGTCTGCCAGCTTAATACCGGGCTTGATGATCGACTGTGCGTAGGCTCGAACCTGTCGGTGGACTTCGGCTCCCTGGCGCACTTTGGAGTACAAATCCTCCTCAAGGCGTTCCATGGCACGCTTTTCTTCGGAAGTCACGCGACCGGCTTGACCTTCTCCGGGATAGTGTTGGATCTCACCCTTGGGAAACTCCTTACCCTTGAAGAGCTCCTCAATGGGGATGGTCGGAGGCTCGGTCTGCCCGTACTTGACGTAATAATCCGTAAAGGCTGTCGGTTTCAGGCCCCGAGCTGGAGGCTTTAAGCTCGGTTCCTGAACGAAAAGTTGTGCAGTAGCTGAGCCTTTCTTTTTCTTCTTCTTCTTTTTGCGTTTCTTCTTTTTCTTGGCTCCACCTTCGGCGGCGTCGCATCCCTCTTCCTCATCGTCGTCGTCTTCGCCGTCTAACCCATTCTCTTCATCTTCTTCCTTATCCTCGATCTCCTTGCTTTTCTTCTCTTCCTCGGTCATGGTTACGAATAATGGTACTGGCGTTGCTCTATCGTTCAACAGTTCGATTCACTACCTACAGCGATACGATCGAATTGATTGGGTCCGATGTTGCGTTGTTGCGTCTGATTTGGAAACACTGTCGTTTTCAAAGCACCGAGAGAAAGAATGGGAGGCCAAGCGCAAAGTCGAAAGCGGAATGGGGAATCACCAACAGAGGAGCCACTCATCATCGTGGGAAAGAGTAAGAACCCGGAGAAAGGAGGAGGACGATGAGCGAAGACGGTGTGCTACTCTAGTAGACTACCGTACTACGAGGAAGAGCGAGCTCAATCTGTAAGTGTGGGGCCATAACTTTGTCTTTTTTTATAAACAGAGGGAGTGGGAGCACTGGTAGAGAGATTTAACCTGTGCCACTAAAGACTCGTACTCATGCTCGTCGATCACGCCCACAACTCTTGCACGAATCTCCCTTCGTCAGCCAATTTGGTTAGGTAGTCCTTTGCTTCTTGAGGGGAGAACTTTCCGTGCGACGAGATAATCTCCTTCAACGCTTCCGAAACATCATGGCCCATCTTGACCCCACCGCAAACGTAAATGTGGGCTCCTTCGCCATCCACCATTTGCCAAGTCTCTTCGCCTTTCTCGAGCAGCAGGTGCTGAACATAAACCTTTTTGCTCTGATCACGACTGAAAGCCAAGTGTAGTTTGTCGAGCACACCTTCAGCTTGAAAACTTCGAAGTTCGTCTTCGTAAATAAAGTCCAAAGATTGTTTCTTGCAACCAAAGTACAAAATGTTCGGACCAACCTTTTGCTTTAAAGTCTTTCGTTGGTGCGAGCGTTCCTGCAACAGAGCACGCATTGGAGCGACACCCGTACCCGGTCCAATCATGATGATTGGTTGGGAGGAGTCCGTGGGAAGACGAAACGTAGACGGCCGGTTGAAAACACGGATCATCTCTTCGCCCGACTTGGCCAAGTAAGTCGAACAAACTCCATTGAATGTAGAACCATCTTTTCGCTCTGACTTGGTTACAGCGACAGCCAGATGTATCGATTTGGGATGAACCGACGACGAAGAACTTATCGTAAAGAACCGAGTCTGTAGTCTCGGACAAATGCTCAAGAAATGCTCCAGCGGAAGATGAACGGATGGACAAAGCTTAAAGATTTTCTCCAGTCCAACGTATTCATCCATAATCTTTTCCTTATACTCGGCACGGCCTTCCTTTGTCGACATGCGCAAGAGAGCCTTTTGATCCACTGGATCCTTGGCATACGCTGCCAATAACTTGAGATCGGATCTTCGTGGAGCCAACGTAAGATCACAATATCGACTCAGACATTCTCGAATTGAAATGGGCAATGGAAACGGCGCACCGTTCCACTCATGATTCTCAGCTGCCTTGAGAGAAAAGACGGCATCGAGATCGTATCCCAGGGACTGGGCCACTGACTCGACCACGGCACTGTCGTTCACGGGCAAGACACCCAGGTTATCTGCAGTCTCGTATGTAAGGCACTTTGCTTCGGAAATGTCAATCTCCACGTGAACAGTGGAGCCAGAGTCTTGTGACGCACGAAGCTCGCGAACCATCTTGACTGGACAGTCTACCGACGTAAAGTAGTGTCGACTCGATGCATGGATCTGATCCAAAGGAAGATCAGCCGGCTTCCCACCAACCTTGCTGCTGTACTCGACTGTGTATTGGCACTCTGGCAGAGTGTGCTTGGCAGCGCCCTTCTTTTTCTTGAGCACCGATATATCAGGTACATATCTCTTTTGCAATGCTGACCACATGTTTTCTTTCCAAGACTCAAAGTCGCCCTCTAGATCGCTGTCGTCGTCTCCCATGCCTAGTGGTACCGTACGAACTCCACCGACTTTTTCGAGGGCATGGTCAAAGAATTTTCCCACGGCGTTGTAATGATCGTACTGACGGTTACCCAGTCCAAAGACGCAGTACTCCAGCCCGACCAAGCAAGATTCTGGTTCCTTGAGATCTGAATCTTTATGGGTTTCATAAAGAATATCTGAGCATGCCTTCTCCTTGAGAGTCTCGACAAAGGCAGTCGAGTTGTCTGGTGCCTCGCCTTCTCCATACGTCGCCGAGAGCAAGATAGCTCTAGAGAGACCGGTATCGGCATCTCGGCGGAGCTCCTCAACCACCTGTTCGAGTTCCACGTCCTCTAGATCTACAACATGAACCAGGAATCCGTTCTCCGGTCCTTCTCGCTCTAGCTGCTTGGCGAACGATTCCGCAGTCCCTGTTTGGGTGCCATAGTAGACCGATATTTGGCCACCGGGGTATTCTTCCTTGTCGACTTCCACTGCCTTTGCTTCCACGACATCTGGCACATCATTGGAGACCTTCTGGGTGTTTAGGAGCACGTAGGCCAGCGCCGACGCCAAAACCAACGTAGTACAGCCCGTCGCCACCACAATGGAGAAGGGAATCTGCGATCCTTCCGCCATTTCTTCGCCTCGTTATTTAGATAAAGACTTAGCGAGCTACAGATAGAAGAGGACCGCGGTTTGCTTCTATTGGCGTATCTTATGCTGTCTTGTTTGTTGCTACATCGACAACGTAACGCCAGCTCAGTGATGATGGCTGCGGAGGGTGAACGGTTCTTCGGTTCTTCGTCTTGCAGACGAACGAAGCGAAAAGCCTCTAGCTCGGTCGCTGCAACGAAAATATTACATATACCGAAATTAAGTGTATATACGTTTTCATGCTGGGGGTGCAGACCGCGCGCTAGGACGGTTCCCGAGCTGTACCGGTATGCACGGGTACGGATACATACATATCATACGTTGTACGAGGCGCGTCGCGGGGAACCAGGTGGATGGGAAGTCTGTTTGACTGATCGTGTCCTGTGCGTTACCGGTATACAGTACTACGTACAGAAATGGAGTACCGATGCCCACATCTCGAGGCTGTCGGGAAGCAGGAAGGAGGGAAATACGTCACAAGACGGCCACTTGGTAATGCCTCGGGAACAACATCAGGGCTTGATTACATTTTTGTCAACAAGGTGGCATGGGATGAAGTATCAACATTCGGAGTGGACACCCAAGCAAGTAGCCACAAAACACATCAAAACTGACCATGATCTCCCATTCATCGACCTAAGGATCGCAACGGCCGAGGAGAAGAGGACACCTAATGGATGAAGACATTGAGAAGATCCAATACGGAAAGATATGTGACATTCCGATAAAATTCAAAACTCCGGACAATGCAGCGGACGCGAATGAAAGTGCCGCTACGGAAGATGACGACATCGAAAATGGAAACGGAACAAAGGAATTTGTACCGGACTACACAAACTTGAGCGACCAGGAAGCAACGGAGACCAAAACGCTATGGAACAGGATCAAGGCGGAAGAGGACACGGAAAAACATGTCGAAAAACGGGCGGCGGTTCTGAAAGAGTCGGAGGAAATACTCAAACAAGTCCAGAAGGTCAAGCAGGCCGAAGAGGAAATCTGGGACCGTTACAGGGGACAGCTGCCAAAACAAAACAAGGACACATGTGACAGACTGGAAAAGGTGACCTCAACGCTAGTGGAGAGCATCGAAGACCTCATGCGTGACCTCAAACTCACGAGAGTAACTAATCAGAAAAAGGACGCGGACAAAATCCGAAAACAGGCGGTCAATGAGACCCGCCTACTGGTAACAAACAAGCATTTGCCGGGAATACGGAAAATGGTTGCGGCTAAATGGCAAGACAAGACGTTGGCACTCAAGGCAGAATCATTGGTGAAACGATGGAAAGAGGAGGACGCGGTAACGGAGGATAAGGACGGTGCAGGTGCAGCGGACGACACGACAAAAGATACAAGAGACGCGACCTTGGAGAAGGAAATCACGGAAGGAAGACAAGAGATAGAGGCGGCAATAGATGAAGCAAGGGACACGTTACAGACGAGAAAGCAAGACACAAAAAAGAGGCGACGCAACGGAGTATATGAAAAATGGACTAGACAAGAAAGACGAAAAAACAATGCGAACTCGCTAAAACCATCAGATAAAAGTATGCTGGTACAGGGCAAGGCACACAGCGACGTACAGGTTGCTATGCAGAATGTGGCACTTGAAGGAGAGCCTGGGGACACACCAGTTCCAACGGTCAAATTGCCAGGTGTAATAGGTACGGCCATACAGAGGGCAGAGGAAGAGGTGAACCGGCTTAACAGGATGGAAAACCAGATCAGACGGTTCATGCTATAAAACCGAACGTCAAAAATGGACTCGGCTCTGGCAAAAAACAACACGGGCGACATGGCTAGTACGATGCTACCAAAGAAAAGGGAAATGCCGGAAGGACACCCGTACTTATGTCTCGAAAACAGGAGAAATACGACAAGCACGCAACCCTGCAGAAATTATGGTCGCACCTCGCCAGAAACATGGCAAGTGGATGACACCGTCGGCCAGTGAACAACAATGCCGCTTCCTAAAACTGAAAAAAGACGATGTTGGGGTAGTATGCGGAGTAACATACATTAATGCGCCATCTAAAACAGATCAGGGCTTAAGGGACCTCATACCCAAAGGGACAACCTGATCGCAAGAAGTTATGGACCGGATGCGCCAGGCACACGACGGGCCCATGCGAACGCTCCTGAAACCGATGCAGGAAACAAAATCGGAATTACACTGGCCATTTTATGTCAACCATGACACAGGAGATATAGAAGATGATGGTATTGGAGACACCTTTTGGAAAAGTATTGTGCGAAAACCAGGGAAGGCCCGCCACGACGGATTTCATTTAGCTATCCTCGGACGACTACAAAAGGAATGAGGCGAGGCGATGGAAAATATCCTAAAGGCCATACTGCTCAAAAGACATATGCCACCAAACTTAAAAGAAGCCACGAGAATCCCGATACCAAAGGACACTGGCAATCTGCCACGACGTTTTCTGCTTCCTGTCAGCGGAAATTGGAAAACGGTTAGGAAAAGGGCTGGAAAGACCTGGAGCAAACATTCCTGAAACTGTGGCATTTCGGAAAGGACACGGATGCGATGACATCACCCTCCTTGTCATGGGACTAAGGGAAGACGCAATTGAATTCCTGGCGATGCTGGCGGTTATTGAAGAGGCGGGAGAACTCGGAAACAGAATGGCCGACCTGCTATCACTTCGCGGAGCTGGCCCAATCGGCCGAACAAACTATAAAGGAAAGGGAAGCCGCGTACTCGGAACAGGTAAAGATGCCCTAGAAAAACTAAGTGCCGGGAATCCAACAGAAGGGGCGATCCAACAAGCCATCAAAGAACATAACGAAAGCAGACGAGACCCAGCCAAACCAGCCACGTGGCGTACTATGACGGCAATAAACAAACCAAGAGGATTCAGCGCTGACACGCTATCAAAGGCGTATCAACAAGCGACCAAAGAACAGAAACACGACATGGTAGTTCTGTACGAAGTATGGGAATGGCGACGCACACCAAACAATGCTGCTCAGGACCCGTGAACGTCGGACCATGGCTGGGTAAAACTTACCATTGAGGCAAGCGACAGTAACGATTCATGGGACCACACAAGAGAAAGGGCGGACGACTACCGGAAGGCGAATTCGGAGAATACATTGTGGGATTGGCGACAAATAACGGTGCGTGGCCATTCATGGTGGCGACCGACGGAGGGCACAAAATTTTTATGGAGATGAAGGAAGGAGGAAAGACAGGCGCATGGACCTTGGCTGTAATGGTAGTGCTGGAGGCGCCAAAAAACAATGGCCGACAAGGCTGGGAAAGGACAACAACACGGCCGGCGCTAGTCCGAGTCACTACCCTACGACAACACATTGGCACAACTGAAACAAACAATGGCCATGGTGAGCTACTGGCCCTGTGCATGGCGCGAGAGATCGCGCCAAAGGGCTTACCAATTGTCGTTATTACAGACTCGGCAGTGGAAAGAGGCCGAACAATCGAAATGCGGAACGGTAGCAACAACTTGCTCAAAAGACATGAAATACAGCCCCACAATGCGGCTTTACATGTCGCATGGAGGATGCCTTATTGACCAAGACACTACCAAATGCATCCGCGAGATCCTGAGCAGGGAAATGGCGATACGAGCGGCAACAAAGGAACGACAAGGACTAATGAGCCGCGTCCTACCACACTGCAAAATAAGTCTACTTCCAATGGGATCAAGCGGACGCCTGCGGAGACTTGGACACGGTGTTGCAATGACTCACACGCGGGAGCTCTACAAGAACGCCGAGTACAGAAATATGATCTGGTCAAGGAGAGACCAGAACTCAGAATTTGACACAGATAGGACCATGGAGATGACGCACGACACGGTAAAAAGCGGAAAACCATATCAAGAACGGTACCACGCATGCCCACTGTGCCAAGACCCAACCCACGAGATCTTGGAAGCGGACAAATGGCAAGCGGGCTCGAGAGACATGCACCTCACGTGTCGAGACAAAAAATTAATGTGAACCCGACAAGAACGCGACATGATGGTGGAAACAGCCAGCAGGAATTTGTGTGAGACATTGGCAAAGGTCCAGGAGGAACGCCAGTACAGGCACCAAATACAGCAACTGATAGACCAACGGCAACAAGTTGAAGCAAAATTGGCGGAAGCGATGTCGACGCAATGCAAGAAAATACAAAAATGGGACAAGACGACGAGAATTGACCAGGAGATTTGGCTCCCGTCGGAGGTAGAACGTACTTTGGACCCAAAACGATTCAGCAGGATGCTCAGAACAGACGCAATGGAGCCGGACAAAGAGTATACCGAGGGCGCAGCACAATTGAAGGCAACCAATATTGCCTTCCTGGGCATCGTGCCGGATGTGACACATGAGTGGATCGCAACGGTAATAAAAGAGATTGGCGACATCCGGAGGAATGAGGCGCAGCGAGGTATGGCAACGATGCCTCACTCTATCGCGGCAGAGGCAAGGGCAGACCTTAAAGATGGATGGCAACGGATACAAACTACTATGATGACGGGAGCGGAAATGATGCAACTCGCCATCGAGGCAAGGATGCGACAGCTGAAGAAAGAAATGGAGAGAACGTATGAAACATCGCTGGTGAGGGTGTTCCGGGCCAAACCACCAGTGCATACGAACGCAGGGAGAGAACAGGAGATTCCCATTATGGTCGAACGCAAACGACCAAGAGATTTTCTATGCGGCGGACCGGTATGCAAATGGAAAGAAGCTAACCATGGCGCGGCTGCGCGTCGAGCACCCGTACCCACTGCAGGAACTAAGTGCAAACGGTGTAAACACACCGCGAAGGCATTCAGACTTGTTGACAAAGTGGAGGAGACACTGCAAGACAACAGAGAAATGATCAGGCGACTACTGAACGTAGAGCTCAATGCAAAGCAACCATTCAACATCAGCCAGATATGCCACAAAACTTTGGAGAAGGTGAGCGAGGACGAGGGCATGAGGGCATGAGTAACAGTTGGGAGAAACCAAACACCAACTGTGCACGCAGCCAGATCTTCGAATACCAGCTCAATGGGACGAGGCGCTTGGCAAATACGCTGCTACTTACAGTATCGGGTACAAACGAAGGCCCCGACCCAAAACCAACAACGGTATCCCGGCAAACACTACTGCTGCAGGCAAAAACGATATGCGGAGGACACACGGAACATCAAGCTGACGAGCAAAGGAAGAAGGGATATCGATTGCCCGGGCAGTGTGCCAACAATACACGTACCTCACGAGACGCGGCGATGGAGCACGAGTACGGGTCAACAGCCGCCAATGCCCTGCTGCAAGATGGAGCGGCACAGAGCGGAGCCACCAAGCAAGCGCACACACATGCCAAGTGTGCGTGTGTCAATGGCTACTCCAACACAATGGACTAAAAGTCAGGCTCGCGAGAGAGCTGAACCAGACAAACAGCACGGATCGGCAGCATCCTGAAGCGACAGTACGGATCGAGGGGATGACGGTGACCCTACTCTCCGCACCAGGTGTGGAGGATGCTGCGATACCAGCGGAACGACCGATAGTACCGGCAGCGATACGGCGCGCAGCGGGACTCCCAAAACACCAACGACCAAACAACGCGGTGGAGTTACGCGTAAAAAGAAAAATTAATTGAGGTAAAGAAACTAGCAACTATTGCTAGAGAAACGGCAACGGTAAAAGGGAGACTGGGGAAGAAACAGAATGAAATGCAACGCAGAGACTCGAGAAAAAATAATAGAAAACACGACAACAGCAGACGAAACAAAAAACAAAAGGTCGACCAATTGAGACAAGAGAAGATGAGGAAAACACTGGAGGCGTGTGTGGCGGACGAGAATGCGACAGAAGTGTCCGGACTATATTGTTGAAACTATGTTCTATCACTAGGATGCTCGAAAGAAGCTGTGCTTCGTACCTCTATTCCAAAGGTGTTGACTTCTAATCTGTTG
>Ga0307981_1001594_pt1 | contig 19894 bp, 15 predicted proteins | sample OrgLakmetagen987_FD_201849 | JGI IMG/M metagenome (GOLD analysis project Ga0307981, IMG submission 201849) | Saline water microbial communities from Organic Lake, Antarctica - #987 | ecosystem: Environmental > Aquatic > Non-marine Saline and Alkaline > Saline | place: Antarctica: Organic Lake... | reverse complement strand
TTCCCTCAAAGGAAATTTAATATTGGAAGGTCCCTCCAAAGAAACCCTAAAGGGAAGAATGCTTCTTCGGCCAACGAATGAAAAAGTAATTGGCAAAGGAGCGTCATTTCTTACTACCAAATCAAAGCTTATGCTATCATAAAGTGCCCAATCTTTTGGGAGCCCGAAGCCATCTGGTGAAGCTGAAAGCACAGCCTTGCGCTCGGCAGACTGCAAAATGATGGCTTCCCCGTCAGCTTGTATGGTAAACCCCTCACAGGTCGCTTTTCCTTCTTTGCAGCTTTCCAGGAGCTGATGGGACCAGTTTTGGCATTGAAGTATGCCGTAGGACAAAAAAAGTAAGAACAGGCTGGTATAGCGTTTCATGCTGTAAGGTGTACTTAGCGTTTTACTTCCTGGCGATTAACGGAGTTGGCAGCTTCATAAGGCTTTTGAGCGACCCCAAGCGGATCATTATCCCGAAATACCAAGTTCCGGGTTTCTGCGCCGTCAATACGGAAAAGGGTAGCTGTGCCAGCGTAGGGTAAGGTATTGGTAATGTAGGCATCCTGCACATCAGTTAGCAGAATGGCAGCAGCTTCCCGCGCCGCTTTGCCTCTCACCCGGTCCATTTCCAGCCCCTTTACATTACTGAGGGCCACTGCGGATGCCCACTTGGGCTCCGTTCCCTCTGTGGTGTCCCAGTGGATAGACAGGTCGGAAAGTATAAGCCCGTCGACATCGTGGGCTTCGAAGCCGTGCGTTGCCCGCTTATCGGGCTTGTCTTCGGCCTGCATAGTTAGCTGTACGTTATAGAGACGGATGTTCTCCAGGGGCTGCTCGCCGGGGTAGCCTTCAAGTTTACTGGTACCCTGCCCGTGCGCCTGAATGTTCTGAAAGGTCACATTCTGAATCTTTCCAAGTCTGGAATCAGGGAACCGCCGCTTGAGCACCAGCCAGATCGGATCGCCGTCGCCCCACCAGTTGAAGTGCTTGCGGTCGCATTCAATGGTGATATTGGAAAACAGTACATCGCTTACCGTTGCCCCGTCCCGCACTACGATACTCAGCCCCCTGTTGCTGTTGCGGATCACGCAGTTGGAAAAGGTGATGTGCCGGAAGTCGCCGTGGCTTTCGGTGCCCAGCTTTAGCCCCGTAGAAGTGGAGACGAGGGAGCAATTCGTGACCGTGATATTTTCGCACGCCCGGTATTCTTCTCCGGTGATTGTGGATTTCAATACGATGGAATCATCACCCGTTATAATCACACAGTCAGAGATGACTACATCACGGCTCCCGTCGATGTCGATGCCATCGGCATTAACGCCTTGTTCCAGGCTGGAAAAAATGTAAATACCCTCTACGAATACCCGCTCACACCACTTAAAGTGCAAAGTCCAGTCAGTGGACTCAATCATGGAGACATCCTGAATGCGGATGTCTTTGCAGTCCTCCAGAAAGACCATGCAGGTGTAGGGTTTCACCTTGTAGTACATTTTCATCTCTACACCGGCAGCGCGGGCATTCTCGGTCTTTTCAGCGATAAAGCCATCTACGCTTTTTAAAGGCTCATAGGTCCGCCGGGCCTGCCCGTGGATGGTCCCTTTGCCGGTAATGCTGATGTTGCGGGCACCTTTGGCATAGATTAGAACCGGTGTGCCTTCACCCGGGAGCTTGCCGCTGTCGTTTTTCTTGTAGACCACAAAATCGCTTTCGTAGTCCTTCTCCCGTTGACTGGCGTAGAGGGTGGCGCCAGAGGCCAAATGGAGGTCAACATTGTCTTTTAGGACGATGGTGCCGGTAGTGTAAGCCCCGGCAGGTAACAATACCTGCCCACCTCCTGCGGTATGGCAGGCATCAATAGCTTGCTGCAAAAAGGGCTGGGCGTACTGGGTGGAATCTCCGGTGGCACCATAATCCTGTACATTAAATACAGAGCTTTGAGCATAAACGGCTAGTGCAGCCCCGAGGCAACAACAAGCGGTGAGGAGGCACCTGGTCATGGAACGAAAAGAGATTGACATAGGATAAAGGCTGTTTTGGACAGAAGAGAAGTAGCCTGTGTAAATGTAACCGAAGCGTTGGTGTGAAAATGGGTATCCAATACGTCAAAATAACCATCCCTTCTGTCTTGTCTTAGCACGATCTTAATACCCTGGAAATACTAAAACCTAACCAATTATGAAACGGCTTACCCTGTTCTTTCTTTTTACCATTTGGTCTCATTGGGTCACTGCGTCTAATATCACGAGCGTCGCCCCGCTCACCGATCAGATTTTACTGGTACATTTTGATGACGGAGAAGTGGCTTATCCTAATGATTTGAATGTTGACCGGCTCGATGTGGCGGCGGCTAAGTTGGAAGATTCCTATACCCTTTCCAGCCCTGATGACCCTGATTATCAGAGTGGAGTATTCCCAACAGTGGTTTATCGTAAAACCAAGGGCACGGAATTTGTCAAAGACGTGCCCTGGAATACAGAAAAATGGGCATTTGATCCTACGGGAAAGCCCTGGGCTGCGGAACATTGGCTGTATTTGGTGCTGGAGGCCCCACTACAGCCGGGTGCCTCGTACACCCTTCAAACCGGGGCGCTTGCTGCAAACGGAGACGAGTGGACTTTCACCTTTGAGGTCAAAAATCTCCGCAGTGAAGCTGTGCATACCAACACCATTGGCTACCTGCCGGATGCCCCAAAATTTGGCTACGTCTACCATTGGATGGGCGATGGGGGAGGGCTCGACCTTTCCGGTTACGCAGACAATACCTTTTGGATCTACAATACCAATGACCCGGAAGAACCCGTCAAGAGTGGCACTCTGCAGCCCCGAAAACTGGCTACCAATGCCGAAACTGCCCGTACCGGAGACACCCCATTCCGGAATTTCCTGGGGGCGCAGGTCTACGATTGTGACTTTTCTGACCTTACGGCCACTGGCGAATATGTACTGGTGGTGGAAGGTATCGGCCGTTCTTTTCCGTTTACCATTGGGCCGGAAGCCCTGAAAGAAGCGGCAACGACTTTCGGGCGCGGCCTCTATTATCAGCGTAGCGGCATCCGGCTGGCTCCGCCTTACACCGATGGTGATTACATCCGGCCGGTAACTCAGAACCCCATACTCACGAGTGATGATGGTACGGATTTCTCTGCTCTCCTTTTGTACTCCGATTTCCCGTTCACCAATTGGACGGCGGAAGGTGGCGGAGACGCACAGGAGGCGATTAAGGCTGCTGCAGTAGGGAATATCATTGAGGTGGCAGGCTGGTACCAAGATGCGGGCGATTGGGATGCCTACCATACCCACCAAAAGATACCTGCACAGCTTATGTTGACCTACGAGTATGCACCGGAACGCTTTTCCGATGATGAGCTGAATATCCCGGAAAGTGGTAATGGTATTCCGGACATCGTAGATGAGGCTTCCTGGCTGGTTAAGTTCAACTACCGCTTGCGCAAAGAACTCATGGACAAGGGGTACAGCGATGGTGGCGTAGGCGGAGCCCGTATCTGCCCCGATGTGTACAATGAAGAAGATGGTAATGCTCAGAACAATAAGCCTTCCTGGCAGGACCACCGGCGCTACGTAGTGACGCAGGCAGATGCCTTCATGACCTACTACTACGCCGGACAGGCTGCACAGTTGGCTTATATTCTGAAAAGCCTTGGTAAGAACCCCACGGCCTTTCCGGTAGAAATGCTGGATGCATTTGCCTTTGAAGAGATGAGCTACGATGAGGTCAACTGGATTGCCGAAGCGGAGGCGGCTTATGCCTGGGCGTCGAATCCGGAAAATCAACCGGAAAATGGAAACAATTACCAGGATAGCCTGGAGGTTTACCGGCTTTATGCTGCTGTAAACTTATTCCGGTTGACCGGAAAGGCTGGCTATCAGGAGGATGCCCTGCCCGTATTGGAGCAACTGGTCAGTAACGTTCAGGTTTCTGAAGTCGCAAAATTGGGGCTGTACAGTTACATGGCTTGTGATCATGCTGATACTGACCGGTTGTTGCAGCGAAACCTGGAAACCACCGTTGCTCAAGTAGCTAACTGGTCGGCAATCAATGCCGCCGATCGCCGCGCGCTGCGCTGGGGCGGTATCTGGGATATGCCGATGCTGGTCGGGCAGGGTACAACGCCCTGGTTGTTTGAAACCATCATGGCTTATGAACTCCTGGGGGACGAAGTCTACCGCAACGTCATTCACCAAACGGTAGACTACTTCCTGGGGGGCAACGCCATGCATACGACCTGGGCAAGTGGGGTAGGGCCCCGGCCGGTGGAGTCCGGTTTTCACCTGGATTCCCGCTACAATAACGATTGGGTGGTTTATCCCGGTCATATCCCTTACGGCCCCTGGTCTCTGGCTTTTGGTTACGACCCGGTTACCTATGTCATTGATGGCGTGGAAATACAGGGCGGCAAAGGACCATGGAATAAGGACTGGCATAACTTTTCCATGTATCCGCTAGTGGAGGAATGGCCCGGTCATAGCCGGTATTGTTTCAATATTCACGCTCCGACTTCCTCGGAGAATACGATACACCAGAATACGGTTTTTGCCCATCTGGCATACGGCTATGCATCGAGCCAACATTACAAGAATGCAGAAATGGCTAATGCCATTGGCTCAATAATACTGAATAAAGAAGAAATTACCCTAGACACTGTTGGTGGTCTCGATACCCTGCTGGCTACACTGGATATCCCAAATGCCGGGTTTAGTCAGTTGCAATGGTCTTCTTCTGAGTCAAGGATAGCCCACGTTGATGGTGCTGGCTTCGTAACCGGAGTAACTGCCGGGGAGGCTATTATTACCTGCGCTACGCTCGACGGTTCAGTACAGGCACAGTGTGTGGTTAGCTGCGACTGGCAGGAAACGCCGGTAGAGGATATTAATATCGAACTGGATACTCTGGAAATGATCGAAGGGCAGGAGCGTGGCCTTAATATCGATTTTACCCCGTCTGATGCTCCTAATCAGTTTGTGGACTGGGTGATCAGTAACCCCGAGGTAGCTAGCGTGGATATGGAAACGCAGGTGTTTGCTGCGCTTTCTCCAGGTGAAACCTGGGCAGTCGCGATCTCCATGAACGGAGGGCAGGTCGATTCGCTTTTTATCCGCGTGTTGGAAGCTACCGATTTTGTAATTGTTGATTTTGATACCGTTATTCCGGTCACAGATGGGCTTTCGCCCGATAGTGCACAGGTCTATGCTCCACAGGGGCTCGCTGAAATCGATGCCTCAAATCCCTTGTCTGGTCTTGCCAACCCCTCCGCTAAAGTCGTGGCTTATCACAGGCCGGAAGGAAACTGGCGCCTGATTGGGTTTGCTTTGCCCACCGATTCCCTGCAGGACTTAAGCCGGTACGCTGAGTTGCAGTTTCAGTACTTTGGGAAGGCCATCAATGACTTTATGATCCAAATCAACACCACTTCCGGTAATGCCATCCAAATCAACGAGCCGGTAGGCGGAGAGGATTGCTGGCAGTTGTTTACTGCACCCTTGAATAGCGCTGACACAGCAGCCACCATCAATGTATTTGCGAACCCGCAGGAAGGTACGCCTTTTGTTTCTTACTTCGATGAGGTCAAACTAGCCGGGCAGCCCGCAATTTACCGTACTGGACTGTCGCTAAGCTCTTCCTATGTGGAAATGGCAGCCGGAGATACGGTCTCCCTGTCTGCCTTTGCAGAGGATATCCCATTCACTTTCGTTTCGGAAAACACCGCAATCGTAACGGTGGATCAGAGCGGTCAGCTGGTTGGGTTTGCGGAAGGGGAGACGATGGTGAAGGCCATGCCACTGTATGGTGAGCCTGCACGCTGTCAGGTGAAAGTTGAAGGTGGCTGCCCTCCGCCTGCTCCCGCCATATCATCTGTAATTGTGGATGTGGAAGATGTTCCTCTGGACTGGTCGCAGGGGTACGGTGTTTTTGCCTGGAATTCTGATGAGGCGGGCAAAGCGGACAATCCATCCCCGGATGCGCAGAATCCTTCCGGCTCTGTCATTTACTGGGAGCGCAATGGTACACCCTGGGGCGGTGTAGGCGTGGGAATGCCGGGCGTCTCCACGGAGGGTTTCGATCTGCTGACGGTACAGGTGTACACCACTGCGGGAGTTGATGAAATCCGGATGGAAGTCTCTGGACCTGAAGGGGTTATCGGGGAGCAGACGCTGGGTCTTTTGGGGCTGCCTGCTGATCAGTGGTCAACCGTAGCCTTTGATTTGGGTGCGATGGAGGCTAAAGATGTCTTCCTGAATCAAATCATTACTCAGGTCGGAGGGGCGGCTACGGAAGGATATACGGTTTTTCTGGATAATTTCCAGCTACGCACACAAAGCTTACCGCTGGAAGGTCTGACCTTATCACCAACTGAACTAGTCATACCGATTGGCACATCCGGGATAATCACGCCGGGTTTTAATCCTGAAAATCCGGCTGATTCCTGTCTGGAGTGGTCGAGCTCTGCTCCGGAGGTGGCTTCGATAAACGAAATAGGAGAGGTTTCCGCCCATACTCCGGGATTGGCAACTATTACTGCGGTGGCGCGGGATGGAGGCTTTACGGCCAGCGTAGAAGTACATGCGTTGAATACCGATGCAACACTCGCCAACTTATTATTGGATGGCGTACCACTGGGCGGCTTTACGCCGGATCAGCTGCTGTACGAAGTAGAGTACGCACCAGAAGATACCAGCAGTTTACCTGCTCTGGAAGCCATTCCCAATGACCCCAATGCTGTGGTATTGGTAACGGATGCAACGGTCTTCAATACGACAGCCTCCGCAAGGGTTACGGCTGAGGATGGAGAAACGCAGCAGATCTACGAGGTCCTGCTCAGCGTAGCAGTTGGCGCTACCGCTTTTGAGCAGGCAGCGATCGAAATCTTTCCAAATCCTGCCAGCCGAAATATGGGTGTCAGAGCAGCAACCCGCATTGATTGTGTGGAAGCCTTTGACGCACAAGGGCGAGTTATGAATCTCCCGGTAAACCTGGACAAAAATGGTGCCACCATCCGGGTTGAAACACTCTCTTCCGGAACCTACTGGTTAAGGGTAATCCTGGCTGATGGAAAGAAAGTGCTGAAATCTTTTACAAAGGTGAGGTAAAGATGAACTCAGCTGATTACAAGGGCTGAACCAGCCTCTCCTTTCCCAAAGGATTTCGCTGGCTTATGAAGTACAATATTCAACCGCTGTTTAGTGTTCGCTGCCACCACGGCGAGGGGCCGGTCTGGGACCCGCAGGCGCAACAGTTTTACTGGGTCGACCTGATGCAGGGGCAATTCTTTATTGGGGACTGGAATAGCGGTCGGGTGGAAACCCATGTAGTTGGTCAGCCGCTCGGTGTGCTCGCGTTGCGCGAACAGGGCGGGGTGGTCATGGCCCTGCGCGATGGTTTTTTTACCTACGATACCCACTATCGTACCTTGAAAGAAGTGGCGCCCACAGAAGCCAATGAAGGAGCGACCCGTTTCAATGATGGAGCAGTAGATGCACAGGGCAGATTCTGGGCAGCCACGATGACCTACGACGGGTCAGCGCCAGTTGGTAATTTGTATTGCCTGAATGAAGCCGGCGAAGTGCAGCGGCACGAAAAAAACCTGATGCTCCCTAACGGCATGGGCTGGTCCATGGACCGCCAAACCTACTTCTTCGCTGATACCGAGTGCCATGTCATCTATGCCTACGACTTTGATTTGGAGACCGGGCGCCTGAGTAACCGCCGTAACTTCATCGAATTTGGGCCGGATGGTTTTCCGGATGGGCTGACGGTGGATACCAATAATCACTTGTGGGTTGCCATGTGGCAGGAAGGCAAAATCAGCCACTTTGATGAGCGGGGCCAGAAGGTGGAGGACATCGCCCTGCCCGTTTCCCATCCTACAAGTTGCTGCTTTGGCGGGCCAGAATTCCGACATTTATTAGTCACCACTTCTCAGCGGCCGTTGTCACCAGAACAAAAGCTTGCTGAACCCTTAGCCGGGGGCTGCCTGGTTTTGGAAACCGATACCAAAGGTCAGCCTGAGCCCCGTTACCGGGGATAGCTCCTACTTAAACCTTTTACTTTATGAAACACGTCATGTATTTATGGATACTGCTACTGATTAGTAGTTGTGCCGACTCTGGTCAGCCTGCCGAAGATCAACGGGTTAAACCCACTTTTGACCTCAATACCCTGATTGAACGTGCTGATCAGCAATACTCCAAAACACTGGAAACCCTGCCCGATACCAATCGTATTCCCCGCAATGCCCATCCCGATGGCACCTGGAATATGGTAAAAAAAGGCAGTTGGGTTAGTGGGTTCTATCCCGGTGTACTTTGGCACTTGTACGCCCTCACCGGCGATGAAAAATGGCATCGTGCGGGCGAAGCCGCCCTGCTGAAGCTGGATTCCGTACAGTTCTTTGGCTATGACCACGATATAGGCTTCCGTATTTTTAATTCCTTCGGGAGTGCCCTGCGCTTCACTAAAGATTCGAGCTATATTCCGGTTATCCTCGATGCAGCCGAAACCCTGGAAAGCCGCTATGACCCAGTGACCGGCGTAATTCGTTCCTGGGACTGGCACGACCAATGGCAGTACCCTGTCATCATCGACAATATGATGAACCTGGAGTTGCTCTTCTGGGCCGCCCGGGAAACAGGGGATAGCGAAATGGAAAAAGTAGCCATGTCGCACGCTGAGCATACCATGGAAAACCACTTTCGGGACGATTACAGCACCTACCACGTTCTCGATTACGACACCCTCACCGGTGAAGTTCGGGAGAAAGTCACTTTTCAGGGGTACGCTGACAGTTCCATGTGGGCAAGAGGGCAAGCCTGGGCTATTTATGGATTTACGATGGCGGCACGGGAAACCGGGCGAGAGAACTTTCTCAGTCAGGCGCAGTCCGCAGCAGCTATTTTCCTGGAGCGATTACCGGAAGATGGCGTGCCTTACTGGGATTTTGATGCACCTGGCATCCCCAACGCGCCCAAAGATGCTTCCGCAGCAGCGATAACGGCCAGCGCTCTTCTTGAGCTTGCAGATCTGGTGGATGAGCAGGCGGATCAACTGAGGTACCGGAATGCAGCGGTAGCGTTACTCAACGCACTGGCCACCGAGGATTACCTGGCTAAGTTGCCACAACAGGGCCTTTTACTGCATTCCACGGGGCACCAACCCGGCAATAGCGAAATCGACGAGCATATCATATACGCAGATTATTACTTTCTGGAAGCGCTGTTGCGTTTGAAGGAATTACAAAACATAGAAGGATGAGAAACGTGATTATTGTAAGCGCCTTGCTTTTTTGTGCAGTAACCGTTCTTACGGCACAAAACGTCCCAGCTATTGGTGCTCAGGTATATATAGAGCCGGGTCAAAACCCTGAGCAGATCGACAACTGGTTTGCCACGCTGGCCGAACATGACATGACGGTTTGCCGCATCCGGATGGATGAGACCCATATGGCAAAAGAGAATGGCGTCTGGGACTTTGAGCTATACGATGCCGCTTTTGATGCGGCCCAACGGCATGGGGTAAAGGTCTTCGCTACCCTCTTTCCTGCCAATACCGGGGAAGGCGTCGGTGGGTTTAAATTCCCGGAAGACGCTGCTCATCTGGCTGCCATTGAACAGTATACCGAAGCGGTTGTAACCCATTTTAAAGCGCACCCGGCCCTGTACGCCTGGGTGCTGCAGAACGAACCCGGTGTTGGCGGTGTTTTGCCGAAAGGCGAGTACACACAGGAAGCATGGAGGGAATGGCAGAAGGCACATCCGCTGCCCCCCGATCCGGCAGGCTACATACGGGAAGATTTCCGGGAGCCTGAGTTCCTGCGTGATCATACCACGGCTTATCTGACCTGGATAGCCGATGAAATTAAACAGTACGATCCCAATCGCCACCTGCACGTCAACAGTCATATGCTTTTTGTGACCCTGCCGGAATATGAATTTCCGGCCTGGCGTAAGTTATTGTCTTCCTTCGGGGCTTCTATGCACCCCAGCTGGCACTTCGGCTACTTTGAGCGCGATCAGTATCCGGTAGCGATGGCCGCCAATAATGATATCATTCGGTCCGGAGCAGGTGACAAGCCCTTTTGGGTTACTGAATTACAAGGCGGCAATAACAGCTATAGCGGGTTTAATCCCCTTACGCCAAGCGGGGCGGAAGTCGAGCAGTGGCTGTGGTCCAGTATATTTAGCGGGGCCGAAGGCATTATCTTTTGGTGCCTGAACCCCAGGAAAACCGGACTGGAAGCCGGGGAGTGGAGCCTGCTCGATTTTCTGGATGAGCCTACGGACCGGATGAAGGCTGCGGGAGAGGTGGCCAGCTGGTTAGTAGAGCACCCGGATCTTGCGGCAGCCCGGCCGGCGACTTCCAATGTCCATCTGCTTTATAACCGGGAATCCATGTACCTGCAGCGCCAACGCGAGGTCCGGTCGAATGAAGTCCATCAATACTACGAGGGGCGTCTGCCGGGCGCTACTATCAAGTCCGTATTAGCTCATTATGAAGCACTATTGGAACAAGGCGTCACTCCTGCTATTAGTGCTATGGACGACTTTGACTGGGCAGCTATGGGGCAGTCCGGTGCAGCTGTGGTTATACCGCATCAGATCGTTCTGCCGCAGCGGCATTGGGAAGGGTTGGAAGCCTTCGTTGGCAATGGAGGCCAACTGTTACTCACGGGGCTGTCTGCTCACTTTGATGAATATGGTCAAAATATCATGTCTGATGGCTTTCCGCTTCAGGGAGTGCTCGGCGGGCAGGTTCGGGAATTCAGGGTCCGGGAAGACCGGTTTGAGTTATCAGTAGCAGGCGACGATCTGCCCGCTCACCTCTGGCAGGGCACCATGGCGGTTGACCAGGGTAAAGTATTAGGCTATTCTCAGGACGGGGTTCCGGTAGCGCTACAGCATCAGTATGGCAAAGGAACGGTACTTTGGATTCCTTCTCCTCTGGGACTGGCCGCCTGGCAGCAGGACAATGCGCCCCTTGCCCGATTACTGAAGGGTTGGTTGAAATCAAATGAGCAATTAACGGTTTGCTTCAAAGGGCATTCTCCCGGTATCACTATGAAAACGATGACTTCAGAAGATGGGGTTTACACCTTGCTTATCAATAAAAACGATCATCCTCAGCGGGTAGAACTGGTCTTGCCGGACGACAGGGCAGGGGCGGTCATTTATAATGCAGGAGGTGCAGAGTTACTGGGAAATTCGGTGTTGTTGCCTTCAGACGGATGCGTGGTATTATCTTGGTTGATTAGAAAATAGACGAATGCAATTTTCTAAATTTCTATTGTCACTGTTCCTGCTGGCCCATTTCCAAAGCTATGCCCAAACCGGTTTCGATCTGGAACATCAGTCCTGGCCTGCCCAATGGATCACCCACCCGACGGCGGATGCGGCCGGCTTTGGCGTCTACCTCTTCCGGCAGGAGGTGGATTTGGAAAGCGTACCCGAGGCTTTTCCTATCCGCATCTCTGCCGACAACCGGTACAAGCTGTTTGTGAATGGGACATATATTGGTAAAGGCCCTGCCCGGGGCGATTTGCTGAACTGGCGTTTTGAGACTTACGATTTGTCCCCCTACCTGCAAACCGGTGCAAATGCCATTGCCGTGCAGGTGTGGAACTTCGGAGGGCATAAGCCCGTTGCGCAAATTTCGAGAGGCACCGCCCTGATTATTCAGGGTGAAGACGAAAGCAGTGCCCGGCTTAATACCGGTACCGGAGATTGGCGGGTGCATCAGGATACAGCCTATGCGCCCATTTCTATTGAGCGGGAACAGGTGATGGGCTATTTTGTGGTTGGTCCCGGTGAGCATATGGACGTCAGCCTGCACCCCTGGGGGTGGAAAGCGGCTGAATATGATGATGAAAATTGGAAGATCCCAAAGGCTTTATTTCACGGCACGCCCGAAGGTGGAACCTTTGCCCACGGAGGAGTACCGGCCTATCAGCTCGTGCCCAGGGACATACCCGCTATGGAAGAAAAGCAGGAACCGCTCGGTCGTATCCGTCGGTCGAGTCTTCAGCTCCCCGACCGGGGTGTTGTATATGTACCGCCCCACACAAAAGCGAGCTTACTCATTGACCATGGGACCCTGACCACTGCTTATCCGGAGTTGCAGATAACGAGCGGGGGAGCAGCATCTTTGCAACTGTATTATGCGGAAAGTTTGCGCGATTCCACCCTGGCAAAGGGGCACCGGGACAGCATTAACAATAAAACCCTTTTCGGATTCCACGATGCCTGGCGCCTGGATGAAGGGCGGTACGATCTAACCACGCTTTGGTGGCGAACCTTCAGGTACATTCGAATGGACATTGAAACCGGCGAACAACCGGTGTCGATTGATCGGATGCAGTGTCGTTTTACGGCATACCCCTTTAAGGAGAAAGCTACTTTCGCCGGTGGAGCCCCTCTTTTATCGGATATTTGGTCGGTCAGCTGGCGGACGCAGCGGCTGTGCGCCGGTGAGAACTATTTTGACTGCCCCTACTACGAACAGTTACAGTACGTTGGTGATACCCGGATACAAGCCCTGATTTCTCAGTACGTATCAGGAGACCACCGGCTCTTCCGAAAGGCAATAGCCGATTTTTACCAGTCCCGCATGCCATTCGGTCTGACGCAAAGCCGGTATCCCAGCCGGGATGAGCAGATTATCCCACCGTATTCTTTATTCTGGATCGCTATGCTGCACGATTACTGGATGCATGTGGGTGAGCCGGAATGGATTGACAGCATGTTACCTGCCGTGGCTGATATTCTCGAGTGGTACGATAGCCGGATGGCGCCAAATGGTTTGCTGGGCCCCATGGAGTGGTGGAACTTCGCGGATTGGGTTATCGGTGAAGAAGGCTGGAAAACCGGTGTGCCCCCCGGTGCAGAATCCGGCGGTTCAGCTTTGATCAGTTTACAGCTGGCGTATAATCTGAGATTAGCGGCTGATTTGTACGAAACATTTGGAGAACCGGAACGGGCATCTACCTACCGGGAACGTGCCACTGCCATTGGCGATAGCCTCCGCAGGCATTGCTGGGACGCTGACCGTCAACTTTTTGCAGATACCCCGGAAAAAACGACCTACAGCCAGCATGTAAACGCGATGGCTATTCTCACGGATGCCTTACCTGAAGCAGAGCAACCTGCCCTGATGCAGCGGCTCCTGAAGGATACCACTCTGGCGCCCTGTTCTTACTACTATACATTCTACATCATCGAAGGGCTATGGAAAACGGGTATGGGTAATACCTACTTTGATCACCTGGGGCCCTGGGAGGAGCAACTGGAACTGGGCCTGACCACTTTCGTGGAAGCTCAGGGTAAAACCCGCTCCGACTGCCACGCCTGGAGTGCGTCGCCGGCTTATCATTTTTTATCTTTGGTAGCAGGTATACGTCCGGCAGCACCGGGCTTTTCTAAAGTGAAAATTTCGCCACGCCTAAATGGGCAGGAGGATATCCGGGCGACTATGCCTCATCCGAACGGTCAAATTAGTGTGGAGTTTCAGCAAGCGGACGGGCGGCTAAAAGCCGAAGTTACCCTGCCCCCGGGATTAGAGGGTACCCTGGATTGGAACGGGGCTCAACGGGTATTGAAAAGTGGGAAGCAAGTCCTGGAAATCAACTAAGGCTGGGGTGAAAATAGCCGTATCAAATGGGGAAGTTATTCTTCGCTGGACCCTAAGTACGACTTTGGGAATAATGGACAGTGCTGGGAACGGCTGTGAGGAGCCGTAACCAGCAGCAGCTAGCGTGTGACAGACGCAACGTAGTGGACAGGCGCGATAGATGCCGCTGGTGGAGTATCGACGAACGCCGCTTTACTGCTTCGTGGGTTAGTGGATAGTTTAAAGGTTATCGATTATATCTTTTGGGTCTTCCTTGTTGTGGCGGATTGTAGTAATCCTAACTTGATTTTTCTTCTTAAAAACAGAAAAAATAATTTTGTAACTCCATGCTTTAGTGTAGCGAACAGCTGGTTTATATGCTTCCGTATCTGGAAGTATGGGCTTACTTTCAGGGAAGCGTTCCAACTTTTGAGCTTGGTCAACTATACCTTTACGGATTTTCTTAGCTACTGATGGAGAGGCAGTTTTTTCGTAACGATCTGATACATCTTTGAGGCGTTGACGTGCCTGTCTTGAAAAGATCACTTTAAAGAGCTTTACCACTGGTCCATTTCTTTTGTCAAGTCCTCGATGGTAATGAACTCACCACGCTCGACCTGAGCAAAACCTTCTTTGATTTCGGCATGTAGTTCTTCTTTGGACATCGGCTTTAAAGATTCATCAGCGAGCGTGATTGCTGCGATTTCCCCTTCACTAAACTCAATGTCTAAGTGCTCATTTTCATAGGCTTCGGTCATGGCATCAAGGATACGCAAAAAGCTTTCGTCTGCTTGTTGGATTCTGTTAATTACCCTTTCTCTTAACATGTCAACGCCCATGATCTTAGGTTTTGATTGATAAGTTTGTATTTGCGTAAAGATAAACGTTTTAGATTAAAAAATAATTCATTTCAAAGGATGATATTTTGCTACGGCTGTTCTTAGCACTTCCAGATTGTTGGTTCGGTAAGCTTCTGTGCTGGATGGTTGGCGGTGTCCAGCGAAGGCTTGGACGTGGCGTAAGCCTTGCCCAGCTTTGAGTTTATTGGCGATTACACTTTGTCTTATCGTCATGGGTGTGAGCTTCTTGGTGGGGATCACTTTACGAAAGGTAGTGACCAGGTAGTGGATGCCCTCACCCAACTCGGCCGCGCCACGGCCACTAATGATTAAAGCTTCGGTTTCTTGTTTGATAAAACGCGCTCGATACGCCAATAAATAACAATAGATCAACATCACCCAGATCGGCTTATTCCCAGCAAACTGGTAAGGCGTATACCAAGGATATGATCTAGTTAAGGGATCGACACTCAAAAACCGCCCCTCCGCCGGGTTATAAATCCGGGCTCAGGCTTAGGCCCCTGATATCCCAAGCCTTCGCTAATCGTAATGCGTGCTACCAACCCACTCTCCTTCCGTATCTGCTTCCTTCCCATTAACCCCAAAGAGATAACCGCCTGCGCCACTTTTTTAGCGGCTTTCTGCCTCTTTAGACAGTGTTCCAAGTTAGCATTTTTCTATCATACTGCCAGACAAGTCCAATTAAAACACTTTCAGTTAAAAGAAAAAAGTATTTGTCGCTCTGGCCAGAAGGTCAGGGTTGTTCTGACGATAGGAAGAACGTTCCTTACCTTTTGGTCGGAGCATAGGCGGGGTACCTGGGGTCGGCCTTGGAGAGACCCCAGTAAACGCGGCCACTGTTATCAAGCGACAAAGCCGAACTTATCGGAGGAAGGTAGGCAGCGGGCGCTGCGGGTGCCACCAAGGGCTGGGGCTGGAAGTGCATTAGCACGTAAGCACCGGACGCGCGACGCGCCAAGGTCAAGCAATATTTTAACTTTAGTTATCTGATTCTGGCCGCAGCTGAAGGTGGCGGGAGCAGCCCGCCATTGACGTGCGGTGGAAGAACTGGTAACTACGACTTTGGGAGTAATGGACAGGGCTGAGAACCGCTGGTGGAGTATCTACGAACGCCGCTTTACTGCTTCGTGGGCTTGCCTGGCGGGTCAGACAGGTTGGCATTCGCGGGTTAGTTAAAGGTTTTCCCATTTTTTAGGATTTTCCTTGTCGTGCATGAACTCAACTATACTAACGGTATCTTTCTTTTTGAAGATTTGAAAGATGATTTTGAACGACCATTTTATAGTATAACGGTATGGAGGGTCTGCTTCCTTTTTCGTCTGCAGTAAGGGTTTACTACTTGGTAATTTCTTCAACGATTTAGCTTCTGTTACTAAGCCATCACGAACTTTTTTAGCAACAGTATCGGAAGTATTTTCTTTATGGTAGTCGCTTATTTTTCTTAGCTTTTTCCTAGCGTCTCGTGAGAAGACTATCTTAAAAAGCTTGCCTACCATTCTTGCATTTCTTTTTCTAAATCCTCGACAGTAGTATAGTCGCCTCGTTCAACCTGAGCCGAACTTTTCTCTAGCCGAGCCATTAACTCATCCTCTGTTAAACGTTTCCATTCTGGTGAGGGTGGAACAGCCAAAATCATTTCGTCGGTAATCTCTTCTTCTTGAGCCGATTCATCCAGCGCATTACTAACAGCGAGTAACACACGGATGTATTTCTCATCCCCATTCTGGATACGCTCGATTAACTGCTGCTTCATTACGTCAACGCCCATGATCTTAGGTTTTGATTGATAAGTTTGTATTTGAGTAAAGATAAACGTTTTAGATTAAAAAATAATTCATTTCAAAGGATGACATTTTGCTACGGCTGTTCTTAGTACTTCCAGATTGTTGGTTCGGTAAGCTTCTGTGCTGGATGGTTGGCGGTGTCCAGCGAAGGCTTGGACGTGGCGTAAGCCTTGCCCAGCTTTGAGTTTATTGGCGATTACACTTTGTCTTATCGTCATGGGTATGAGCTTCTTGGTAGGGATCACTTTACGAAAGGTAGTGACCAGGTAGTGGATGCCCTCACCCAACTCGGCCGCGCCACGGCCACTAATGATTAAAGCTTCGGTTTCTTGTTTGATAAAACGCGCTCGATACGCCAATAAATAACGATAGATCAACATCACCCAGATCGGCTTATTCCCAGCAAACTGGTAAGGCGTATACCAGGGATATGATCTAGTTAACGGATCCACACTCAAAAACCGCCCCACCGCCGGGTAATAAATCCGGGCTCAGGCTTAGGCCCCTGATATCCCAAGCCTTCGCTAATCGTAGTGCGTGCTACCAACCCACTCTGCTTCCGTATCTGCTTCCTTCCCATTAAACTCAAAGAGATAACCGCCTGCGCCACTTTTTTAGCGGCTTTCTGCCTCTTTAGACAGTGTTCCAAGTTAGCATTTTTCTATCATACTGCCAGACAAGTCCAATTAAAACACTTTCAGTTAAAAGAAAAAAGTATTTGTCGCTCTGGCCAGAAGGTCAGGGTTGTTCTGACGATAGGAAGAACGTTCCTTACCTTTTGGTCGGAGCATAGGCGGGGTACCTGGGGTCGGCCTTGGAGAGACCCCAGTAAACGCGGCCACTGTTATCAAGCGACAAAGCCGAACTTATCGGAGGAAGGTAGGCAGCGGGCGCTGCGGGTGCCACCAAGGGCTGGGGCTGGAAGTGCATTAGCACGTAAGCACCGGACGCGCGACGCGCCAAGGCCAAGCAATATTTTAACTTTAGTTATCTGATTCTGCCGCTGGTGGAGTATCGACGAACGCCGCTTTACTGCTTCGTGGGCTTGCCTGGCGGGTCAGACAGGTTGGCATTCGCGGGTTGGATGAGTTGAGTATTAGCGACGTTTAACCTCTTCGAGATATTCAGGGCCTCGACCACTTCGACTTATGTCAATAACTCTGACTTCTGTTTTAGTCTCAATAATCGTATAGATAATTCGGTACTTTCCTTTTAAAACTAAAACTCGACGATAGAAGATTTCGCTATCATTTAGTTCATTCGCAGGTGCATGTCTTTCAGGTCGATCTAGTAGTGTATCTATGCCATTAAGTATGGCTTGTCTTACATAATCTGCCGTTTGGAAAGAGACATTTTCTTCCAGGTATTCGACGATTTGTTGTAGCCCGTCCCTGGATTCTGGCGTTACAACTATTTGGTATCCGCCGTTCCCTGAAGCCATGTTTTCGATTCTTTTTTAAGTTCTTCTAGTGTAATAAAAGCTCCTTGGTCAACAGCCTCAACACGTCTTTTGTATTCTTGCTTAGCTACACTAGCATGCATCGGTTTCCCTTCAACACTATACCCAATAATAGGGTCAGGACTTTGAGCTTGTTGTCCAGTCAAGATTAGATATGCAGCTTCTATAAATACTTCGTTCGCTCCTTCGATTAGATGATGAAGTGCTGCGCGTTTATCTACCGTACTCATAAGCATTCGTTTTAATTGTAGTTCCATAAAGTTAACGTTTTATCAGGTTAAATAATTCATTTCAAAGGATGATATTTTGCTACGGCTGTTCTTAGCACTTCCAGATTGTTGGCTCGGTAAGCTTCTGTGCTGGATGGTTGGCGGTGTCCAGTGAAGGCTTGGACGTGGCGTAAGCCTTGCCCAGCTTTGAGTTTATTGGCGATTACACTTTGTCTTATCGTCATGGGTGTGAGCTTCTTGGTGGGGATCACTTTACGAAAGGTAGTGACCAGGTAGTGAATGCCCTCACCCAACTCGGCCGCGCCACGGCCACTAATGATTAAAGCTTCGGTTTCTTGTTTGATAAAACGCGCTCGATACGCCAATAAATAACGATAGATCAACATCACCCAGACCGGTTTATTCCCCGCAAACTGGTAAGGCGTATACCAAGGGTAGCTTCTGGTTAACGGATCGACACTCAAAAACCGCCCCACCGCCGGGTTATAAATCCGGGCTCAGGCTTAGGCCCCTGATATCCCAAGCCTTCGCTAGTCATCCCGCCTTCGCCTTAGAGCTTCGGCGGGTAAAAGTGCGTCAAAGAACTTCTGCCTTCGCCTTGCTATGGCGGACGGAGAAACTCGCCATCCGTATCATTTTCCGGATTCCAGTTTAGGGCCCCTTCACCCCAAACTGGAATGGAGAACCCGTAGCGGTAGTCTCCAAAGTTATACTTTCGGCCCGGCCCCGGCAACAGGCTGGGATTTCGCAAACCATCACCCAGTAGGCTCGGCGCTCAACATTTTATAACCGAATGGGTAATAATGAGTAGCTTAGGGTTCAGCGGAAAATAGCCGTATCAAATGAGGAAGTTATTCTTCGCTGGACCCTTATGGAAAGAGCCGCGGCGAACACCGCTTTACTGCGTGTGGGCATTCAGGGACGCATATCATCTGGGTTCTGACGTGTATCAAAGATGTCTGTAATGAAGATAAAAGGTTTAGTGATAAAATAAATCAGCTTATAAAATGGCTTGACTAGCAGATAGCTATGCCCCTTACCTTCTGATTCCAAGTACGTTTCTGCCTGTCCTAACTCTGGGTATTTCTCTAGTTTCTTCGATTCGGCAAGTATTTTCCGGCCGATACGCCGACCTTTCGCAGCGTTTCCTTGCCCTTTGTGATAATCACGGATTTGTTGGAGACGGCGGCGAGCATTGGCAGTCAACTTAACCTTCATTAGGAAAAGTCTTCTTTTAATACTTCATCAATATCATAGACTCTGCCTGCCTTGATATCTTCATCCGATGCACGTGAGCGAGCGACTAACTCCTCTACTGTCATTGGCTTCAATGATGCTTCGTAAGCAGCTGCCTCGCTGTCTTGTTTTACTTTCAGCATACGTTGCATGACCTCTAAGTCCTGTAGCCTTACCAGCCATTCTATCAGTTGGAGTTTTTCAGCCTGTAGATTCATTATTCAGTTGTTTAGTAACCTAAAGATAACGGTTTCATTGATTAATCAGTTCTCATCGCAGCGGGTGTTTGCAGCTTAATTCTGTTTTCAACTCCTGCAGCTCGGTTTGCTGGGAGTCGGCGCGAGTGTAGCAGGTGAGGGCTTGCACTCTTCGAATGCATGGCTCTTATAGCTTAGTCATGCTCAATGATATCAACAGCCTGCCTCCAAAGGACAAAGAAGCCCTCCTGCTTAATATCGACGCTTTCTTGTGTGATGCTAAAACACGGCAGGCCTATGTTTATGCCGGCCGGTAGCGTCGGTACCTAGGGCATCCTCAAAAAGCCTGACAGACCCTGTATCCCTTTGCTGGCAAAGCGTTGCAAGTATTACAAATTGCTAAGTAAAGGCCAAAAGTGCAAGGAAAAAGCCCTATTTTGGCAAAAATCCTTGCACTTCGATGATCACCTATACACCGGCCAGCGAGCGTACATTGTCATTGTTTAAGACCCCTTTCGAGCAAAAGCT
>Ga0307981_1001593_pt1 | contig 19897 bp, 21 predicted proteins | sample OrgLakmetagen987_FD_201849 | JGI IMG/M metagenome (GOLD analysis project Ga0307981, IMG submission 201849) | Saline water microbial communities from Organic Lake, Antarctica - #987 | ecosystem: Environmental > Aquatic > Non-marine Saline and Alkaline > Saline | place: Antarctica: Organic Lake... | reverse complement strand
ATGATCCGCTCCCAGGGATACTCTACCAAAAAGTTCCAGACTCTCCAGAGTGCTTATTACAACAAGCCAACTCCTCTGCAGATTGCAAGTTACGATCTTCACCTGATCGATACTGTCAAGGCCTTTGATAACGACAAATTGGCTGCCATGATCAGTGCTGGTCTCTCCCCCAATCCTTGCAATACCTACGGAGAGACTCTTGTGCACATGGTTTGCCGTCGTGGAGACGCCAAGGCTCTCAAAATCTTTCTAGACAATGGTGCCAGTCTACAGATTGCCGATGACTACGGTCGCACCCCGCTGCATGACTGCTGCTGGGCTGCCAACCCAGCTTTTGATGTTGCCGATCAACTCTTGGACACTGACATTCGTTTCTTGTATATGATGGACGCGCGTGGATCCCTGCCTCTTTCCTATGTTCGCAAGGAGCTCTGGGCCGCGTGGATTGAATACCTCGAGGCCAAGAAGGACGTTTACTGGCCCAAGAGAAAGTTGAAGAAAGATGGCGAAGAAGCTGCCCCGCCACTCACTTTACTTGGACCTAACACTCGTCCTCTTGCTGACCCCAGCAACGCCTTGACGCTGCAACTTGCCAAGATGGTTTCTGCTGGCAAGATGCAGCCCGACGAGGCGCAAATGCTCAAGTACGACAAGGCCGACGAATTGACGGTCGAGTCGAGCGAGTACGACAGCGAGGAGGACGATGATGACAGTGAATACGATAGCGACTACGACAGTGAGGACGAGTACAGCTTGGACGATGGTGAAATGGCGGACATACTCAACAGCATGCCCGCGTCGTTGGCTGCGCACTAATGAAACAAAACATTGTATCAAAGACTTGTGCACAACAAGTTGAGTTCATAAACATTAACTCATAACACACACACACGTACAAATCATATTTCACTTCCGTTCCATCACGATGGACATGAACTGTAGTGGACTAAAACTAGACTATACAGTAGTACCGGTAGGCGCGTACCTGTAGCGACGACGAACCTTTCAAGCCCGTAAAGACATTTCTGCTTGCAGAAGAGAGGATGCCTCGATGCCACCGCGGGAAGACATCTTCGTTCGAAGCGAAGAGCAGAATGCCCCACCAGAAAGTCAAAAAGTCGAAAAATCTTATACGGCAAGTACGTGTTATCCGGGTTACTTCTTTGGATCTTTCCATCGACCTCGTTCCATCATATCTGCCTATTTCTCATTCTTCGAGTAGTCAGACGCAGTTCATTAGTCCTAATACAGCACCATGAAGATCGTTTGCGCCCTATTCCTTCTCGCTACTACGGCACACGCCTTTGTGGTCTCGCCCACGACAACCGTGCGCAACAATGCGCTCTTTATGAGCCGTAATTCCGACCATCAGTCTCCACAAGACGACAACGGCGGAATCTTGGATCGACGAGACATGCTCTTCCGATCCGCACTGGGGGCAGCGGCCACGGCCGCCTTTTCGCTGACGGCGACGCCCGGTGCCGCTGTTGCTGCAGTCGCTGTCAAAAAGGTGGTGGTCGCGGGTGCCACGGGACAAACGGGACGTCGCGTGCTCGAGAGACTGGCGGCAGCGCAAGGACTGAGCGTGATTGGCGGAGTTCGCAACGTGGACAAGGCGACCAAGACTCTGGGAGAAAGTTCGACGGTAGTCCGCGGCGCCATGGTGCAGCAAGTAGGAGCAGTTGACACGACGGCCGTCACTTTGAAGCACTTGGATGTGGTTGCTGACAGTGTTGACGAGATTGCCGCGACTTTGGCAGGCGCCGATGCCTTGGTGATTTGCACGGGTTTCATTCCGGGCAATCCTCTCAAAATGAACGAAGCATCCCACGCGGTGGACAATCTCGGCACCTGTCGCTTGGTGGATGCGGCTGTCCAGGCGGGAGTTAAGAAAGTAGTCATGGTGAGCAGTATCTTGACCAACGGCCGCAGCTGGGGTCAAGCCGAGTCACCTGGCTTTGTCGTAACAAACGCCTTTGGTCGCGTGCTGGACGAAAAATTGGTGGCGGAAAACCATTTGCGTGCGGCTGGCGTCGACTACACCATTGTGCGCCCCGGAGGCCTCAAAGCCAAGCCTCCCACTGGCGCTTTGAAGATTTCGGGTGAAGATACCCTAGCGGCGGGAGAGATTTCGAGAGATCTCGTGGCCGATGTATGCGTGGCGTCTCTGACCGACCCTAAGGCTTCCAACAAGGTCCTTGAGATTGTTGAAGACGACGGTTCTCCTGCCAAGGTCTTTAATGGATTGAACATGTAAGTCACGAACAGACTGCATGTAGATTGCATGCAACGTAGGAAGAACAGGGGTATGCATCATTGCTATCTCTCAAGTAACAGAATCACAGTCAGATTGGCCTTATGCTAGCAAAGCTATAATACTAAAGCATAGATCAAAGGAACGTACCAGCGGAACAGTAGATTTAGAAAAACTAGGTGTGTAGGTTACCTATTGCTATTGTCTACTAGCATGTACTGGATTGTTGCTCGCAGGTCGTTTCCGGACGGCAAAAATACCTTAGTCTATACCCGCAATTGCGCGAGCTTCTATTTCACACGCTAGCTCTGCTCTTGGAACTAGAAAATTTAGCAAACAACGCATCGTGCCATTGATGGCCATACACCATCCACGTCATCATCAACATGCCTTTGAAGCGCTCGGCGCTCGGCACTGGAGTATAGCGACGACTTGCTGTGCACCTGGCCCCTGCTGTGGATCCAAGGCATAATTCGCCTTCATAGTAGGCAGCAAAGACTGACTAGCAAGATCTGCATTCCTTTGAACCTTGTTTGGAACGCGACGACTCTTCCCATATGCTCTACACTCATCATCGATGATATTTGGAAGTTTTCGCGTACACGCTCGGGTGAGATTAAACATGTACATACCGTTGCCCTACTCCCAAATGTCAAGCTTTTCAAGCGACACATCCATGGTAGCCGGGGACACTGAGGTACATGCGACAGGAACTAACTTACGAGTCTTCCATACAGTATATCTTTTATCCATCTGCCACGATCGGCGCCAGTGACCTTCTCCTTTCAGTAGCTTTGCGTATTGGCGTATAGCAAGCTAGTCACTAGATTTGCAGAATGAACATGGTTGCACACGAACTGGGCAGCATCAGTATATGTGGTCGATAGCTACGAGTCGGCAGGGATCATCCTCCTCCGGTACCTCATTCGTTAAAAGCTCTGCGTTCCACCGGGACTGACTGACTCGCTTCGTTGCGACGATGCTGTCATGAGCGACTCGAGGATTTCAGTTATCGTCAGGGACCCTTTTTGGATGTAGTCTGACAGCATGTTTGTTGCACTGGCATGGCTTCTGGACACACAAATAATGATCACAACCTGAAAAAAGTGTTCATCCCCTAGGTAACCCGGATGACAATGACCGCCTCTGTGTCATCTGATCGCTGGTCTCCAACATCGTAGCCATCCGATCCTCTGCGATGCTCAATATTAATGCAAGAACGGTACTTCGCCTCTCCTATCACCCTTTATAATACATATCAAGCCGTGATCGTACTTGAGACTTGAGAGCTTTGTCAAAAAGGCCAAACGCGGCGTTCTGGGCTTTTCTGTGGCATCTCGTGCATACTCTCTTCTTTTTGGTCTGAGAATGGCCGGTACTATTAGACCGACAGAAACTTGAACGAACGAAAGCAAACTGGTAGCAATATACAATAAACATATATATAAAATATACTCCCATTAAGATGACCCACAATCGCATACAGTAACAATGTTCAAAATCAAATAATGGATTAGAATGACTACTTACGCAGAAAACAACCCGCCAGCAACCGGAAATCCCGGTCAGAGTTCTATTGCACGATCAACACTTTAGGAGTCAATCGCAAGACGATCGATCAATGATTCAAGATACAGACTGGTAAGAAGCCGTCAAGAGTATAATGTATATCCACCAGTTCTAGCTTAGTCGTGGTTATATTGAAACACAGTAGTTACAAACAAGAGGGAAAGTACGAATTCTTTCAGTTGTTTCCACTGTTTTATTGATCATCGCTCTTGCGACGCTTGCAAGACAAGGCGGGTCCCCGCCCAGCATCCTCGCCATTGCCGTCGAGATTGACCAAATCGTTGACAAGCGCCAATGCTTGCCGAATGGAGCGGTGGCGATGCTGCTGGCTGCTGCCATTGATGTTCTCGAGTGAGCTTGTATCAGTGGTTTGGCCCATGCGTGTCTCGTCGGAGCAAGCTGTATTTTCGGACCACCATGATTCCTCGGGGGCAGCGGCCGGTGCTGGTGGTCCTCCTCGGCGGGGACGATCATTGTTGTTGTTGCTGCTGCGCCGAGTCACGTTGTGTGCATTTGTCAGTAGGGTTACGAGTGTCATCCGTGTCATGTCAGTGGGAGGGGACACGATGAAGTCGTTCTTGGAGTGCGCCATTGTGGATGAATATGGAACAAGAAGAAGAGCCAGTACAACACAAGGAACGATCCGAGATTAATTGTGCGCGTAAGGAATAGGCGATTGTTGTGTTTTCATCAGGACCCTTCTGGGTCATTTCTTTAATTCTTCCGTATTCATTATGTCTCACTAGGAAACATAATGACCAATGACCGTACAGTACTGTAGAAAGAATAGACAGTATATACTGTACGGTATTCAAGGAGAAAATTGTGGGCGTACTCCTAAGGAGGGGCAATCATACGAAATTACGCAAGACCCTTCTGCTTCTGGGTCATTCTTTCATCACTTCTTGCCTAGGTCTCACTGGTTTCCGGAATGACTAATGATTGTGGAGTACTATATAAAGAATGACTTTCAGAAATTGGTACGACTAAATAAATTTCAGACAACCATCTTTGCGCCACTCAACATTTATTGTTTGTAATGACCGATGACTGCCAAAAAGAAGTACAGTCATAATAATATTATGTTCCGGCATTGGACACCCGGCGTACTGTACTTGTAATTTGCCGGGTGTCCCAGTCCCAGTACGTAAGGAGGTACGGCACCGTGCGCAAACACCAGTTCTACTGTTCTGTACATCGCAATGCGTAGACGACTACCGTGTAGTACTGTAGTAGAGCAAAGATGCCGACTTCCATCCGGTCCCGTCGTGCATGCCTAGTATTATCGGAGTTACCGTACCAGTAGATCTGGGACCAATTACACGAATCGCTGATAATCCATTACCAGCACAATTATAAGCTTTGCCTCGGAGACTCGCTTGCGTTTGGCATTGCAACTTGAAACATATTGTAATACTGTACCGGTACGTCCGCTGATAAAGTCACGACGACAAGTCATGGTTTTTGTAGAGCTGCAAGAGTGTCTAGCATTTTTGTGTCGCGCAGATGCACCGAGCTGGAATGTGACATCGCATTCTTTCAAAACCGTCCTAGACGTAAGGATAGGTACAGGCTGGGTACCTGCAAACGAATACGTAGTCGACTCGTTGTGAATCCTTCTCGTTGGCGTAAGAGATCGGGATTTTCTCCTGCCTTCAGAGGTCGAGCTGCTATAAAGATCAAAATCTTTACGCCACGGTTGAACAAATAAAAGTGGATGGAGTTGCCATCGCAGCACTGGTGATTTTTGCCTGAAGAAAACGCCTCACAGGCAGAAGCGCAACTACAGCTGGTCTAGCCTCCTTCGCATCGGCATACTCCATACCGACAGTCTGGATCTCACAGTCGAATTTCTTCAAGATTGGTCGTTCAACCATGCCTTCATCATTTTCTATAAAGCTCCGGAGTGCAAAACCACCAAGTAATTTGACGCCACGCCCACCTCACAGGCTCACTACAAAAAAAGACCTGTCAGGCTCACTACAAAAAAAGATCTGTCCTTGGAGCAACAATATCATTTGCGACATCGACTGCCCGCTAGAAGCTTCTCAGTACGCACACGATCGCATCGGGAGTGCATGAAGTACGAACTCTATGTGCACAGCGGCTAAGTTTTACATTATTCTTAGGATGCTCTCGTGATGGAAGGGATGTCCTTTATTAATACCGGTCTGTACCCATCCCAAAATCTGGAAGATAAGGACAGGAAAACCGGCCAGTCAGCCGTTCCACAAAATTCATTGGTAGATAGCGGTGACGGTGTGCGCAATCATAAACGTTGCGATATAGGTACGCTCATGTCGTTAAATTTGTTCGATTCTCCAGCATGGCGACAACTTCCTTCGCAGTGGGTCGTTCTGCCGGATTTGAGCGATAGCATGCTTTCATCGCGTTGAGCAAAAGTTGGATGGCGGGGTCCTTCGATCTCCAAACGTCGTCGGGGACATACCGAGGCTTGCCTTGATTGCGCCGTTGCATCATAATCTCTCGGTACTTTTTTCGCTTGTAGCGTGGCACAGGATACATGCGGGATATCTCCCACGGCTCCATTCCAACTGCAAAGAGATAGAAAAAATTGGCCAAACCGTAGATATCCACCATTTCAGCAACAACCAACTTGGGTGTCGTCCTATTTTGGTATTCTTCTGGTGGTCGCCACGGTGAACCCTTTTGGTAGCTAACGGAAGGGCATGTTACGCCCGTTTCGTTGTGCCTTTGGAGCAAGATTGCCGAGTTCATGTCGGTCATGACGGCGCGGTTGTCTGCTGTGAATCGAACGTTGTCGGATTTGAAATCGTGGTGAGCGAGACTGAGTGTACTGTCTTTACGATTATTGTTGGTGGTGTTGTCTATGGAGTGCATATCGACAATCCCCTTGGTTATTGCGATTGCCAAGGATAGCTTTTCTAGGGAAGTTTTGTTTTGTAAGTAGCTAGACAGGGACGTGGCTGCGAATTGGTTCACCATGCTAGTTCCACAGTAGGCATACACGTCGACCGTCGTGGTCGACGCAGTCAATCGCTCCATGGCCTGTGATTCAATGCGATTGCGTCGAGACAATATCTCGAGACCCTTGACGTCGTTAAAATGTTTCATTCTATGTCGACAACGATCGGTAAAGAGGCAGAGAGGTGGGTGGTGAGCGATATCAAACTGGTGGTCCAAGCACTGATAGCAGCACACACATACTCGCCAACGCAAAACATACTTCAGTGTCTTCCACAACGTGGTAGTATTGCCTGCAAGATCTTGCCGTTGCCAAGGTTCTCGCCAGGTTCCATCACCTCGTAGCAACTTGCCATTGTCGACAAGACAAACAGAATGCAGTTCGTTGCAGACTGGATGCGACGTTAGTTGCCAGGCAGCTGCTGGTTGGCAGTGGGGATCATGCAACTGCTCGAGAGTTGCTTTGATTTCGTCTGACTCGTCTAACGTTGCATTGTAGACCCACGTCATCTCGGAATAGTTCAACGACCGAGAACGTGAGGATAAAGCCATTGGTCTTACCGGTGATACCGTCTCGTTTCCAGCATAACCTGAAAGTCTTTCGAGAAAAATAATTCTTGGGGCATTTCTACTAATGCTGAAGCTGCAAAAGATGACTGCTGTATCGATGGCTGCATTGGGGACTACCAGATCGACACTCCGCACATTGATCGCGAGCGAATGGAGGGATAGCAACACCACGAGAAGCCGTGCGGCGTGGAGGACGATCAACGAGCGTAACTTCATCGCGTTCGACTATACGGTAGCTGAGTCGACTCTTATTATTGCAAAGCAAGTGATGTGGTCATGGCGTATGCGAGAAGCGGTGAGTGGATAGTGAAGAGAGGAATACCTGGTGTGTTAGCTATTGAGACCAATAAGTCGTCTTGCCATCGTGAGCCTGAGATGGTTCCTCTTTTCTATTCTGCATTCGGCATTCGGTTTTAAGATACTGATTGGGTGCGAACGAAATGACTTGTGAACCCCGCACAGCTACAGTAGGTCACTTCTCGTCTCCTTCGCCGCTCAAGACTCAAGAGTTGAGTCTCTACGGTAGACCTATCGGTATTTTAATATAACTCTGAATGCTTTTTGTTGACCCTGCCGCGGAACCACTTCCGGGTTACACTCAGATCCCGACTACAGACAAGCCGTATTGCCTAGCTCTCATCTCCACTAACGATCTCACACGACTACGACCATCTACCAACGCATCTCGCAGCAGCTTTCCGTGGCATTCCATGGCCTTCCACTACTTCCCCATAAACTAGTAGTTCTATTGATCCCGCCATGCTACATTACCGTTGTTACCGGGTTTAGATTCTCGAAATCACATCGGAACGCATCGCAGACACCGTTGTCTGGTTTCCGCCAAAAGTTTCAATGCCAAAATCTTTGTCCACCGATGCCGCCATTGCAGCGGCGTGCGACTTAACCAACGCTCTCTTGCACCCATCGCCCGTCACGCCACTTTCACCCATCAGTGACAGCCAACACGCAGCCCTACAGCCAACAACTGTCCACAATTTTTGACGAAATTACTGACCAGAGTCCCGCAAAAATCTCGACACCAGCAACTGTCATAACACCAACAGTTCCCCTCGGCTTTGAGCCACTGCCAATGCATGTCCCTGCAGCACTTCCAAGGGTGCCATCATCACCCAGCACTGCACCATCACCTCTGCCTGCATCACTTCCAAGGGTGCCGAATCAGCCCAACAGGATCCGGCACCTCCAGCCCGTGCCCAGCGAGACCTACAAAGCTCGCACCAGCAATGCCGGCCAGCAATGCTGCCAGAAACACAAAGCCTAGCGCGCCGCTACCAAGCAAGCCTCCAAGTAAAACAAGAAGAATGAAGCTACAACTTCTCGTCCTACCACTCGCTCAGAATAGCCGCAAAAACGCCACGGCACCAAAATTACCACTCACACTTTCAATCACGTCAGTTCCGTGTTCGCCAAACCCCATCGTCTCCTCCAAAGTCTAACTCAGAGCCCATCGACCATTCCTCCCCCATGCCCGCCCATGCCTTTTGGACCGCCAACGCCGTCGTCGATCCAAGCACCGGCACGGCCCTGGAGTATCCCCAGCTCAAACTGGGCGACAACAGCAAACTCTGGCTTGAAGCCACCTCGCGCAAAATTGGTCGCATTGCCCAAGGCAAACAACCGGACATGCCTGACAAGATTCCAGGAGTTTCGTGTCTGATTTTTGTTTCATGGGACAATAATAGAGGCCGGCGCGAAAGTCATCTTCCGGATCCCATGTGCCAGCTTGGACCAATACCTATCCTATTGGTCATTTTGAGTGTCTGTGTACAATGATCAGCTGAGTCATTGTTGTTTGTTCCCGCTGTAAGCTGGTTGCATCATGAGGGCATATGACCCTTGATGCGTTCACGATTAGCGTGATCGTGTCCATCCTACTTGCTCCCTGTGAGAGCAGTAGGTTTAGTTTAGACAACCAGTGACAAATCTACGGATTGGCGCAACACAAAATAAGCTCACAGTTCTAATTTATATCATTTTCGCTTCCGTACTTTTGTATCAACTTCTCGCGTCTGTAAAACAGATCTTGAAGTGGCTTTTGGTTATCTTGCTCGTGGTTGTCTACTCCCAATACTCTCAGTGTTATCAACCATCGTCGTGTGAATCGCTCCTCCATCTGACCTCGTTTATTCTTGTGTGTTGTATTGGCTTGTCGTACATCACCCAGTGTTACATTGACATAATTTCTGTCTGTAATTCTGTCAGATTAATAGTCTTGTTGACTCGGAGCATTCCTCGTCGTTTTATTTTCGACATTCGTGTCACTCGTCGACGTACTCACCAAAGCTCTTGCTGTGCTGCCAGGGGCAACTCCTAGAGTTGCTTATTGGGCCACAAGAACTTTGTAAGCCTTTGGTGGGCCAACAACCGCTCACTCCTACGGCGCTCTTGGTGTCGAGACCTTCTTCGTTGACAAAGAGTTAGCGAGAAGAAATGGAACTGGTCGCGTATTTTTATCTAGAAGCAGTGAGGCAGACAAAGCCGAAGCTTGCCAGTTCACTTGATTACTTCCTTTGGCTCGGTTGCCTAAAGCCACACGAGTGGAACGTTGCTGTGCCACAGCAACTCAAATATTACAGCGCGGGTTAGAAATCCCATCTAACTACTTATCGACAGTAGCACAGCGTTCAGCGTGCGTGTCGGAGGGCCCGGCGTGCCTAAATTGGACAGACTCTTAAGATCCTCTTATTGGAATAGTCAACGATAAATATTGATAGAACAAGGTCAAGGTCAAGAATCCGATTCTTGGTCAGTGGAAGCAACAGTGCTCGCTTTTTGAGTTTCGGGCACTCGCATATTTCTCACATCGGTACCTGCCTTCTACAGCGGCAACCAGCTGCCTTATTCCACGTAATCTGAGATTTTGGGATTTCTCGTTTCACAACTGTGACATTTGATTTCTAATTGTTTTACTTTCCGTGAAACTATCAGATGGTAGCTCTTCCCTAAATGACCCGGAACACTGCTGCGGCGGTCCTCACCAGGATCAAAACAGAAGTCTTTGGTTTGGAGGAGGGTTCATCACTCGGCGCCGCATTCGAACGAGCAGGAATCGTGAATGTCCACGATTTACTCGCCTTATCTACAGCGAAGAAGTCTACGAAGGCACAACTAACCCGTGACAAACTGGTGACGGAACTGACGACCAGCAAGCTCGACTCCAGCTGGAAAGGCACGCACGAGGGTTTCGTTTTGATGTGGAAAGAGAAGATGCGTCTACTCGAAGACATTTCTCCCCAGTCGAATTATTACTCCACGGAGGTTAAGCTCAGCATGCTCCAAAACGCTGTGTTGATAGTTCCCAAGTTAAGCAGCATCCTAGATATCAGCAACAATCTTGTTGCTATCGGCAACAACCTTTACCAAGCCTACAGTGAATTGCTCATCTCTGGTTGCAACCAGCTCGACAAGGACCTTCAAGTAACTCATAGCAAAAGTAAACGCACAGTTTATTACACCAGTTTCAAAGAAGAAGATTACTTTGACCGTGGTTACCTCGCCCACCATCTCAACGACGCGCCAATGTCCACAATCTTGCTAGTAGCAATCAAGAGGCCGATCGCGATGAGTTCTTTGATGCTGTCAACACAAATCCGGATGCACCAGCATCGGCGACAATGCCAAGAGAAATTCTCTTTCGGCTACCATACAAGAACCGTTGTCCCTCCGTCAACTTCTGGTCAGCTGTTGCACCAACCACGTCTGACAACCGCACCGTTGTCATTGACGGTAAGCGCTACATCGAAACTAATACCCACCGTATTCAGTACCGATTCAGCGAAACAGCCGGTATTAACCACCGCGAAAGAATTTCTGCCCTCGTTGATCGAGGTGCAAACGGTGGCTTGGCTGGAGGAGATGTCCGCGTCCTCGAGCATACTCTCCGTCAGGCAGACATCAGTGGTATCGACAACCATACCACGGTTGGCCTACCCATTGTTACTGCGGCAGGTGTCGTAAACACCCATGTTGGACCTGTCTGCGTCATCCTCCATCAGTATGCACTGCTCGGAAAAGGCAAATCTATACATTCCAGTGTTCAAATGGAATGCCACGATATTGTGCTGGATGAACGCTCTCGCAGGCTACAACCTGGTGGCCAACAGTGCCTTACAACACTTGAGGGTTACGAGATCCCCCTGTCCATTTGTCGCGGACTCCCATACATGGACATGCATCCACCTTCAGACCATAAGCTCGATACGCTACCGCAGGTAGTCCTCACGTCTGACGCCAACTGGGATCCTACCATGGCCGACAATGAGATTGAACCAGACAATGTCTGGTACAATACCTTGGACACTGGCGCTTCTCCAGGCACCAGAGCGTACGGTGACACCAAGTTTGACCACATGAGTATTACCAACAGAACGTCCTCTCTCTTTGGCACTCTCCTCTCATCTCCCAAGACGCACTTAACGATGTACTGGAGTATGTTGCAACAATGGAATCCTTCACAACGCGGTTGCTTACCCGTATGATGTGAATGCAAGCAGGACTACCACGGATACTCCCATAGAATACGACAAACTTCGTTGCTTCTTTGGATGGATCCCAACGGCAACCATCAAGCGCACCTTCGACTGTACGACACGTTGGGCTCGCTACTCGGGTCACTGCCCGCTCCGCAAGCACTTCAAGTCGCCTTCCCGTTGCTTAATGTTCACCGACATCAAGAGGCGGTCGCAACTGATACCATTTTCTCCGACACTCCTACCGTTGATAATGGTTCCACCTGCGCACAAATCTTCGTCGGCATGGATACCCTTGTCACAGATGCCTACGGCATTAAATCTGATGGCGAATTTGTCTACACGTTGGAGGACAATATTCGCAAACGGGGAGCAATGAGTAAGCTTGTCAGCGATCGTGCCCAATCGGAAGTAAGCAACAAAGTGTTGGACATCCTACGGAACTACACGATCGACGACTGGCAGAGCGAGCCGTATTACGAGCATCAGAACCCCGCCGAACGCCGTTACCAGACTGTCACACAGCACACAAACGCTGTCCTTGATAAGTCCGGCGCGCCGTCGAAAGCCTGGCTTCTTGCTTTGTTATACGCCATCTTTCTTCTGACTCACCTGGCATCTGAGTCCTTGGGTTGGAAAACCCAATTGGAACTTCTCACCGGACTCACCACGGACATTTCCATCATACTCATGTTCCGTTTCTGGGAGCCGCTCTATTTTCCCACTGGCGACGCCTTGTCTTATGCCCATAAGCCTGGTTTTCCGTCCGATACAGCTGAACGATTGGGGAGATTTGTCGATTTTGGCGAATCCGTCGGTGACGCGCTCACTTTAAAAATTCTCACTGACGACACTCGAAAGATCCTGTACCGGTCTTCCATTCGTTCAGCGTTAACTGAGGAAGAACGCAGGTTGCTGTCAGCGTTGCCGGATCGGAACCGACGCGCTGAACCGGCAGGCACGCCGGATTTTGCCCCGACTCCTTCCGCTCCCACGATTAATGATGTTCCCACGTCTCCAGAGATTGTCCGTTCACCTACGCGTGATAAGTCCGACGGAACCCAGCGACACAGGAGCATCATCGCACCCGATGAACCTCTCACGCGCATGTATCTTACGGAACCGGACGAAACAGGACAACGTTTTCGTGCAAAAATTGTTGAGTAAATTGTATCTCTCGAAGAAGGTATGGAACAGCATCCAGACCGCATCAAGTTCCTTGTACGTTTCGAAGGAACTGATCGCCTCAACGAGCTAGTAGCATACAACCAAGTGCTCGAAGCCTTGGAATCTGACCTGCTTGATCCCGACGAGCAGCTGTGGTATTTAATGACATCAGCGCACACGAAGGTTCACTGACTCGAGACAGCCCAAGTAACAAAGGATCCAGCTACGACGTCCTCATAGCTTGGGAAGAGGGGTCGCGTACTTTCAAGCCATTGAGGACCATTGCTGCGGATAATCCTGCTGTGTGCGCAGTTTACGCGGAGCGTGCTAAAGTGCTTGACACTGACGGGTGGAAGCAGTTCCGACAGCTAGTGAAACGCCCCAAGGTCTTGGATGTTGACCGAGTCCATGCTGAGCATCTTCTCTCCACCCTCCGGTCCCTTTACAACATCACCACGGACTGGATAGCATCAGTGTATTGTGGAATCACGCTAAAATGGGACTACACTGCCCGCACCGTCAACCTCTCCATGCCTGGTTACATCGAAAAAGCCCTCAAAACTTACCTTCACAAACGCTTCAAGAGTCCCCAGCATGCTCCGCACGCCTGGACTGCCAAAGGCCAGCTCACCCCACCGGCTGACAACTCCAAACCACTCGACGCCGGCGGTCTTACCAGAATCCAACGCATCAATGGCACTCTCCTGTTCTACGGACGCGCCATCAACAACACCCAACATGTCGCTCTTGGTACGCTCTCAGCGGCCCGATCAAAGGAACCAAAGCAACAGCCCAAGCCATCACCCAGCTCTTAAACTACTGTGCCACCCATCCGGACGCCACCATTTGGTTTATTGCCAGCAACATGTACCTCCACATTCACAGCAACGCTTCCTACCTTTCGGAAATTCGAGCCCGCTCCCGTGCTGGTGGCTATTTCTTTCTCAGTGACAGGCCCAAGAAGCTTCCGCCCGCGCCAACCAACTCACCGCCGCCTCTTAACAGCGCCACTCATGTTCACTCATCCATCATGAGATCTGTTCTGTCCTCGGCCACTGAAGCCAAAACCGGCGCAACGCAAAAGATGCGGCGCCTTTCCGCATCATACTGATCAAACTCGGACACCCTCAAGGAGCCACGCCTATTCAAACCAACAATGCGTGTGCATCGGGCACAATCAACGACACAGTCAAGCAAGCTGCTCCAAAGCCATGGACATGCGTTTTTACTGGATCAAGGACCGCGTCGCCCAAGGCCAATATGTCGTCCATTGGCGTAAAGGAAGCGACAACCTCGCTGACTACTTCACCAAGCATCATTCCCCGTCTCACCATTGCCTCATGCGCTCGCGGTATCTGGTCAACCTACACAGACCAGCTTCCCTGCAAGGATGTGTTGAACCTGCCGCGTAACCACTTCCGGGTTACACTCAGATCCCGACTGCAGACAAGCCGTATTGCCTAGCTCTCATCTACACCAACGATCTCACACGACTACGACCATCTACCAACGCATCTCTTAGCAGCGTTCCGTGGCATTCCATGGTCTTCCACTACTTCCCCATAAACTAAGTAGTTCATCTTTAGTAGCTTTATCTAGTACACTATTGCTCGCTCTGCTCCTCCGTCTACGAATCCATGCCTCCACCATCACCACCTCCATCACAGCCGTCTTCTCCACCTTCTTCGTCACCACCGCCATCATCGTTGGCGCCATCGTCCACATCACGGACATCGGCCGCCAAAGCTAGGGCTCCGCTAAATTTCTTCTTTTTCGTGGCCAGGCCTTCACCGTTCGCCAATGCGTCGAGTTGGGCACGAGCATCGTCAATAATCTGCTGCGCCAAAGTGGCTATTTCGCCTTCGTTGACCACAACTGGTGTTGTAACTACTTCCACTCCGTCCACCGCACCAGCTACTTCCACTTTTTTGACAGCAGGGTCTTCCTTTTGTTCCACCAAGGCTGTGAAGTAGGTTGGGGACGGGACAAACAAGTGTAAGATACCGTGGTCTGTGCTTTTATCCATTGATTGCCTGTCAATTGGTATCAGCAACTTACTCAATTTGAAACCTGGTGTGTCATCTAGATCTACCAAGTACATCATACCGACAGCACGAAAGACGACACCCGTCAGACTCGACTGGCCAGCCACTTGAATGGGCAAGGCGTGCACTAGAATGTGAAAGCCAACGCCGTTGATCAAAAAACTCATAATGAATCGAATCCAGATGCGATAATCGCCCAGCTTTAAGTGACGCGCGCAAGCTTGATCCTTGACAGGGTCGTACCACGTGCACTGCGTTCCAGTCTGCTTGGCAAACAAGAGGAGCTGTAACCAGTAAGCTGGGTTCTGTTCCGATTGTCCAAAGGCAGTCTTGGGTCCGAGCAAGTACACATTGGCCATGAAGATACCAAGAATATAAAAGCTCCAGCTTCCAAGGGTTCCCACAACAGGGCAACCCGAGGTGCCGTCCGTACAAGTGTGAGTTTCATTGTCGTAAATGTCCGCGACCTGTAGTAGTAGTTGTTGTTGGTGATAATATGGTGTGCGGCCGTGGTGAGCAAACGCTGGAGGTTAGAAATGAATGAGTCGATCAATCAATACAGCGTGTAGATAACAAAGTTAATACACTGGAAACTAGAACGTACCACAAAGGCAATCAAGAGGCACTGGGTGATAAATACCATGATCACGATAGTCTTTTCACGCGACAGATCCTCGTAGACATTTGTGGGTTGCAACGTGGTGGATCGCGTGCGCATCTTTTGACGAATGCTACTGCTAGTGACCACCAAGTCATCAAAGCCCTTGGCCTCGCGAAAGGCCAAGATCACTCGGGCGGAATCAAAGCAAGATTCAAGGGCAAAGTAGCCCAGCATGGCAACGAACGTCGCGCGGAAGTTGAGCTGCAATCCCCCCAAGAACAAGAAGGAGTGGCCAGCCATCTTTGTCATGGTGAAAAAAGCGTCGTCGTTATCGATGTAGGCTGAAAGCATGAGACGAACGGCCAACGAACCCTTGAGCTGCGTAATGCCCAGCTCTTGTCGCATGCGCCTGACACGGAGCACCCAGAGTGTCCACATGACAACGCTGAAAACGCCCCCGATGATAAAGCTCACGAAAGGCTCGGGAGCAGGTTCATTGTAGAGGAGCTGGTCGCTATTGAAGGTGAGGCCGTCGTAGATGGTCGACGCTTTTTCGCTCAAGAGGCGGGCCAAGTCGGTCATGGTGTTGTGTATATATATGCGGCTTACCTTTCACTCTTCTCTCTTCTCTCTCTGCAGCGGAAAGTCCAAAGATATGGGCGAGGAGTGCGTCGACGTTTCTTCAAAATCCAGGATCGGAAATCAGAACGCGCACCTTCGCCAAGATTAGGTATACCACTCACGGATTGAATGGGCTTCCGTTTTCGCATAGTTTTGTAGACTTTAAGTCAGAGAAGTTAATATACTTAGCATTGTATTCCGAGGTATTCCGAGGTGTTCGTGGCTCACCTAATCTTGGCGAGGGTGCGGGTGAAGGATGAACCTTACTGTAAGGGTGGCCGGCTCCGTATCAGTACCGTAGTGAGTCACGTGAAGCTTACAAAACGTGACTCGCCTCACTCGCACTCGACTCACTCGCACTCGACTCACTCGCACTCGACTCACTCGCACTAGAATCTCGACTCACTCTCGACTCACTCTCGACTCACTCTCGACTCACTCTCGACTCACTCTCGACTCACTCTCGACTCACTCTCGACTCAATCTCGACTCACTCTCGACTCACTCTCGACTCACTCTCGACTCACTCGCACTCGACGCATCACTCTCCAGCGCAACGGCAACCATCATGACGGCGGAGCCTTAGCGCGAAAGGCGCCTTCGCGCCAATTCCCTTCTGAGTAGTCGTAGTTACCGTGCGTACAGCACTCCTCGTCGACGATATATATAATGTCGTCTCGTACGGTACACATCGTCTCTCTAGATGCCGCTTGCAAAAAGTTGTTGGTCAACCGTGGACTTTGGTCTTGACGATCTTGATTACCTTCTTGAATAGTGCTGGTTGTTTATGTTTCAGATTCGATGCGCTGACGTCGTCTTGCTGGTACGGCCGCCTCTGGTGTCCTGAAGACTGTTAATTTGCTATTGGCATGTCTCAATTCACCTTGAAGTGTTGCAACATTGTTGTGTAACTCCGATATTGTGGCTGGTCTGCTGTATCCCAATGTTGAGGTGGTCCCAATGTTAAGGCGGTTTCTGTCTTGTTCCCTTTTGATCTCAGTCAAGGTTGCATACATCTGAATCAACATCTCCGTCTGCTTCGCCCTCGATCTCAATGAAACGCCTGTCGTCAAACGGCGTCTTGCCCTTTATCGCCGGTAGATCTCGTACAGTTTTATTGCAGAGCGGGAGGCATTGTCAGTGCTGTCAGCCTGTCCTAATGGTCTGCTTCTGTTGTTGGGCGTAGACATGTTGTGGGGTCGGTACAATACTACAAATGTCGATACAACGGCGTCGCTTTTGCTGTCTTCTGTCTTTTGCGAATGCGATCTTCTCTCGCCGTTTCGTGGTTTGCTCCTTATTATTATTAGTGTTCCTTGGTTGACCAGCAGGACTGACGTAAGTTGAGTACTACGCGATACACAAGGAATACTTTCGCGTAACTTTCGTGCGAAAGCAAGGCCGTCAGGAGGGGAAAAAAGCCGGCAAGGCGGACGAAAAGCGAAAAGCCGAGGCGATTGCAAGAGCATTATGCAAAAATTCGCTCTCACAAAAACAAAAACGCTTCCAGTACGATACATTGTCAACATGGCGACCGCATCACCAAAACAGAAGGCCGTTTTAACGACGCGGCAGAAGCACGGCTGGAATTACAAAGGACGCAAAAAAGTGGAATGTTACCCTCGATAAAGGGTAAGTTCAAGACGAGTTCAAGTACCAAGGCAAGAATACCATGAGACTGGATAACCGGCCCATAGCAGACAACACGAAGACAAACTACGAGGGTCATTACCGGCAACTATGGCGCTACTGTGCATTTGTAGGCGACTATGAGAGCATGCTGATGCTTCTACAATCGCCGGCTCCCAAGCACGTGCCTGCCATGAACGTGACAACGGTCGAATCATTTCTACGTTTCAAGCGCCTACCAACTGGAACAGTGATCCTGACAACTGACAAGAGTAGCGCCGTCACCGATGTTTTCAAAAGTCCCATGACTTGCGAGGAATCCTGGGTAGCTCCCGACAACGGGGTAAGCTGACACCGGGGGCCAAGAGTTTTGTGACTAGGCATCTGACTCCAGCGATGAATTGCCTCAAGAACCACTTTGGAGACGACACTGAATCGTTCAGTGCGCACTTCCCCGACTTCCTCAACCACACAACATTCCCCAGGAAACATTGAGGCGGCAAAGGTGGAAGCTGCACCCCAAAGACCTAGATACGACGTTACTAAATATATTCATAAATGAGTTTGCTATTGAACTTCTCTTCTACTACTTGTCTCTGACGACTGTACGAGTACAAGGGAGATGGAAGTGTTTCATTGAAAGACGAGTTTCACTTTGCGGTTTGTGTTTGCGCACTTTGCGGTTGGCTTTTCCTTTGTTTTGTGCTTTGCGTTTGCGCACTATGACCGCACTATGACGTCCAGCATGTTCTTCGTCTTGTTCTTCAGGAGCACCCTTTGGCACCGGTTTTGGATGAGTCCCGGTCAGAAAGATATGACGTCACTGCAACTGCTGCACCACGACTCTATCGATGCTATCAGCTCTAGCTACCGGTACAGTAGTTTTTACAGGACGTGTGAGAGAACAGGCGATAGAAAACGTAAGAGCACCAGAGTATACGTACATATTGTTGCGTTGTTGGGTTGTTGCTAGCTTTAACTACTATTGTCCAAAAGATCGGCATTGAACAAAAAGCCGAAAGGAACGGTGGCAAGCCAACTGACTAGCTACTTGCTCCTCTAGTAGTGGTGGTAGATCCGAGCTGATATCTTCGTAGGCCAGCTCACTCACTCAGATGCACCTGCAATGCCATCTCCTGGCATAATTGGACACCAGTTGGCTAGAAACCGGAATAGTATGAAAAAATTACCAGCTGGCTGCTCGAGTCGTAGGTATGTGTGCTGTTATCCTTGCCACTCCTGCTCTCCGTTTCAATTGTGGCGTTTCCCCATCCTATCTTGTCCGCCTTTGCCCGTTGTATGGCTGGATCCCACCACAATCACCATAGCGCTAATAAATATATCAGCAGCAACCAACGACTTTGTTCCTGACAACTAATTTGTCAACTGGGTCTACCGCCGGTCCAACTTTTGGACCAGCAGCCAGCTCGCCCCCTGCTGTTGTTTGGACCAGCCATTGGACCCACAACCAGTGTGTCAAGATGTGACCTTCACTTCAAAGTCTGCAACCACTACCGGTAGCGCCTCTGAATAAAATTACCAAACACACACACACCGACGAACTTGCCTATGAGCGCCTATGAGCGCTCCTTCGACAGCGCTCGCTCGTTCCGAGAAATAATCCTACCAATTCGCGGAACCCCCTGGCAGCCACCACGCCAACGCTTCCGGTAGCCACCAGTCCAGAAGTTAAGGTGACTTCTGACAGTCCAACAACTCCAATTACTAGGAATCCGGCGGCGGTTCTTCCCTACTACTTTGATTAGTAATCCGACGGTTCCCGCCTACTCCGATTAGTAGTATTCCGATGGTTCCCGTGGCCAACAGTCTGATAACTCGCCTCCGGGTACCAATAGTCCAACTATAACGGTGACTATAATTAAACAATACCAGCTACCAACACGCCGAAAACTCAGTTGACTACTGTATCAGTCCACTGTATGTTAAGGCCAACAGCCGTGCGTTTTCAGTGACCAACCAATGACCAGCAGCCATACTTTACTCC
>Ga0307981_1001591_pt1 | contig 19918 bp, 16 predicted proteins | sample OrgLakmetagen987_FD_201849 | JGI IMG/M metagenome (GOLD analysis project Ga0307981, IMG submission 201849) | Saline water microbial communities from Organic Lake, Antarctica - #987 | ecosystem: Environmental > Aquatic > Non-marine Saline and Alkaline > Saline | place: Antarctica: Organic Lake... | reverse complement strand
ATAGTTTCTAATGCCAATGCGCCAAGATAGAGTACGGAAGCTAAGTTTACAAACACATATAGTGCTATCCAAAATACTGCTAAAATTGTTTTTAAGTTAGTTGAAAAGCGTTTTTCTACAAATTCTGGAATGGTATAAATTTCTGTTTTAATGAAGATGGGTAAGAAATACTTTCCGACAATAATTAAGGTAATTGCGGCCATCCACTCATAAGAAGCAATGGCTAAACCTGATGCAAAACCAGAACCAGACATTCCTATAAATTGTTCTGCTGAAATATTTGCAGCAATTAAAGAAGCACCAATAGCCCACCAAGGCAAGGATTTACTAGCCAAAAAGTAATCTTCAGCATTTTTTTGATGTCCTTTCTTATCCCGAGACACCCAAAGCCCAATACCTAGAATAAGTATAGCGTATACAACGAAGATAATGTAATCTAATAATTCAAATTTTGAGGACATAGGTATAGGATTAGTTGGGTTATATAAATTTGCGTTGAATTTAGTTTAAAAAATTTAAATTCCATTTTTCTATAAATACTTCATTTGGCTTCAAAATTTTGACGCCTTTTTTATTATTAAAACTATCTGAAATTCCAGTCATAGGTTCAATAGCTATTCGGTTTTCATTTGGAGGCAAATACAGCTGCAAATACTTAGAATGCTCACTATTATTAAATTCAATATGATAAGTTGGAGTTTTAAAACGAACTCTTTTGTCGTGGAGCACAAAACAATCATCTAAATAATCTTGATCTATTCGAAAGGGATTTGGCGCAAAGCTGTGGGCCATTCCTATGGTAATTAACTCTTGATTAAATAAGACTTTTTTCAAACTATCAAACTCCAACACGCAATCGGCTAGTTTTTTAACTACAAAATAGGGATGCCAACCCATGGTAAAAGGAAAATTATTAGCGCTTTTGTTTTCTGCTTTTATAGCAAGGTCAAGACCATTATTTCTTAGTGTGTATGTCAATTCTATAGCAAACAAAAAAGGGAAACCTTTTGGAGGATTTTCCTCTGTATAACTTAAAGTAACTGAATTTTTTTCTTTTTCAAATTGGCTGTTAGCTAGTTGAAAAGCTTTATCGTGAATTAATCCATGAATGGCATTGTTCTTTTCTTTTTCGTTACAATCTAGCTGATAGTTTTCTTCTTGAAATGAATATTTGCCATCACAAATGCGGTTTGCAAAAGGAAACAAAACAGCAGACGCATAATCTTCTTGGTAAGTAGTATTTTCTAAATCTTGTATAACAGGCCGGTTTTCATAAAAAAGAGACTTCAGTCTTCCTCCTTCATTTAGGGAAAAATCGGCCTTAATTTTTCCATTGGGACTAGCTAAGCTAAGTTCACCTTTTTCGTTTGGTTGTATGTTTTGCTTTGCCTTCATCTTAAATCGATTTTCTTAGCCTTAATTGACTTTTATTAGCAATTCTTTTTGGTTTATTCTGTTTAATCATTTCTGCAACTTGTTTCCCCATTAATTTAAAGTCGGTTGAAATGGTTGTTATTCCGCCTTCCAAAACTTCCTTTAGAAGGGAGTCATTATAAGAAATCAATCCAATATCTTTTACCAATTTATATTTTTTCAATTTCATAAGCTTTATAATTTGAATAAGCGGCTTGTCTTCTAAAACAAAGTAAGCTTCCTTTTGTTGAAGGTGTTCTGCTTCCATAGTTTCTAATATTTCGTAAGGTAATAGTTCTGTTTTACAAAATTTTAAAAATCCGTCTAGAATTCCTTTAGGTTGCTTTTTTTCTGAAAAAACCAAATTGAACTTTTTGTAGGTTTTTAGTTTATTTTTTATTTGAGAAAGCCCTTCAAAAACATCTTTTTCAAAATGTTGATATACTGCCGGAAATTCGTGGTGTTCAGGATGTACTTGGTCTAGAATAAACACTTTGTCCTTTTGAAGCTGAGAAATAGCTATTTCCGTATGCTCTAAATTGGCGGGCATAATTACGTAATAACTATAAGCTCCAAGGTTTTCGTTGATGATTTGAGAAAAAAACTTTTCATTGAAATGATGAAAATACACATCTACTTGAATGTGCTCGCCTAAATGCTGAATGATGGAATTGTACAAATCTTCTTTGAAGGCGTTTAACTCATCAAACAACACAAAAACCTTATGCGAAATTGCCACATCTTCACTGGTTACATAATAGCCTTTACCAACTATGGAAGCAATAATACCGCGACTTTTCAGTTCATTAAAAGCGACTAGAACCGTGTCTCTAGAAACCGAATGTTGATTTTTAATACTATTTAGCGAGGGAAGTCGATCTCCTTTTTTTAAATTGCCAACAAGTATAGCTTCTTCTATTGAAGAAACAATTTGCCGGTATTTTGGCACGCTAGACCTTTTGTTAAGATGCACTAAACTCATGAGGCAAATATAGAAATATTTTTCAATACAACAAACTAGTAGGTACTAGTAGGATATTTAAAAACAAAATTGTACAATTGTAACTTGAATTTAAATTATAAATAATGTCTGATAAAATAATTGTAACAGGGGGTTGTGGCTATATTGGCTCACATACCGCAATAGAACTAATTGAAAATGGTTTTGAAGTATTGATTTTAGATGATTTGTCCAACTCTTCTAAAGAAACACTAAACCGAGTTGAAAAAATTACTGGAGTGATGCCTGATTTTGTAGAAGTAAATTTAGCAGATGAAAAGCAGACTAATTCAGTTTTACAATTGCATAAAGATGCTAAAGCAGTAATTCATTTCGCAGCACATAAGGCAGTTGGGGAGTCTGTTCAAAAACCTTTAATGTATTACCAAAACAACTTGTTTTCGTTGGTAAATATGCTTCAAGCTTTGCAGCAAAATGACATTTCCAACTTTATATTTTCTTCTTCAGCAACGGTGTATGGAACACCAGAAAATTTGCCCATTACAGAAAATGAGCCCACCCAAAGACCTTTTTCTCCTTACGGAAATACCAAGAAAATAGCGGAAGAAATCCTCGATGATGTCATCAAAGCAAATCCGAAATTTTCGGCTATTTCCTTGCGATATTTTAACCCTATTGGAGCCCACCAATCTGGATTAATCGGTGAATTGCCCAGTGGGATTCCTAATAATTTAATGCCTTACATTACGCAAACTGCAGTTGGAATCCGTGAAAAGTTGATGGTTTTCGGAGATGATTATCCAACTAAAGACGGAACGCCCATTCGGGATTACATTCATGTAGTAGATTTGGCAAAAGCGCATGTTGTAGCTGTAAAACGTTTGCTGAATAAACAAAATGAAACGGCTTTTGAAACTTTTAATTTAGGAACAGGCAACGGCTATTCTGTTTTTGAAGTTATTCATACCTTTGAAGAAGTAACCCAATCTAAGCTCAATTATGAAGTAACCGAAAGAAGACCAGGTGATGTGCCGAAACTTTATGCTGCTACTGATTTGGCTGAAAAAAAATTAAAGTGGAAAGCAGAACAAGGTTTAAAAGAAATGATTGCTTCCTCCTGGAAATGGGAGCAAAACGTGAGAAATTCATAACATGAATAGGTAAATTTTAAATAGATGAAATCAGCTATAGTTCGATGTTTAATAGTGTTAGTCCTACTTTTATTTTGGAATTGTGAAACCACTTCAAAAGAAAAAGAGGAAATTCCATCTCTTGAAACTCCAAAAGGGATGATTTGGGTGCCCAGTAAAACCTTTACCAAAGGAGCAAAACTTAATGATAAAATGGCTATGATGGCAGAAAAACCTGCTCATCAAGTTTATGTAGATGGTTTTTTTATGGATGCAACTGAAGTGACCAACCAAGAGTTCTCTCAATTTGTTGAAGCTACCCAATACATTACATTAGCTGAAAGAGAAATAGATTGGGAGGAAATGAAAAAAGAACTTCCAGCAGGCACACCAAAGCCAGATGAATCTATTTTGCAGCCTGGTAGTTTAATTTTTAAACGCAATGTAAAAAACATAAATAATGTTCAAAATTACAATCAGTGGTGGGAATGGAAAATTGGAGCCAATTGGAGGCATCCTCAAGGGCCGGATTCTGATATAGAAGGCAAAGAAAACCACCCAGTAGTGCATATAGGATACGAAGATGCATTGGCCTATTGCAAATGGGCAAACCGAAGATTACCTACCGAAGCAGAATGGGAGTCTGCCGCTCAAGGAAATCAGGAAGATGCCATTTTTACTTGGGGGAATAATGCAGAAAACTTAAACGAAAATGCAAATACATGGCAGGGTACTTTTCCTATAGAATTGGCTACAAAAGATGGCTTTGATTATGCTGCCGGTGTAAAATCTTATCCACCTAATAGTTTAGGATTCTACGATTTATTGGGGAATGTATGGGAAATAACGCAAGATTACTTTAATGTAAAATATTATGCAAATCTAGACCAAAACGAAATTCTTCAAAATCCAAAAGGCGCAAAAAAACACTTTAATCCCAATAATCCTTATGAAATTGAGCACATCATAAAAGGGGGCTCATTTTTATGTCATGCTTCCTATTGTGCAAGCTTTCGGATTTCAGCAAGAATGGGTAACGCTGAAAAATCCAGTTCAGACCATGTAGGATTCAGAACAGTGGTTACACCAGAAATGCTTCAACAGGAATAAGGACATCAAAGCAGATGCAGTGTTTTATGGTGTTTTCTTTCCCTAATACTGAAATAAGTTTAAATCACTTTATTAAGTCATGACACCGTCACAAGATAAATTCTTCTTTTAAAAGCTTCCTAATTTTCCCTCGTTTTTTTTGTGGATAGCATAAAATTTAAGTATTTTCCACTAAAATTTTTAAAGATGATTAAAAAGGTAGTTGCAAACGTTCAAGTAGCCTTGGAGGGAGTTCAAGATGGAATGACTTTCATGCTAGGCGGTTTTGGATTAAGCGGAATTGCAGAAAATAGCATAGCAGAATTGGTGAGATTAAACGTAAAAGACGTCACTTGCATTTCAAACAATGCTGGGGTAGATGATTTTGGTTTGGGTTTATTGCTTCAAAAAAAACAAATCAAAAAAATGATATCTTCCTATGTAGGAGAAAATGCAGAATTTGAAAGACAAATGCTCAGTGGAGAACTGGAGGTAGATTTAATTCCACAAGGAACTTTAGCAGAACGATGTAGAGCTGCACAAAACGGAATCCCCGCTTTTTTTACTCCTGCTGGTTATGGAACCGAGGTTGCCGAAGGAAAAGAAGTACGCGATTTTGATGGAAAACCCCACATTATGGAACATGCCTTTAAAGCAGACTTTGCTTTTGTAAAAGCATGGAAAGGAGATGAGGCTGGAAATTTAATTTTTAAAGGCACAGCTAGAAATTTCAATCCAAATATGTGTGGTGCTGCCAAAATAACGGTTGTAGAAGTGGAAGAATTGGTAAAACCGGGTGAGCTAGACCCCAACTTTGTTCATATTCCAGGCATTTTTGTACAACGCATTTACCAAGGAAAAAATTATGAAAAACGAATTGAGCAAAGGACGGTTAGAAAATAATGAAACAATTATACAATGTATCAATACAATGTAGAAAATGAAACGAATTATTAAGTTGAGAATTAGTTGATTTGAAAACCGATTAATTTAACAATAGAAAATTGGACTAATGAAACAGTTCAAATTCTTGAAAACTTTAGATTATTTACATTGTAAATGCTGATGATTTAAACTATCGTGTCATGAAAAATTATGCAATTGATAAATCAATAGAGTTAGCATTATTGATAATTGAATATTGTGAGCAACTTGAAAAGAATAGAAAATTTGTTATTTCAAATCAACTATTAAAAGCTGGTACAAGTATAGGAGCTAATATTCACGAAGCTCAGAAGGCGGAAAGTAAAGCAGACTTTATTCATAAAATAAAAATAGCCACTAAAGAGTTAGAAGAAACTAAATATTGGTTAGTATTGTGTACAAAATCAAAATTTTACCCTGACGGCGAGCTAGAATTAACTGAAAAAACTAATGAATTAGGACTTATACTATACAAAATATTAAGTACGTCAATCAAATCCAGAAAAAATTTATAAATTAATACTTTGATAAACTGAAACAATAATAAATTAACACACTGATAAATTGACACGTTGATAAATTGATACATTGGTTCATTGATACATTGGTTCATTGATTCATTGATAAATTGATACACTGATAAATTGATACATTGATACATTGGTTCATTGATAAATTGATACACTGATAAATTGGTTCATTGGTAAATTGAAAAACTTTCAAACTAAAAAAAATGTTAGATAAAAACGGAATAGCACAACGCATAGCCAAGGAAGTTAAGGATGGCTATTATGTAAATTTAGGAATTGGCATACCAACCTTAGTGGCCAATTTTGTTAGAGACGATATAGAAATTGAGTTTCAAAGTGAAAATGGAATTTTAGGAATGGGGCCTTTTCCACTAGAAAGCGAAGTAGACCCAGACTTGATTAATGCTGGAAAACAGACCATCACCGCAAGACCAGGAGCTAGTTTTTTTGATTCTTCTATGAGTTTTGGGATGATTCGTGGACAGCATGTAGATTTAACCATTTTAGGCGCTATGGAAGTTTCGCAAGAAGGAGATATTGCCAACTGGAAAATACCAGGAAAAATGGTAAAAGGTATGGGTGGTGCAATGGATTTAGTAGGTTCTGCTGAAAATATTATTGTGGCTATGATGCACACCAATAAAGCAGGAGATTCCAAACTACTTAAGGCTTGTTCACTTCCCTTAACTGGTGTAAAATGCGTTACTAAAATTGTAACCAATTTAGCTGTTTTAGAAGTAGTTGAAGGTAAATTCAAATTAATAGAACGAGCTCCCGGAGTAAGCGTAGCTGAAATTATGCAAGCTACAGAAGGAGAGATGGTAGTTCCAGATGATGTTCCTGAAATGAAACTTTAAGCCACAATTAATGCTTATTATGAAAATTAAACACATGAAAAAAATCCTATATACACTGATTTTTTCAGCCTTTGTTTGTCAATTCACTAAGGCTCAAAAAGTGCCCATCCAAGATGATTTTGCACATACATATTCCATTGTAGCATTTGATGAAAAGACAGGTGAAATGGCAGTAGGTGTTCAAAGCCATTGGTTTGCTGTAGGTAAAGTAGTACCTTGGGTAAAAGCTGGTGTAGGCGTAGTAGCCACCCAGTCTTTTGTGAATATAGACTACGGAGTTAAAGGACTTGAGCTATTAGAAAAAGGAGCAAGACCAATAACTGCTTTTGAAGAAGTAAGAAATAAGGATGAAGGTGAAGCCTTTCGGCAAGTAGCTATTATGAATAATCTTGGTGAAGTTTTTGCTTTTACTGGACAGCAGTGTATTGCTGAAGCTTCACATTTTGCTGGGAAGCATTTTTCAGTTCAAGCCAACATGATGGCGAATGATAAAGTTGTGCCAGCCATGGCAAAAGCTTATCAAACCAATATGGATTTACCCTTGGCAGAACGAGTTTTAGTCACCTTAAAAGCAGCTCAAGATGCCGGTGGAGATATTCGAGGTATGCAGTCAGCAGCCTTGGTGGTTGTAGATGGAAAAATTGAAAAAGGACAACATCAAGCAGTAAAAAAAATAGATTTACGGGTAGATGATGCAGCATATCCACTAGCTGAACTAGAGCGTCTTCTGCAAGTTCATCGTGCTTATGAATTTATGAACGAGGCAGATGTTGCACTAGAAAAAAAGAATTTTACAAAAGCCTTGGGCTTATACCAGAAAGCCGAAAAGCTACAGCCTAACAACATCGAAATTCAATTTTGGAAAGCTTTAGCCATGATGCAATCTTCAGATAAAGAAAAAGGTATTCGAGGTATGAAAAAAATAATCAGCCAACATAGTAACTGGCAACATTTGTTGTATAGATTGGTTCAGGTAGATGTGGTCAATCTCTCTCAGGAAGATTTAGATGCATTGGAGCGGTAGACTTTCTCTTTAGTAGTTTGATACAAATTACCACGAATGCACGAATTTTATTAAATGAACTACCTCAAGACAGAGCCTTCGAGGTATCAAGCGGAAAAAGCTTTATTTTTAGTAGATGAAAACTTTAGGTTTTCAAAATTTCCTCTTATACCATTTTGATTTTGAAAAGTCGTTAAGAAAACAAAATTGCTTTTTCTTTTAATGACGCTGTGATTGATTTGCATAGTATGTCTATGGAAATTATGAACAAGGAAATTAAAAGGAAAATGAGTGCGTTATATAGCGACTTTTCATGGTCAAATGGGTATTAATCTCCGACCCAGAGTTTCGGGGGATCTATCGATTAATATTCGTCATTCGTGGCAAAAAAAGAATACAGATAACACAACTAATATTTTAAAACAGACTTATGAAGTATAAATTTGGAATAAACCTATTCGTTTTTTTATTTTTAAATGCAATTTCTTTTGCCCAAATCTCAAATTTAAGCATCGAGCAAATCATGCAACATCCTAGTTGGATGGGGGTTTCACCAGAAAATATACAATGGAACGAACAAGGGGACAAAATTTATTTTCAAGATCGAAATAGCCAACCTGATGATGATTCTATTTTTATGCTTAGTGGAAAATATTTTGAAAAGCTTCAAAAAATTGCGAGACATGAAAAAGCAGAGACTCGTTCAGAATATGCTTCTTATTCCAAAGACAAAAAACAGAAATTAGTTACCGATGGGCATCAATTAAAAATACATCACATCGCTAAAAATGAAACCGAAACCATCTTAGCATTGAATTCACGTATTCGCAATGCTGAATTTATTTCCGATAAGCAAATCAGTTTTGAAAGCAGTGGCAACTTATTTTTATTAGATTCGGAAAACATGACGTTGAAGAAACTCACCAATTTCAAAAAAGGCAATACACCTTCTAATTCAAAAAAAGAAAAAAATGAAAATGAAGCTTGGGTTGAAACAGAAAATCTTGAATTATTAGCCGAAGTAAAAGCCAGAAAAGAAGCTTCCGAAGCCAGAAAGAAACAACGGCAAACAGATAATGAAGCGTTTACTTTTTACCAAGAAGAGAAACAACTTCGTTATATGCAGCTTTCTCCAAATTTAGAACAAGTCTATTTTTCACTTCGATTGCCTAGCAAAAGCAAATCGACCATTGTTCCCAATTACGTAGATGAATCAGGTTATACGGAAGATTTATCTGCACGCTCAAAAGTGGGTGTAAAACCTGCTGTGGAAGAATTGTATGTGTACGATTTAGTAAAAGATACCGTATTTCAATTTGATGCTTCAACCTTACCTGATTTGAATAAATTACCCGAATTCACCAAAGATTATCCCGACAAAGATTGGAACGATTGGGAAAGAAGCCTTCAATTTTCAGAAGTAAAATTTTCAGATCAAGGAGGTTTTGCAGTGGTAGATATTCGTTCAAACGACAATAAACACCGCTGGATTTGCATGATTAATCCAGAAACAAAATCACTTGAAATACTTGACCATCAATACAACGAAGCTTGGCTTGGTGGTCCAGGTATTAACGCCTATGCCAATTCTGCTACTTGGGGTTTTATTCCGAATACTGATGAAATGTATTTCCAATCAGAGGAGACTGGTTACTCGCATTTGTATAGCTATAACTTTAAAACTAACACCAAAAAAGCCTTGACTTCTGGCAAGTTTGAAGTTTTTGACCCTTTGCTGTCTAAGGATGGGAAGTCTTGGTATTTCAGTTCTTCTGAAGTTCATTCAGGGGAACGCCATTTTTATAAAATGAAGATAGATGGAACTAAAAAACAACAACTTACTTCCATGAAAGGAAGCAATTTAGTTACCCTTTCACCTGATGAAAAGCAGTTGGCAATTTTACATTCTACTGCAAATCAACCTTGGGAATTGTATCTTCAGAAAAATTCGGCTAAAGCAAAAGCCAAACAAATTACCGATGCAGCTTCAGAAGAATTTACAGCTTATCCGTGGAAAACACCAGAATTCGTCACTTTTGAAGCTTCCGATGGAGCACAAGTACATGCTCGATTGTACGCACCCTCTTCAGAAGTAAAAAATGATGCGGCCGTTGTTTTTGTGCATGGAGCAGGTTATTTACAAAATGCACACCAATGGTGGTCTAGGTATTTTAGGGAATATATGTTTCATAATTTGCTCACCGATTTGGGCTACACGGTTATTGATGTAGATTACCGAGGAAGTGCGGGTTATGGAGCCGATTGGCGAACTGGAATTTATCGCCACATGGGTGGAAAAGACTTAAGCGACCAAGTGGATGCAGTTCAGTTTTTAGTAGAAAACCACGGAATAAATCCAAAAAAAGTAGGTATTTACGGCGGAAGCTATGGCGGCTTTATCACCTTAATGGCGATGTTTAATGAAGCGGAAACTTTTGCTGCTGGAGCTGCTTTGCGTTCGGTTACGGATTGGGCGCACTACAACCATGGCTACACCAGCAATATTTTAAACGAACCCACTAACGACCCAGAAGCCTACCGAAAATCCAGTCCAATTTATTTTGCGGAAGGATTGCAGGGAAATCTACTCATTGCCCATGGAATGATTGATACCAATGTACATTTTCAAGATGTAGTTCGCCTTTATCAACGCTTAATCGAATTGCAAAAAGACGATTGGGAAATGGCGATTTATCCCATCGAAAGTCACGGATTTACACAACCCAGCAGTTGGAAAGATGAGTACAAACGTATTTTAAAGTTGTTTGATGAAAGTCTGCTGGGTGAGTAAAAATTAAAAATGTATTTACCACGAATAACACTAATTTTCACTAATGCTTTAAAAGTTTACTGATAGAATAAAATTGTAACTAATCAGTATGTTTAGAACATTGATAATCATAATTTTATTTTACGCAAAGTTCGCAAAGAAAATAAAGCAAAGAAACGCAAAGTGTTTATTATTAGAGAGATATAAATTTGTGTGTTTTGCGAAATGCTTAGCGTTCTCTGCGTGAAAATCATACGCAAATGAATGATAATAGATTACTTATTTACAATAATCATATGATTTTTTGAAACTAATTAGTCACTAAAATTTTAAGTGTTTTATTCGAATCCTAGTTTACTTATACAATGTAGAAATTTGAATATTAGCTTGACGACATTTTTATGACAAAGCAAGTGTCGTAAATAAATCCGTTGAAATCTACTAAAAATAATATTCAGAATTTATATTTTTAAAGCCTCTTAAAAGAATATATATGAACGAAATAGGTGATAAAATTCGTGAAACACGAAAATTGAAAGGACTTACTCAAGATGAGCTTGCTGAAAAAGCTTCATTAAACTTGAGAACTATTCAGCGGATAGAGAACTCAGAAAATGAACCAAGGGGAAAAACACTTAGCCTTATTTGTGATGTTTTAGAAATTGATTTGGAAGATTTTATGGTTGATACAAATTCAACAAAAACCAAAAGTGTATTTACTAAAATTGTTCAGGGAATTTTTCTTGCAGTCTTCAATATAATCTTGATGGGAATTATTGGGTTTCTAACTTTGGATTCTGAAGCAAATACCAACAGTTTGTTCGGTGGCGTTATAGTCAGTATTTTAATTCCGTTGTTTATCGTCAATTTTACACATACAATGAGTAGTAATGAACGTGTGCTTAAATTTGGTTTTGGTTATGTAGTTTATTTGTTAGCTGCTGTGGTTGTACTAGGGCTTCCCATAGGATTTACAACAGGATTAATACCTTGTTTATTGATAAGTTTATTTTTTCTTTATTTTGGAAATGACATTATAAAAACAAAACTTAAAATGGAAATTAATTAGTCAACTTTATCGCCAACCACCACCCAAAGCACGATATAAATCAATGCTACTTTGAAATAAAGCTTGTTGATTATTTACCAAGTCCAATTCGGTGTTGAGTACATTTTCTTGTGAGTTTAAGACTTCCAAATAATTAGCCAATCCGTTTTTGAGCAATTCTTCTGAATACTCAAAGGCGAGTTGATAAGCTTCAAATTCCTTTTCTTTTACTTCTACTTTTTCAGAAAGCATTTCATAAATATACAAGGCATCTGAAACTTCTTTTCCTGCTGTTAATAGCGTTTGTTGAAATTGAAGTGCCGCAATTTCCTGTTGCGACTCACTCACTTCCAATTGGGTTTTTATAGCTCTTCGGTTGAATAAGGGCTGAGTGAAATTTCCCAATACATTGGAAAAAACAGAATTCAAACTAAAAAAATCGCTCCAACTTAAACTTTGTAAACCTACACTTGAGGTTAAATTAAAGGAAGGATAAAAATTGGTTCGAGCAACATTGGTCAACTCAAATGCATTTCTGAAAGCAGCTTCGGCTTGCAATACATCAGGACGGTTGCTCAGTAAATTCAATGGAACGCCTGCCTTCATTTCTTGGTTGACTTCTTGTTTTTGAAGCGAAGTTCGCATTTGAGTTTGTGGTTCTTCCCCTTTTAAAATGGACAAGGTGTTTTCTGCAATGCGCAATTCATTTTTTAAATCGATTAAAATAGCTTTTGCGGTGTAGAGTTGGGCTTCGGTTTGTTTTACCGCAACCGCGCTCAATTGACCAGCATCTTTTAAAGCTTCTGTTGTGGCTAAACTTTTCTCGCGAGTGGAAATTGTTTTTTCGGTAATGGAAATACGTTCATCTAAAGATAAAAGTTGAAAGTAGGCAGTAGCTAAATCGGCAATCAATCTAGTTTTTACCACTTGATGTCCTGCAATACTTTGGAAAAATTCGGCTTGTGTGGCTCTGCGATTGCTTCTTATTTTTCCCCACACATCTGCTTCCCAAGAAAGTGTAACCGAAGATTCGTATTGTGTTAACGAATTAAAGAAATTACCAAACTGAGAGTTTGGCGCTAAATTTTGATAGTTAATACCACCACTTAGTTCCAAGCTAGGAAAGTATCCTGCTTTACCCTCTTTGGCAAAAGAATTGGCAATGGCAATTTGCTGCAACGCAATGCGAATATCGATGTTGGCTTCCAATGCTGTTTCAATGTGTTCTTGCAAAATAGAATCGGTAAATACTTCCCGCCAAGAAAAATCTACTATAGAAGTTGAATCTTGCTGAACTTCGTCTGTTCTGAATAACTTTTCATTTGGAGTAAAATCTTCTGGCGTTTCATAGTCTTTTGCCACAAAACAAGATTGCATAAGCCCGATAAAGCTCAAAAACACTAAAAATGAACTGTAGGTTTTCCAATTCTTCATTATTCGGTTGGTTTAGTAATTTGTGGTTTTCCAGTAATTTTTTCTTGTAGAAATTGAAAGATACTAAAGAAAATAGGGATGATAAAAATGCCGAATATCGTTCCGATAAGTAATCCGCCAGCGGCTCCCGTTCCAATAGATTGATTTCCTTTTGCGCCTACACCCGTAGCTAAAACCAAAGGTAATAAGCCAAGGACAAAAGCAAGAGAGGTCATTAAAATTGGTCGCAATCTAGTATTGGCCGCATCTAAGGATGAGCGTACAATGCTGTAGCCTTGCCGCCTTCGTTGTATAGCAAACTCCACAATTAAAATGGCATTTTTGGCCAATAATCCGACTAGCATAACCAATGCAATTTGGAAGTAAATATTGTTTTCTAAACCAAATAAATAGGTAACCAAATAAGCGCCAGCGACTCCTGTTGGCAAAGATAAAATCACGACAAAGGGAAGCAAATAACTTTCGTATTGGGCAGCCAAAAAGAAATAAGCAAACAATACACTCAATAAAAACACGATCACCGATTGGCCAGCCACATTAACTTCTTCTCTGGTAATTCCTGAAAAATCGATGCCATAATCGTTGGGTAACTTTTCAGCTGCTTCCCTTACGGCTTGAATAGCATCGCCCGAGCTATATCCTGGGGCAGCAGAACCATTGACTGCAACTGCATTAAATAAGTTGAAGCGCTTTACCGTTTGTGGACCATACACTCGATTTAGACTCACAAACTCCGAAATTGGCGCCATGGAACCATTCTGTGTTTTGATGAAAATACTGTTTAAGTTGTCAATTTTTCTTCTGTCTTCTGGGTAAGCTTGTACAAATACTCTGAACTGTTTACCAAACCGGTTGAAATCACTTACGTAAAAACCGCCGATATACGCTTGAAGTGTAGCTACTATTTCACTAATCTGAATGCCACTCATTTTGGCTTTGGCTACATCAATATCCAATTGAAGTTGTGGAAAATTAGTGTTGAAGGAGTTGGAAGCAAAACCAACCCGTTCATCTTGATTTAATAACCCAACAAACTCCTTTGCAGCTTCGTCTAAATCAGATAAACTCCCGTATTTTCTATCTACGAACTGCACTTCAAAACCATCTGCACTTCCATATCCGGGAACACTCGATGGAGTAAAGAAAATAATATTGGCATCATAAACATCGCTAGTAGCTGCATTCATTTTAGCTATCAATGAATTCACGCTGGTTTCTTCGGTAGTTCGTTCTTCCCAAGCATCTAAAATTACAAAGCCCAATGCGTAGGAGCTTCCTGAGCCTGCAAAGAAATTTCTTCCACTGGTAATGGATGCATTTCGAATACCTTTGATGTCTTTTATACGTTCATAAATACTATCTGTTGCAGTAAAAGTTCGGTCTAAACTTGCACCGGGAGGCAATTCTACATTCATAAAAATAACACCTCTGTCTTCGGTAGGTACAAAACCTTTCGGCGTCAGACTGTCCATCCAAAAAATAGAACCAACTGCCAATGCTAAGATTCCGAAGCTGATCCATTTGTATCGCAATAAAAAACTAAGTGATTTGCTATATTTTCGTTTACTGGCGTCGAAGCCCGCATTAAAGGCATCGTAAAAACGGTTTAAAAAAGTTGTTTTCTTTTGATTTTTTGGTTTGAAAATCAAGGCACAAAGTGCAGGACTTAAGGTTAATGCATTTACTGAAGAAATAAAAATGGCGATAATTAAGGTAACACCAAACTGTTCAAAAAATACCCCTGCAGGTCCTTTAATGAAGGTAACCGGCACAAAAACAGCCGCCATCACCAAAGTAGTTGAAATTATTGCCCCGCTGATTTCTTGCATGGCGGTAATAGAAGCTTCTCTAGCACTGGTATATCCTTCTTCAATTTTGGTATATACCGCTTCCGCCACCACGATGGCATCATCTACTACAATTCCTATAGCCAACACCAAAGCAAAAAGCGTAAGCAAGTTGATGGAGTAGCCGAATAAATTCATAAAAAAGAAAGTACCGATTAAGGAAACAGGTACTGCGATGGCAGGAATTAAAGTGGTTTTAATGTCTTGAAGGAAAATGAAAACCACTACAAAAACCAATAAAAAAGCTTGAATTAATGTGGTTTTTACTTTGTCAATTGAAGCAGTAAGAAATTTATTGGTGTCGTAATTAATGATGTAATCCATTCCATCAGGGAAGTCGGCTTTCAAATCTTCTAGCTTTACATACAACTCTTCGATAATTTCTTGGGCGTTAGAGCCTGGTGTTTGAAAAACACCAAAACTCATTCCTGGATAGCCTTTAGAACGGGTTTTAGAAACATATGAAAAAGCATCCAATTCAATTTCAGCTACATCTTTCAATCGAAGCATTCTACCATCGTTAAATGCTTTGATAATGATATTTTCGTATTCTTCTTGGCTTTTAAAACGGCCGCTATATTTAATGGTAATTTCGAACGCTTCACCTGAATTTTGCCCCAAAGCACCAGCCGCAGCTTCTGTACTTTGTTCCCGAATAGCAGCAATTACTTCAGCAGAATTCAAACCATAATTAGCCATTTTAGTAGGATTTAACCACACCCGCATAGCATAATCTTTTCCACCAAATACATTTACTTCAGCAACACCATCAACTCGTTCTAGCTCTGGCTTAACATTGATGTTGAGGTAGTTTTGCACAAAGGTATCATCGTAGGTAGGATTAGATGAAAAAGCAGAAATATAAATTAAGGCTGTGTTGGTTTTCTTCTGGGTGATAATTCCCGAGCGAATTACTTCTTCTGGTAAAACCGCATTGGCACGTGCCACTCGATTTTGCACATTTACCGCAGCAATATCGGGGTCGTAACCTTGTTTAAAAAAGATATTGATTTGTGCCGAACCATCGTTACTAGCAGTGGAAGTAATGTACGTCATACCTTCTACACCGTTGATTTGCTCTTCTAACGGATTGATGACACTTTCGATAATGGTTTCTGCATTGGCGCCAGGATAAGTCGCGGATACTTGCACAGTTGGTGGAGCGATATCAGGATACTGCGTCACTGGCAAATCAGCCACTCCTAAAATACCTAACATCACTAAAATGATGGAAATTACGGTAGAAAGTACAGGCCGATTAATAAATGTTTTGAGCATACTTTCTTTTATTTGAATACGGTTTCATAAGAACTGATAATATCTTCAATACTCGCTTTTTCTGATTTTATTTTATCGCCATCTTTTACTCGGTTTACGCCTTTCCCCATAATTTTAGTACCTGCTTCTATTCCGTTTTTCAATACAAAAACAGACTTGGTTTCATCTTGCACACTAATCATTTTTTCTGAAATGCTATCATTTTCCACCACATATACAAAGCGTTTGTTTTGGCGTTCGAAAGTTGAAACTTTAGGAACAACAATTTTGTTTTGGTATATAGACGGCACAGCAATGCTTCCACTAGCACCATTTCTAAGTGTTTCTTCCAGATTTTCAAATCGTGCTCTAAAACTCAAACTTCCTGTTAGTGGGTCAATGTTTCCTGAAATGGCTTCGATTTTTCCTTTTTGGTTGAAGGTTTTTCCGTTGGATAAAATAAATTCAACAGCTGGAAAAGCTTCAATTTTTTCTTGGGTTGTTTTTCCATCTGCTTCTTCCATTAAACCGATAAAATCCTTTTCATTCATTGAAAAATACACAAAAACTTCATCAATTTGTGAAACTTGCGTTAGTGGCATTGCATCTTGAGCGCTAACCAAAGCTCCGTTTCGGTAGTTAATGCTACCTACCACTCCATCAACAGGACTTACAATTCTAGCATAATTAATATTAGCTTGTATGCTTTGGTAATTGCTTTTGGCATCCTGTAAATTAGCTCTTGCAGTTTGTAGTTGCACTTCACTAATAATCTCTTTTTCAACTAAAGGCAGTAAACGGTTAACTGCTACTTGAGCTACATCTACCCTAGCTTTAGCGGCTTGTGCATTTTGGTTTAATGCTTGGGTTTCCAACTGAAAGAGTAATTGCCCTTTTTGAACAAAGTCGCCTTCATTTACAAACACGTCGGTAACGTAGCCACTTACTTTGGCCAACACATTGCTGCTAATAACACCCTGTACCACAGCAGGATATTTTTTTTGTGTAGTTACATCGGTTTTTTCAATAGTAATTACAGGAAAAGACGAAGGCTCATTTTGTTGCTTCTGTTTTTCTTCTTCTTCTGAACAAGAAAAACTTACAAGAAGTAGCAGTATTCCAAAAGAAATACGAGCAATTGGGTGTATTAATGCTTTAATTGTTTTCATGAAAATAGTCTAAGCTTTTTATATATTTTTCCTGAACTTCTTGAAGGTGCTCAGCGTATTTTTCCAATTTGGTTTGAACTTCTTCAAATCCGTTGATGTTGTTTTCTGTATTAAAAGTCATGATTTGGTTCACTATCTCAGTTTCTTTTTTAAGCAAGCCTAAACTTTCTTCTAAACGAATATTCAAAAATCTTGGCGAAGGTTTAAAGTACCGTTTTCTGTCGCCGGGTTTGGTTAAGAAATTAATGCGTTCACCTTGTAATAGTAAATTGATATTGGCAGAAATTGAGCTTTTACTGGCATCCATAAAGTCGCGAACTTCATCGAAACTCAAACCGCTTCTGTCGCTTAACAGCAACAAGATATAGATGCGCGCGGCCAATGGAGGCAAGTTGAACAAGCGCTCAAAATGAACACCCATTTCTTCTACTAAATTTTCTTTTTGTTGCATTTGAGCAATATATTGAAGTTTAAGCTTCAGTTATTTTAATACAAGTTGCAAAATTAGTTTGTTCGTTTAATACAAAACAAAAAGAACCGTTAATTGTAGTTTTTTTAATGAAGTAGTTTTGCTAATATTTATGTTTACTTTTGCCCAAAACTATCCGTCATGTCTAAAGTAAGTCCAGCAAACATTATCAAAGTTAGTTCACAGCCCTTTTACATGCGTGCGACTTTTATTTTAATAGGCGTGTGCTTGTTTTTTTATGTACTTAGCTTGTTAAGTAATGTTTTAATTCCTATCAGTTTTGCATTGATGTTTGCCATTTTACTTAACCCTATTGTAAACCGATTAAGACGATGGAGAATTCCAAAAATTCTGGCTATTTCGCTTAGTTTATTACTGGCTTTAGGAATTGTAATTGGCTTGCTTTCTTTCATTTATACACAGGTAGCCAGTTTTGCAGATTATGGAGATCAATTTAAAATTCGTGGTGGCGAAATAAAAGATAGTTTGCAATTATGGGTAACTGATTCGTTGGGCTTCGACAAGCAGGCACAATCTGATGCATTGAATAACTTGGTTGAAAATTCAAAAGATTACATCGGTACTTTTTTAGATTCCATTCTTACCCTACTTACCAATATTTTACTGGTGTTTATCTACATATTTATGTTCCTTTTATATAAGCCACTTTTTGTGAATTTCTTTTATGAAATTTTCGGAGATAAACAACAAGATAAAGTTCATTCAATTTTAGAAAGCTCCAAATCTGCCATTCAAGGTTATGTAGTTGGATTAATGCTAGAGATGATTATCATAGCCATTTTGAATTCTACGGCGTACCTAATTATTGGTTTAGAATATGCAATCTTGCTAGGTATAATTTGCGCAATTTTAAATTTGATTCCCTATATCGGTGGAATTATTGGAGTTTCACTACCTATATTAATGTACATGCTTACTGGAGGTGACAACCTAACTATCCCTGTTGTAATAGCAGCAGCCTATACCGGCATACAATTATTCGACAATTATTACGTAGTGCCAAAAGTAGTTTCATCACAGGTTTCTATTAATGCCTTTGTTGCTATTGTCATTGTATTTTTAGGAGGAGCACTTTGGGGAATTTCAGGTATGTTTTTGTCCATCCTTTTTGTCGCTATTTTAAAAATTATCTTCGAAAATGTAGAACAATTACGGCCGTGGTCTAAGATTTTAGGAGACGATTTAAATGCTGCTGAAAAAAGAAATGAGCTAGAAGTAGCTGGGGTAGCTCATACTGAAACCGAAGAAACATTTAGTAATTCAATTGAAGAAACGAAGACAGAGTAAAATCGATATACTTTTATATTCATTAAAATACCTATAGATAGATCTATTTTTAGCAAGGCTTGTTACATATAAAAGACTCAATCTGAATTGATAACTATCTAACATGTCTAAGTAAGATAAAGTCCAAAATAAATTTAGAACTTAAACAAATTTTAAAATTAACAAGTATTTAATTTGTAAAATTGAAGAAAACTCTATTTTTACAATAAAACAACATGAAATGAATAAATTTACTCTTCCTGTACGCTTTGCTGTTGCCTTAACAACTTCGTTAATAGCTTACTTCTTAATATTGTCTTTATTTGATTTACATACTAATCCTTTTTTTAGTTTATTTAATGGTGTAATAACAGGTTTTGCAATTTTTGAAGCTATTCGCTACAGAAGATTAGAAACAGGTAAAGATTACAATTATGCTATTGGATTTTCTGCAGGCTTAATTACGGGTTTTATCAGCACAATTTTATTTACCATATTCATGTCAGTTTATGCTACAGAAGTAGATCCTAATTTTTTAAATGAATTGTTTACAGAATATGCTAATCACTACGATATTGGCATTGCTACCTTTTCATTTATTGTCTTATTGATGGGCTTAGCCACTACTGTTGTACTAACCTTATCCTTTATGCAGTTGTTTAAGAATAGGCTTAAATAATTACGATTATTCTTTAATTAATTAATTTCTTACTCATATAAATCAAACAAG
>Ga0307981_1001590_pt1 | contig 19936 bp, 10 predicted proteins | sample OrgLakmetagen987_FD_201849 | JGI IMG/M metagenome (GOLD analysis project Ga0307981, IMG submission 201849) | Saline water microbial communities from Organic Lake, Antarctica - #987 | ecosystem: Environmental > Aquatic > Non-marine Saline and Alkaline > Saline | place: Antarctica: Organic Lake... | reverse complement strand
CTAGCATAGGGTGTAAATTGATAATCATAATACAATGTCGTTTAGTTAAGCATTTTGCCTAGATGAATTTTGGGTTTACAATTTAGAAGTAAGTGTTTTGATTTGTCCTCTGTAGGGACAAAACCTGGGTAAAAAACACTTAGCCAACTAACAAACGTGCCGTAGGTACGTCGTATGGAACGTCCCTTATTTTTTCTTATCTAAACGACATTGAATCATAATACAAGGAAATCAAAACATGTCAATTAAACCCCTAAGTCATTAAACGTACAAAAAACTCGTTAACTCTTTAGTTTACAAACTATCACAAATATTTATAGGCTCTACTGTATAACAATAATAACAGAATTCATCAGCAATAAGGAGTATCTCTGTGTAGACAAGTGCGAGCAATTGTAAAAAGAACTTCAAGAAATCGTACGCTTTAAACTTGGTATGTTAGCACAATTAATCTCACATAAGAAGCATTTAAAATACGAACGATAATGCCTTTCAACGTTGAAAACTATTTTCAGAAACACTATTTATTTAGCTACTTAAAATAGCTGTTCAAACAAAATCCTTTTGTTAACTTTGCGCTTCATTTATCTAAAGGAATTTAGCCCATGTTAGAAGTAAAAAATATCAAGCAGCATTTAGCTGAATACCAAGAAGCACTTCAAAAGAGAAATTTTGATGCTTCAGAAGTACTTCCACAAGTACTTCAATTAGATGAGCAACGACGTGGTATGCAAACTGAATTGGATCAGCTTTTGGCTGAGTCGAATCAATTTTCTAAAGAAATTGGCATGTTATTCAAAAATGGGGAACAAAAAAAGGCCAATATCTTAAAAGAAAAAACAGCTGGTTTAAAGTCTAAAACCAAGCTTATTTCAGCAGAAATGGATGAGGTAAGTAAAACATTAGATGAGCTTTTGTACAGCATTCCAAACGTTCCACATGCTAGCGTTTCAGCTGGGAACAGCGAAGCAGACAACGAAGAAATTTTTAGCGAAGGTGACATTCCTAAATTAGATGCAAAAGCATTACCGCATTGGGAATTAGCCAAAAAATATGATATTATAGATTTTGAATTGGGAAATAAAATAACCGGAGCAGGTTTTCCCGTTTATAAAGGAAAAGGTGCGCGCTTGCAAAGAGCTTTGATTGCTTATTTTTTAGATAAAAATACTCAAGCCGGTTATACCGAGTACCAAGTTCCACATTTAGTGAATGCTGCATCTGGGTTTGGTACAGGGCAGTTGCCAGACAAAGAAGGGCAAATGTACCATGTAACCGAAGATGATTTGTATTTGATACCCACGGCGGAAGTACCAGTCACCAACATTTTTAGAGATGATTTGCTCTTGGAAAAACAATTGCCTATAAAATGTACTGGATATACTCCTTGTTTTCGAAGAGAGGCTGGTTCTTACGGAGCGCATGTACGAGGCTTAAATAGGCTGCATCAATTTGATAAAGTTGAAATTGTAAACCTAGTTAAGCCTGAAAACTCCTACCAAGTTTTAGATGAAATGGTAGAACATGTAAAAGAAATTTTACGGGAATTGAAACTTCCTTACCGCATTTTACGCCTGTGTGGTGGCGACCTAGGATTTACCTCTGCACTTACTTTTGATTTTGAAGTATTTTCTACCGCACAAGATCGTTGGTTGGAAATTTCATCCGTTTCAAACTTTGAAACATTTCAAGCCAACCGACTAAAGATAAGGTACAAAACAAAGGATAAGAAAAAGCATTTGGTACATACTTTAAATGGAAGCGCACTAGCTCTACCAAGAGTTTTAGCTGGTATTTTAGAAAATTGCCAAACTCCAGAAGGTATAAAAATACCCGAGGTCTTAGTGCCTTATACAGGTTTTGATATGATAAACTAATGAAAATACGTAGATTTTTAGCGGTACTATTTTTTTCGCTTTTGGTGTACTCCTGTGCTCAGCGTGGTAGACCAGAAGGTGGTCCTATTGATGAAGACCCACCGAAAATTGTAACCGAACGTCCACCCAATTATTCTAATTTATTTGATAAAGAAGAAGTACAAATTCTCTTTGATGAATTTGTAAAGTTGGAGGATCCTAGAAACCAGATTATTTTTTCTCCACCCATAGAACCACGTCCTGAAATATTACCAATGGGCTTAGCTTCAAAATCTGTTTCTATCAAATTTAATTTAGATTCGCTTCAAAAGGAAACAACTTACACGGTTAACTTTGGGAAAAGCATTGAAGATAATAATGAAGGCAATACCTTTTCTTTTTATAAATATGTGTTTTCAACGGGAAGTTTTTTAGATTCTTTAGCCATTGAAGGACAAATTTTACAACCCCAAAAGCGAGTTGCAGATGAGTTTATTTCGATCTTACTTTACGAAATAGATTCTGCATATTCAGATTCTGTTGTCTATAAAAAACTACCTACCTACATCTCTTACACGCAAGACTCTACTAACACCTTTCAATTAGAAAACATGAAGGCGGGGAAGTATAAACTAATAGCGATTTCAGATAAAATGAACGACTATAAATATTCGCCTTCTCAAGATGAAATCGGATTTTACAAAGACACTATTGTTTTACCAAGAGACCATAAAAAATCATTTGAAGTTTCTGTTTTCAAAGAAATATTAGACTTTAAGGCTGAACGACCTAAGCAAGAAAATTTGAATAAAATCATTTTTGGCTACCGCGGAAATATTACAAAAGAAAACCATGAAATACGCCTTTTAGGCGAACAACCATCAGATTTTAAATATCAAATTTGGAAAGAGAAAGATGCGGACAGCCTTAATTATTGGTTTAAACCTGCGATAGAAAAGGATTCTACACTATTCGTATTTGGTAATCAAAAAAGTCTTGATACGGTAATGTTTTACCCTAAGGAACTAGCATTGGCAGATTCTTTAAAAATAACCAACGAACCCAAAAGCAGCATATATTATAGCGAACCCATAAAAATTTCTGCAAATATTCCCTTGGTAGAATTTGAAAAGGATAAAATGGCTTTAATGAATACCAAAGATTCCATCTTTGTAGACTTTTCAGCTCAATTGAATACCTATCTAAATCAACTGGAGATTCAATTTGAAAAAGAAGAGGAGAAAAAATATGAATTACAAGTTTTACCTGGTGGAATAACTAGTTTTTTTGATGAAGTAAATGATACATTGAATATTAAAGTAAGTACCAAAAAATATTCAGAATATGGTAATTTGGTTATAACGCTTCAAAACATTAAAGATTATCCAATTATTGTTCAGCTTGTGACAGATAAAAACGAAGTGAAGTACGAGCAATTTTCTGAAAATGCCCAAGTGTTTCAATTCGATTATGTAAATCCAGCAGAGTATTTTATTCGTGTTATTTACGATGAAAACAACAATCAAGAATGGGATACGGGCGACTACTTAAAACAAATCCAGCCAGAAGCTATAGATTACGTCATTGAAAAAATTAAAATAAGACCCAATTGGGATGATTCTTACGTAATTACGCTGCCGTAATTCATGATTAGTCAGTTACAATAAAAGAATCCCTATCTCTTAAAAAACCTAGTTTTTTTCTGGTATTTTGCAAGTCTTTATAAATTAGCTGATGTGTTTCTGTGAAAATTTCATGGTGATTATCGCTTTTGGTAATTCGGTTTCCTAAAGCATCGTAAATAGCAGAATGACCGCTGTAGGGATATCCATTTCCATCTTTTCCAACCCGATTTACACCTACGCAATACGCCATGTTTTCTATCGCTCTTGCCTTGAGTAATGCATCCCAGGCAGCAGTTCTTTTTTCTGGCCAATTGGCAACGTACAGTAGCACATCATAATCTTCTGTATTTCTAGCCCAAACTGGAAAACGCAAATCGTAACAAATGAGGGGACAAAATTTCCACCCTTTGTAGGTTACAATTCGTTTCTCTTTTCCAGCGGTGTAGGTTTCTTGTTCTTTAGCCAGGGTAAAAAGGTGTTTCTTATTGTAAGTTTCAACAGTTTGATCTGGAAAAACCCAGTATAATCGATTATAATAATTGTCTTTTTCTATAATGATAATACTTCCAGTTACGCAGGCTTGTTTTTCTTGTGCCGTTTGTTGCATCCATTTCAGGCTCCTGCCGTTTACTTCCTCTGCTAAGATTTTTGCATTCATACTAAAGCCAGTTGTGAACATTTCAGGGAGCACAATTAGGTCTACATTTTCATCTATAGTTTGGATTTCTTTTGTAAAGTAAGCCAAGTTTTCATCTGGGTTTTCCCAAACTAAATCAGCTTGCAAAATGGCTACATTAAGGTCTTGCATATCAATAGGTTTTGGTCATTGTTGAAGGTACACAAATTATGTAATCTGCTGTGTTTTTATGTATTTCTTCAAGTTCAGAAATATCATCCTGCTCTACGGTTGTGATGGTAAGCACGTTTATGTTTTCTTGGTAGGTTTTTAAATACCAAACAATACCTTCGTAAAAATTGGAATGGTAAGAACCATTAAAATGAACAAATAGCCTTCCTTCTTCTTTGTTTTTTAAAATAAAATGAGCCATACTCGCATCCTTAATTGCTTGTGCTTTTACAATGTCTTCTGTTGCGTGGCTTCCCATCATTTCTATCATATCCCGATAGGTTTTTAATTCTGCATCAAATGGAATGGGCAAAGGAGCCATCCAGTTTTTTTCTTCTAAACTAAGTGTATTCAAAGCATCAAAACCACCTTCTTTATATACTTTACTAGCATATCTTCGTGGAATATTGGTAGCATTAAATGCGATGTTATGTTCTTTTGCGAAATTCACAAGGGGAGCATAATCAGTTGTGTAATTTGGCCATAATCTTGCTTTTTCTTTGAATTCTTCTGTGCTAATTTCACCAGATAAATAAGCCGTTAAAGCTTGCTGATTATCAGCTTCAAACATTTCTGCTCCTAAGTTAAATGGAATTTCTTTTTTATGAAGATCTAAAATCAATTCCAATTGAAGCCAATGGCTTATGGGATTGTTATGAAACTCACCAAACAAAACTACTTCTGCCTTAGGCGCATCTTTAAGCATGCGTTTGTATTTGGTCTTTTTGCCTTTGTAGGTATACAGTTGATAAGCCGGTTTCTTTTGTGCAAAGCTGAAATTGCTCAAACTAAATAGGAAAATAAAGAATAGAAAGTAACGAATTTGCATGATGTACATTTTGAATTGTTGAAGATACAAAAATCTATACTTCACCTCCATAGGTTATTTGTTGAAACTAGTTAGGTGCGCGATTATATGATTACATAAATTTATATCTACGTGAAAAAACGTCTTGAAATCCATTTTTTTGTTATAAATTTACGATAAATTAACATAATTTGTTTAAATATCTTTTCTAAATATACCCTCTATTAGGTATTTTCTGAACTAGTATTGTTTTGCATTTTTGTTTTTACATTTTAAAAATGAGTCAATTGAAAATAAAATAGCCAAGCTAGTTATTTCATTTTGGCGAATTAATTTAAACTAAAGATTTACTGAATGCCTATTACTAGTAACATTTCAGAAGAAGAAGCAAACTTAGCATTGTCTCAATTTACAGATGCATTTATTGAAGAAAAATCCATTGAATATATTTTAGTTTTAAAAAGTATGGTCAGTTTTTTTACTAAACATACGTACTACTTGGAAGTAGGAAAAATTGAAAAACTTCAAAACAACCGAAACCTCATCGTGTCCGATAAAGAAAAAACAATTCCAAAGGAGTTTGAATTCAAAATTTGGAAAAAGGATGGGCAGAGTTCAAAAGATCAAGGATTTGAAACTAAAAAGATTAAAGTAAAGCAAAATCTAACTTCAAAAACAACTATTGATGTGAGTAATTTTGATTCAGATATTAGTGTTTCAAACCGTTTTGGAACTGATTTTGGAACTTGTGGAGCAATTTTTAAACTAGAGTCTTTTGCTAGTTATTTTGGAATTTCAAACTGGCATGTTTTACAGCACGAAAGTGGAAAATTAGGTCAACCTATCTACCATCCTCAAAAAGCAGACTCAGCTGAAGACTATGCTAAAAATAAATCGAAAATTGGAAGCTTATCATGGGCAAGTAATACAGATTTAGATGTTGCCATTTTTGAAATAGAAGATACGGATGAAATAAAATTCTTACAGGAAAAAGGAGTTAAAAACATCCACGAAATTGCGTTACCAAAAAGAGGACAATTAGTAGAGAAAATTGGTGCAAATTCCGGCACCACATCAGCTAGAATTAGGAGTGTAAATTGCTCTTTAAAAGTATGGAAACCAAATGGTAGTTTTCAAGTTTATCGCAATCAACTTCAATTGTATAAACTGTCAGTGCCTGGTGATAGTGGTTCTGTGTTATTTGCAAAGGATAAAGCGGTAGGAGTGGTTTTTGGAAGTACAAACAATTCATCTATAGAAAACTTTTCTTATGCCAATGATATTACAAGAGTATTTAACCGAAAGTTTGATGCAGAACAAGAATTTTATGTAGATGGAAAAAATATAAAAATCAAAGAATTGAAAATCAAAAAATAAGGTGAAATAATATGGAAGTGACTATAGATTCGATGATAGGATATTTTAGAATAGCATCTATTTTCATTCGAAGGAATCTATAAAGCCTAAAAAAGAACTACAGTAACAATAGACCTAGCATTATGATACGATTAGCCATAGCCGAAGATCATCAGTCACTTATAGACGGAATACTATTGATGTTAAAACAGGAGACCGATATAGAAATTATGGGGCACGCCAATGACGGGGAAGCGCTTTTGGAATTGGTTCGTCTAAAACAACCTAACGTAATCATAACAGATATTAGAATGCCTAAAATAGATGGCATTAGTGCAACCAAATTGATAAAAAATGAATGGCCAGACATAAAAATACTAGGTTTTACCATGTTTGATCAAAGAGAAGCAATAGACCAAATGATGAATGCTGGAGCTTCCGGTTATTTGTTAAAAAATTCACCATTAGATGAAGTCCTAAAAGCCATCCGTTGTGTTTATGCTGGCGAAACCTATTTTGATGCCAATATAAAAGCCATTGCAGAAAATGACACCAATAAAAAAGCAAAAGGACTTTTAACCAAAAGACAAAGTGAGATATTGCGTTTAATAGCAAGAGGAAAAACATCTAGAGAAATTGCAGATGAACTCTTTATTGGTATCCAAACGGTAGACACCCACCGTAAAAACATGTATCGTATTCTTGGGTTGCATGGCAAAGGAGAGTTGATGCGGTATGCTATGGAGAAGAAGTATCGGTTTTGAATAAAAATGAAGTAGTTGGTAATATTTTTTGTTAAATTAGCTATTTATTCACACAAAATGGAAAGAAATAAAGCTGAAAGTATTTTTAAATCTTTAGAAAGTTTTGTTTTCAGTGATTTTTTTATACAAAAATATAAAACTGTTCATCTCGCAATAATTAAAAGCGACCATAGCTTAGACCAAAATGAAGAATTTAAAATTAATAATGATTATAAGCTAGAAATCGCTTTTGAAGACTTTTCTGTAATACATATTGGTCTAAAATCTATTCAAAAATCTATTCTTAAAGAAATTAAATCTAATTTATCTTCAAAATTATCACGTGATGAATTACCAGATATTACTTTCAATAAAAGGCCTAAATTACAAAACCAAAGTGTTGAATATAATCCTTACCAAAGTAAACAAAAATTTCCAAATGGTGGTACAAGCATAATTAACAATAACTTAGGTAAAGATTATAGTGGAAGTTTTGGTTTAGCATTTAAACTAAAGAATCATTCTGGTGTTTTTTTTATTTCAAATTTTCATGTGCTTTCAAGAAGACAGAATAATATAATAAGATACGAAACCATCTTACACCCAAGTCAATCTGACACGTATGATTTGGGCGAAACAAACCTAAACGCAATTGGTACTCTATTTTGGTTTAATTTAAATGAATTTATGGATTCAGCAATCGGTAAAGCCAATTGTGAAAAATCAGTCGGACCTGGCATAAGATGTATTCCTGATCTTTGTGTAGATAAAATTAAAGATTCAAAAATCGGACAAAAAGTAATGAAATGTGGTCGATCTTCCAATTTAACAAAAGGTATTGTGAGGTCAGACTACTGCACAGTTCTAGTGAATGATTCAAATTATCTTATTTCAGATAATGGAAAAAAGCTGTTTAAAGATCAAATACTTACCAATTGCATGTCCTTAGGTGGTGATTCAGGCTCTGTTTTAATAAACAATAACAGAAACGCTGTTGGGCTACTATTTGCAGGTGACGCTAAAACAAGTTCGTATTTTAATAAATTATCTAGAATTTTTAAAGAAACTAATGTAATTTCTCAAGCTCAAATAATGCCTGAAATTATATTTGATAGATTCATTTAACTAAAAACTAAAAAAATGGCAAAAGCACTAATTAAAAAGGGAGACAAAGTAACCAATTACATTATTGTAAACAACGGTTACTGGGAACTAAAGGCTCAATTTACAGGATGGCAAGATTCTATAATTACTGAAATTCAATTTGAACTCACTGACAAAGTTGAAGCACACTTTATTAAGGATGTACACTATTGCAAAAAACATAATCGTTTAGAAATTCATGTGTTTAAAGGCACCACAGTAAGAAGTAGCTTTACTGCCAGTGAGAGTCATCTTAAGAATATATCATTAGACATTGACGAAGAAAGAATATTAGATTTTATAGATTACATAAAGGATGAAAACCCTAAAATTCACAACTGTTTTATACCTGAAGTTGGAGTAGGAATTCACCCCGAAGTCAAAAAAGGCAATATATTAAGAGGTATTTAAATGAGATTTCTTAAAGCCTCAAAAAAACTTACAATTCTATCAATTTGGTTTTTTGTTCAATTCATTTCTGGGCAAGAAGCTAATTTTAGTGACGTGCTTAATGCTTTTGAAAAGAAAGATTATACATTGATTGTTAAGGAACTCCAAAAAATAGATACTACAAGAATTTCAGATTACAACAAAGCAACATGGCTATTTTATAAAGCAGAGTATTTTAATGATACAGACAAACATGCACAGGCTTACAAAAGTGTTTTAGCTTCAAAAAAAATCTTTATTGAATTAGAACAACCCTCAGATGTAAGCGATTGTAATATGTTGGCTTTAAGCATATTGTCTCATCAAAATAAGTTGAAAAATGCTTCTGCTTTAATGCAAGGTATTATTAATGAAGAACTTGAAAAACAGAAAGCAGGAAGTCAAGAATCCAAATTAGCTGATATTTATCTTAGCCTAGGAAATAGATTTATAATGAGTGATAATAGATCTAGTGCTATTCAATTTTACAATAAAGCAAAGAAAATATATAGCAAAGAAAAAAACACTTTAGGTATTGCAGATTTTTATGAAAATATAGCCACCTCTTATAATGTCATAGAACCTATAATAGTTGATTCTGCTCTATATTACTCTAAGCTAGCAGAAAAACAATATAAATTATTGAACAATAGCTATGCACTAGCAGTAAACTATAACAACCAATCGCAGATTTATTTACAGCTTAAGGATTATCCAAAAGGGATATTGTACTTGTTAAAAGCAGACTCATTACCCTTAAAAGAAAATGAAAAGAAAACTAAACTTATCTTTTATGAAAATTTAGCTGAATTATATGAATTAAATGGGAATCCAACGTTACATGCAAAGTATTTAAAAAAACAATTAGAACTTAAAGATTCTATAAACGATACTAACCAAAACATTGCTATTTCTGAAATAAATGAAAAATACCAAAACGAAAAACTCCGAGCCAACAACCTAGAAATTGAAGCCAAACGCATCCAAAACCGAAACCTATCTTACGGATTGGGCGGTAGTTTGCTTTTGGGCAGTGTCATTTTTTTATTGATTTTCAAAAACCGAAAAAGAAAACAAGAATTAGCCCAACAACAACAAGAAGTAAAAAACCAAAAGCTAGCCAATCAACTTAAAGAGCAAGAGCTAAAAGCCATCGATGCTATGATTGAAGGCCAAGAAAAAGAACGTCAACGCATAGCCAACGATTTGCATGACGATTTAGGCGGACTCATGGCTACTGTAAAATTGCATTTTAATGCTTTAAAGAAGAATGAAAAACCAGAACTGTACGATAAGACCAATGCTTTAATTGAGGAAGCTTACCAAAAAGTACGCAGCGTTGCCCATGCCAAAAACTCGGGTGTAATAGCCAAGCAAGGTTTACTTGTAGCAGTACGAAATATGGCGAATAAAATTTCTGCTGCCAATCAGCTACAGATTGAAGTAGTAGACCACGGCTTAGACAATCGTTTGGAAAATAGCTTAGAACTAACTTTGTTTAGGATTATTCAAGAATTAGTAACCAACGTCATAAAACACGCAGAAGCAACAGAAGTCAATATCCATCTTACCAATCATGAAGATTGTATAAACATTATGGTAGAGGACAACGGAAAAGGCTTCAACCCGCAACAAATTACCAAAACCAATGCAGGAATGGGAATTAGTAGCATAGATAAGCGAGTAGAACATCTAGAAGGAAAACTGACTATTGAATCGGAGAAAGACAAAGGAACGACAGTGATTATTGATATCCCTTTGAATATCGTTTAGTGTTTTTGATTTCAGATTTCAAATTTTTTGCTGTGCTAAGTTTGCCCGCCTGCCATCGGTCAGGCAACTTCGCACTACTACTTTTTCGGACAGTAAACCTTGCATACATACTCAAATACATACATACGTTTTCTTATGGATGAAATAAAAAACCGTCATTGCACCTGCCCTGATTCTTTGAACAAAAAATAAGCGTGAAAAAAACTTAACAAAAAACTCGAAAATTAACTAAAACTTAAGCTAACCTACCGAAAACGTAGGCGTAATAGAGCATTTTTTCCCCTTTGGGGGCTAGGAGGAATATACCCAGTAGCGGGTGTTTTTTGGCTCGCCTTCTTCCTTTAATTTTAGACATAACCTAAAATAATTTTAAAATAGGAAATCAAACACTCTTCGTATCATTTTCAATGATTTATGATTGTTTATAAAACAATAATTGCAAGCTAAACAAGCTTAAATATAGGTCATATGCCCTATTGATTTTCATTTCGATATCTATTAGTTTTATGCAATAATAATGATAGAAATTAGCATAAAAAAAAAGCCATTTTTATTATTCCGTATATATCACAATTCAGAAAGGTTCAAGCAGTACTTTCTTCAGAAGAAGAAGTCACGAATCGAGTACAAAATAATTATTACCTAAATATTAATTGTTATCTAATTAAGAATATCTAACTAAAAATAAATAGTTTGAAACTAAATATAACTTTATTAAAAATCAATTAATTCGTAACAAATAAAAGCAAATGCAACATTACAAAAAACGGTACTAATTTGTGCTTTGGAGCTAATTTCTGTAGGCTTAAATGTCCAGAATATTATCACAATTGACATTAATCTTTGTAGTACAACAACCTACCAAACAAATCAAGACGTACTTAGCAATGCCGAATCAGATTATGTTATCTATATAAAACCTTAAGGTATATCTTAAGCTAGAAGAAGTTTAAATAACAGGTATTTTTTTAGTAGTGTAAATGTATTTGGCTTTCTAAAAGTGATGATTGCCAAAAATATAATTTAATCAAACTTGGAGTATTAAAATGGCTTTCAATTTACTTTAGTTTATAGGCTGTTACAGCATAATTATAACAAATAAAAACAAAAATTAAAAATAATTTGCTCACGGAGTTAACCTTTTGTGAATTAAACATACTAACCTATACAAACAATAAAACAACCCAATTATGAAAACACATTTATTATTAGCTAAATTTTCAACATTACTGTTTTTATTGCTATGGTCTGGCGATATTTTAGCCCAAGAACCAACAACGCCATCATCAAACTTAGTTTTTTCTGGTATTGATGGTAATCGTATGCGATTGAATTACACGTCTGGTAATGGTGAAAAACATCTAATCATTGCAAAAGAAGGCAGCCCTGTAACAGCCATTCCAAGTGATGGTGTGGATTACGTCGCTGGCAACTTTGGAGCAGGAAACGAAATTGCCCCAGGTGAATTTGTTGTTTATGAAGGAAGTAGTACTATTCCTTTTCTAAATGGCTTAGACCATAGCACTACTTACCATTTCAGAATTTTTGAATTCAATGGTAGCAATACGTCAACAGATTACCTTACATCTTCATTTCTAGAAGGTAGTCAGGCTACACTAACCAACCCAACTACACAAGCCAGCAACCTAACTTTTAGTAATGTTGCCGGCACGTCTATGTCTGTAAACTGGACTAGCGGAAATGGAACAGGACGAATATTAATTGCAAAAGCAGGCAGTCCTGTAGATGTAGAGCCACAACAACTTGTAGAATATAGTAATACATCAGGTGGTTTTGGTAACAGTTTTTACGAAATAGGCACTGACAATTATGTACTTTCTGATTTTTCTGGTTCAAGTACAAATCTTACTAATCTGCAGCCAGGAGTAACTTATCACTTTGCTTTATTTGAATACAATGGTATTACTGGTAAAGTATATTTAACTACAACAAGTTCTCCATCTATACCTGGTACTACAAATAGCCAAACTACAGCTACATTTCCAATAGAAAATACTACAGCTGTTTCGGCCTTTAATATTATAGATGGAAATAGATTAAGGTTTGGGGTTTTCACAAAAGGGAATGGAGCTAGAAGAATAATAGTGGCCAAACAAGGTGGAGCAGTAATGGCAACACCAATTGATGGAATAGATTATAACGCAAGCAACACTTTTGGTAGTGGAGATGAACTTAATGTAGGAGATGGAGAATATGTTATTTATGACGGGACAGATGGTAATTTTCAAATTGTAAATAACCTTCAACCCAATACCACCTATCATTTTAAAGTATTTGAATATAATGGTAGTGGAACAAATAATTTCTACCTAACAGGAGAAGATTCTAATGCTAATCCAGTATTTGAAATCAGTCAAGCTACTTTGAACAATCCAACAACTCAGGCAAGCAATATTACTTTCTCTAATGTAGAAGGTACATCTATGACATTAAATTGGGATAACGGTAATGGAAGTGGTAGATTACTTATAGCAAAAGCAGGTAGTCCTGTAGATGTAGAACCACAACAACTTGTAGAATATAGCAATACACCAGGTGGTTTTGGTAATAGTTTTTATGAAATAGGCACCGACAATTATGTACTTTACGATAGTACGGGATCTTCCACCACTATTTCTAATCTTCAACCAGGTGTAACCTATCACTTTGCTTTATTTGAATATAATGGTAATGCTGGTAAATTATATCTTACTAGTAGCTCAACTCCAAATTCGGCTGCAGGAGCAATAGGTAGCCAAACTACAGCTACATCTCCGACAGAAAATACGACATCTGTTTCAGCCTTTAATGTTATAGATGGAAATAGATTAAGGTTTGGAGTTTTCACAAAGGGAAATGGAGCTAAAAGAATTATTGTAGCTAAAGAAGGTGGAGAAGTTATGGGAATCCCTTCCGATGGAATAGATTATAACGCAAGTACTAATTTTGGTAGTGGAGATGAACTTAATGTAGGAGGTGGGGAATATGTTATTTATGACGGAACAGATGGTAATTTTCAATTTGTAAATAGCCTACAACCTAACACAACTTATCATTTTAAAGTATTTGAATATAATGGGAGTGATAATAATACCTCTTATTTAACAGGTCTGGATAGTGATAATAATCCAGTATTTGAAATCAGTCAAGCTACTTTGACCAATCCAACAACTCAGGCAAGCAATATTACTTTCTCTAATGTAGAAGGTACATCTATGACATTAAATTGGGATAACGGTAATGGAAGTGGTAGATTACTTATAGCAAAAGCAGGTAGTCCTGTAGATGTAGAACCCGAACAACTTGTAGAATACAACAATACGCCAGGTGGTTTTGGTACTGGTTTTTATGAAATAAGCACCGACAATTATGTACTTTACGACAGTTCGGGATCTTCCACCAATATTTCTAATCTTCAACCAGGTATAACCTATCACTTTGCTTTATTTGAATATAATGGTAATGCTGGTAAATTATATCTTACTAGTAGCTCAACTCCAAATTCGGCTGTAGGAGCAATAGGTAGCCAAACTACAGCTACATCTCCGACAGAAAATACGACATCTGTCTCGGCCTTTAATACTATAGATGGAGATAGATTAAGATTTGGAGTTTTCACAAAGGGAAATGGAGCTAAAAGAATTATTGTAGCTAATGCAGGTGCAGCAGTTATGGGAATCCCTTCCGATGGAATAGATTATAACGCGAGCAGTAACTTTGGTAGTGGAGATGAACTTAATGTAGGAGAATATGTTGTTTATAACGGGACAGATGGAAATTTTCAATTTGTAAATAGCCTCCAACCTAATACCACTTATCATTTTAAAGTATTTGAATATAATGGTAGTGGAGAGAATACGTTCTATCTAACCGAAGACGATTCTAATGCTGACCCTGTATTTGAAAATTCACAATCTACGGTTAGTCCTCCAACAACAAATTCTAATGCTGTTTTCTTTAATTCTAAAACAAGTTCTTCTTTTAATCTCAATTGGACTAATGGCGATGGTTCAAATCGTTTACTAGTTGTAAGAGAAAATGAACCTGTAAATGTCCAGCCTCAAGATTTAATCACCTACAGTGCTACTGCAGGAGGTTTTGGAAGCTCTTTTTATGAAATAGGTACTGGAAATTATGCTGTATATTCCAGCTCAGGTAATTCGGTCAATGTGACCAACCTGAACCCTGGAACTAACTACCATTTCGAATTATTTGAATTCAATGGTTCTTCAGGAAGGGTTTATCTTAAACCAGGATATAAATTTCAAGAACAAACTTTTGGTACAACACCAACTAATCAAGTCTCAAATCCTTTGTTTAGTGTAGTAACCTCAACATCTATGGTAGTTGATTTTGATAGAGGAGACGCTTCTCACCGATTAGTACTGGTTAAAAAAGATAGTATAGTTAATGCTTCACCAATAGATTTGACGGCTTACAACGCCAGTAATCTCTTTGGTAATGGTGATGAAATTGGTTCAGGAAATTTTGCAGTCTTCAGTGATACGGGAGAACAATTTCAGCTCGCCAATCTTGATCCTTCAAGCACCTATCATTTTGCTTTTTTCGAATATGCAATAAGTGAAACTGGAGAATTATATTTAACGCCAGGTCTCACAGCATCTCAAACTACGGCATCTCTGCCTTGTCAGGTTCCTTCTAATTTAATAGTATCTAACATTACCAATACGTCGGCTTCATTATCTTGGAATGCCGAGGCTTCAGCATTAAATGGATTCGATTATGTTTTGAATACAGATGGCACTGTTCCCGATGGAATAACAACACCAACAGGTAGTGTTTTAGCCGGTACAAATAATGTAGACCTAATTGACCTTTTTCCAAATACTGAATATTTCTTTTTTGTTAGGTCAGATTGTGATGATACTCAAAGTCAATGGTCAAACTTTCAAAACTTCACAACACTTTGTGATGACCCTATAGCAATAGCACAGAACATTACCGTTCAACTTGATGCTAATGGTGAAGTGACAATTACTCCTGAGCAAATTGATGATGATTCACTTAGTAATTGTGGGTCATCAAGCTTAAGTCTTGATGTATCTTATTTTGATTGTTCTAATATTGGTGTTAACACAGTCACCCTAACTGTAACGGACGTAAATGATGTTGTAGATACTACAACGGCTACAGTTACAGTAGAAGATGCAACACCACCAAGTGTAATTACTCAAAATATTACTGTTCAACTCGACTCTAGTGGTCAAGCAAGTATTGTAGCATCAGACATCAATAACGGTTCGACAGACAACTGTGCTATTGATGATTTAAGTTTAAACATCATGTCTTTTGATTGTTCTAATGTTGGTGTAAATACAGTAATTTTAACTGCAACAGATGTAAATGACAATTCTAGCTCAGCTACAGCTATTGTTACTGTAGAAGATGTAACTCCACCAGCTGTCGTTACCAAAGATATCACCGTTCAATTAGGAAGTGATGGTACAGTCACAATTACACCAGAACAAGTTGATAGCGACTCTACTGACGACTGCGGTATTGAGAATTTAAGCTTAGATAATTCAACCTTTACAACAGCCAACATAGGAGCAAACATAGTTACGCTCACAGTTACCGATGTAGGAGGAAATTCAGTTTCTGACACTGCAGTTGTAACGGTACAAGATACAGATTTACCTGTAGTTATCACACAAGATATTACTGTACAATTAGATATTAATGGTCAAGTTACCATTACCCCAGAAGATATTGACAATGGCTCAACCACATGCTGTGGCAATACTTCACTTAGCTTAGATACTACATTTTTTGATTGTGCTAATATAGGCTCAAATACAGTGACACTAACAGTTTCTGATGGTGTAGGAAATTCTGAATCAGCAACAGCAATAGTGACTGTAGAAGACAATTTAAATCCTATAGCAATTGTACAAGACCTTACGGTAGAAATAGACGAAAATGGAAATGGATCGCTTACCGCCAATATGGTTGATAATGGCTCATCTGATAACTGCGAAATTGCAAGCATCAGTATTGATAAAATGACCTTTTCTTGTTCAGATATTGGTGTTGAAGTTGTTACACTTACTGTAACAGATGTAAACGGTAATGCAAGTACAGCAACGGCAAACGTAACAGTAGAAGACCAAAACCCACCAAATATCTGGTTTGCAGATAATGATATGGACGGTTTTGGAGACGATGACAATACGTTAATACAATGTTCACAACCAGCAGGATATGTTCCTGTGGCTGGCGATTGTAATGATAGTGATGCTGATTTATATCCAGGAGCACAATCTTTTGGTTTTACAGGAAATACAGGATTTGTAGATACGGTAGTAAGTCCTCTTATAGGTGCACCAACAGACACCTATACATTTGAAGTAGAATACTTTGATGTTAATAATCAAATGCCAGCTTTTGGTTTTCCAAGAGCAATAGTGGACTACAATTCTGATGGTAATTTTACTGGACAGTTTGATCGTACAATTATATTAACTCCATTGGATTCAGATGATACAGATTTAACTGATGGGAAAATTTATATAGGAAGTATTTCACCTTTAGAAGTACATCAAAATTATGAAGTCTTAGTTGAAACATTTATACAAGGTTGTGAAACACAATTTGGTCCATTTAGTGGTCCCGATGTATTAGAACAACCAGATGTAGAGATTTTTGCTAGTGACATAAGCTTTAGCGAAAATAATCCAGAAGTAAATAGTCCGCTAACCGTTTTTGCAGAAGTTCATAATGTTAGCGATTTACCAGCAGAAAACTTTTTTGTTGGACTAGAAAATCAAGTTGATGATACGGTGTATCCAGATATTTTTATAGACGTTATACCTCCAAATAGCTCGGTAATTGTCGACTGGCCTATTACTACACCTGCAGAAGATGCTTTTGTGCCTATGCGAGTTATCATAGATAAAACAGATGTCATTGCAGAAAGTAACGAATTGGATAATACAGCGATAAGACCATATATTAATGGAGACTATAATGTTCCGGGAAGTATAGATGTTGTTACATCTGTAAGTCCAAGTTCAGGGTTTACATTTACTAAATACTTTATTTCTGGAAACGCAACTTATTCTGATTTGGCAGTAGAACTTGAAGATCAATCTGTAATGGGAGCAGAAGTCAGCATATTTGTGCCAGGACTTGGTCAAACATTTATAGGTTATACCAATAATGCTGGTAACTTTAGTATAGGTGTACCTAACGGAACTTTTATTGCACCCGGAGTTTATACTTATCAAGGTGTTGTCACAGACTTTACCTTACAGACAGAGTTTTCTGGACAGTTTACTGTTGTAGCTCCTCCTATTCTGCCAGATTTAGTAGCCTCAGCAAGCTTTAGTCCAAATACTGTTATAGATAATGGAAACCCAGTTTCATCATTACTTATTATCGTATCAAATGTAGGAACAGAAGATGTGTTGGTTAATACAAATCTTTCTATAGCACAAAGCCCAGGATTTACGGATTTACCAGCAAATGTTACCATACCACCTTTACAAGCTGGTCAATCTCATCAGATAAGTTTTACTAATTTACAATTTGATTCTACTGGTTCTTTTAGTGTATCTATTCAAGCCGATAGTAACAATATTATTACAAACGAAGTTAGTGAAAATAATAACTTTGGTTTTGCTAATATTAACGTACTTCCTGCTGGTCCTGATTTAATTTATCAAGGTGGCCCATTTGGTAATAAGTTCCTATGTCAAGATACTGGCCAAGATATTGGATTTACACTAAGAAATGTCGGAACTGTTGCTACATCAAACGATTTTACTTGTACAATTAGTGTTAGTAAAGATGGTGATTTTATAGATACTTATCAAGCGATATTTAGTGGAGTTATTGTTCCAAACGGTTTTGGATCTGTAAGCATACCTAATGTATATAATGATACAGGCAACTATACTTTTAGTATAGAAGTAGATAGTCTAGATGAAGTATCAGAATTAAATGAAACTAACAATTTAGGCTCTGCATCGATTAATATTTTAGAATGTCAGCCAGATCTTTTAGTTTCATTATGCCAAGACGATTTAATAGTAAGTCCAGAAGATCCGTTAGATAGTGCTAACGTAACTTATACTGCTGAAATTTTCAATAGTGGTATAATTGCGACAGCAGACAGCTTTACAGTCTTGTTTCAAGTAGATGGACCAGGTGGCATTTTTAATTATCCTACTGTTGTAAATACACCAATAGGGATAAATTCTTCAATTATTGTTTCAGTAGCTGCACCTTTAGCAGCGAATGACTCAGAGCTTACAGTTATAGTTGACTCAAATGCAGATATTGACGAAGCAGCCGAATCAAATAATGAAATTAGCATAAACTTATGTCATGAGTTTTCACTTGCGAAACCACCACCAATTGTTGCTCAAAATGACCCATTCTGGCAAGATGATGTTTTCTTCCAGTTTCAAAATGTAACACCTAATATTAATCTAGTTGCTGATTTTGCTTATACAGCAAGTGAGGTAGATGTGAAATTTGAAGTTACTCTTCCTAGTGGTGTTATTGTAGATTTAGGTACCGTAACAGTAGATGATGTAGATGGTTGTGATCTGCCAACTAATGTTGAATTACCAACTTCTTTTGCATTTAACGATTTGGGTAGTCATGTTTTTACAATGACCGTAGATCCCGATAATGAATATTTAGAATGTGATGATACAAACAATATATATATAAGAGATGTAGAAGTTGAAAGCCTTGCAGATATGCGTACACTTTCAGAGTTTATAAATCCATCTGTTTTAAATCCAGCTGTTAACGAACTTGTTAACTTAGATATTACTTATGAAAACATTGGGTCTCAAAACGTAAGTGATGTAATGGATTTTAAAGTATTTGTTAATGAGGTAGAGATATCTACAATTACCAATGTACCTGGATTGTTAAATGGTGATAATAACACTATTCAAGTTCCCGTACAGTTCCAATCAAACGTTCCTGGAGCCAATGTGGTTAAAGTCTTTATAGATTCTGGAGACGACATAATGGAATTACGAGAAGATAACAACGAAGCTACAAGAGTCATTATAGTTGGGGATGCTTCAAATTTATATTTTGAGGATTACGCAGCGGTTTATAACATGGTTGCAGCTACTGGTAATGACACAGAACTTCAAGCTACCGTTGGTAATGATGGGATTCTAGATACAGAGGCGTTACTAAGGTTTACGTATTTTACGCCAGATGGCACGGAAGTATTTATAGGTCAGTTGCCTATTCAAGTCACAGCTGGGGGTACTTCTAGTTATACATTAAATTGGTCAGCAGTAAATCCAGAAGTTATTTTAAAAGCGGAAATATTAAATTCTACAATTCCAGAATTTAATGAATTA
>Ga0307981_1001588_pt1 | contig 19941 bp, 9 predicted proteins | sample OrgLakmetagen987_FD_201849 | JGI IMG/M metagenome (GOLD analysis project Ga0307981, IMG submission 201849) | Saline water microbial communities from Organic Lake, Antarctica - #987 | ecosystem: Environmental > Aquatic > Non-marine Saline and Alkaline > Saline | place: Antarctica: Organic Lake... | reverse complement strand
CTTGCTGAACTGCAAAGTAAAGTTGCCCCGCACCGGGTTCGGCAGCACACTGGCGCTCTGTACCTCAGGCGTTTCGGCTTCCCAGCTCAGCGTATTTGGTGTGGACAAACTCTGCCCGCCCTGGCTTTGGTAGTTCACCTTGCCAAATACAGCACTGGCATCCCCACTCGGGTCAGTGGTAAAGACCGCCAGCCCCATTTCCACGCAGTTGCCCATGGGCAGATAGGCCTGATGGAACAACGTCCAGTTGCCACCATTGCTGCTGCGGTAGAATGCCCGGATGAGGTCACCCTGGCGCACCAGCCGCAGCCATTTCGGGAAAGCGGCAAAAGAAGTACTGCTGCTCCGCTGCCCATTTTCTACGGTGCGTATCTCCCGCCGCAGCAGGTTTGTCAGGTTAGAATACACCGCGACCATCTTCGCGCCCGGGGCACTGCTCTCCCGGATCATCAGCCCGGCGTAGCCGCCGGTTACACTCTCGATACGTGCCTGTATACCGCCGTTGCCGCACAGGGGCACGCTGGAGAAGGCGACGTTGTCACTGTTCTGAGGGATCAGGTTGTAGCCACCAGTGCTGATGGTAAAGTCACCGTTGCTTGGGTTATTCCCAGCGCAGGGGTCGTAGGCATAGTCGCTGCCATCGCCCTGATTGCCGATATCGTTGGCGCTCCACTCAGGGGGCAGGGCCGTGCCCACCTCTACGGTGACCATTGCGGTGCAGTCGTCGGTATTGCCACTGGGGTCGGCTACGGTGACCATAATCGGGATGGTCAAATCCAGGTCGTCGCAGTCAAAGGTAGCAGCGGGGAAGGATACAGAGGCAATCGAGCAGTTGTCGCTGCTGTTGGCGGCATCGTAGACATCGCTTTCCTGTAGCGTGTAGGTTCCATCAGGTTGAATAAATACGGTTGGATAATTACAAACTATACTCGGCGCTTCGCTATCCGCTACTACAAGCTCAAAAGTACAAGTGTTCATATTGCCCGCTGCATCGGTAGCGGTTACGGTGACTGGTGTAGTACCGACATTAAAGAAGGTACCAGAAGCCGGGCTTGCTGCAGAGGTTGCACCAGGGCAGTTGTCGGCAGGTGCAGGGATGGTGAAAGATACATTAGACCCACACTGTCCATTATCATTGTTCACTGTTTGTGTGCTTGGGCAGTTAGCGGTAGGGTTTTCATTATCGTTTACGATCACACTGAAAGTACAAGTGTTCGTATTGCCTGCTGCATCGGTAGCGGTTACGGTTACTGGTGTAGTACCGACATTAAAGAAGGTACCAGAAGCTGGGCTTGCTGCAGAAGTTGCCCCTGTACAGTTGTCGGTTGGGTTGGGGATGGTGAAAGATACATTTGCACCACACTGCCCATTATCATTGTTTTCGGTGACATTACTTGGGCAGTTAGCGGTAGGGTTTTCGGTATCGTTTACGATCACACTGAAAGTACAAGTGTTCGTATTGCCTGCTGCATCGGTAGCGGTTACGGTTACTGGTGTAGTACCAACATTAAAGAAGGTACCAGAAGCCGGGCTTGCTGCAGAGCTTGCCCCTGTACAGTTGTCGGTTGGGTTGGGGATGGTGAAAGATACGTTAGCCCCGCACTGTCCATTATCATTGTTTTCGGTGACATTCCCTGGGCAGTTGGCAGTAGGGTTTTCGGTATCTGGCGTTGTGCCAATGGCCATAGCTGTTGCATTATCATTGCAAGTATCATCTCCTGCATCTTTGACATAGATTTGGTAGGTGCCCGGACCTAAGTTATCAAACTGGCCGTCATTCAACTGGAAGGGGCCACCAGGGCCGTTGACCGAGTATTGAATACCGCTACAGGTCGTACAGGTGGCTGTTATGGTGATGGTACCATCGGCAGCACCATCGCAGGTTTCATCGGTTTTGTTAACTGTTGTAATATCAAGATCACAAGGCGGCAGCGGCGCGAAAACAGCGACATTGTTAGCACTTACACCCCCTGCTTGGGAGAAACCTCCCCCCGCATAGATATTGCCTGAGCCATCAATGGCCAGGGCATAGCACCAGTTATTGAATCCACTACCGAGCGCGGACCAGGTCGTTCCATCCCATTTAGCGATCCTATTTACGGGCTGCCCCCCTGCTTCGGTGAAAGTTCCCCCTGCATAGACATTGCCCGAGCCATCAATGGCCAGGGCTCTGCACCAGTCATTCAATCCACTACCGAGGGCGGACCAGGTCGTTCCATCCCATTTTTTGCGGGCTGCCCCCCTGCTTGGGTGAAATCTCCTCCCGCATAGATATTGCCTGAGCCATCAATGGCCAGGGCATAGCACTGGTTATTCAATCCACTACCGAGTGCTGACCAGCTCGTTCCATCCCATTTAGCGATCCTATTTACGGGCTGCCCCCCTGCTACGGTGAAAAATCCCCCTGCATAGACATTGCCCGAGCCATCAATGGCCAGGGCTAAGCACCAGTCATTGAATCCAGTACCGAGGGCGGACCAGGTCGTTCCATCCCATTTAGCGATAAAATTTGCGGGCTGCCCCCCTGCTTCGGTGAAAGTTCCCCCTGCATAGACATTGCCCGAGCCATCAATGGCCAGGGCTAGGCAGGTGCTATTCAATCCAGTACCGAGCGCAGACCAAGTCGTTCCATCCCATTTAGCGATCCTATTTGCGGGCTGCCCCCCTGCTTGGGTGAAAGTTCCCCCTGCATAGACATTGCCCGAACCATCAATGGCCAGGGCTCTGCAGCTGGCATTCAATCCACTACCGAGCGCAGACCAGGTCGTTCCATCCCATTTAGCGATAAAATTTGCGGGCTGCCCCCCTGCTTGGGTGAAATCTCCTCCCGCATAGATATTGCCCAAGCCATCAATGGCCAGGGAAAAGCACCAGTTATTGAATCCACTACCGAGTGCTGACCAGATGCTGGTGACAGGTAGGGCAATGGGCCCTTCGCATTCGTCGAGCGTAATGGCGAAGCCTTCGGTATTGAGGGTACCCGAAAAGCCCGTTGGAATATTCAGGTGGCCATCGGCATCTAGGAAGGTGCTGATGGAAGGGGCAGGGGTATTATTCCCTGCTAGTTGGCTGGAAAAAGAGAGACCAATCAGAATGGCCAAAGCTAACATCAAGAACGAGTTCTGGTGTTTCATTTCAGAAAATTATGGTTATCGAAAAAGGAGGGATACTAAAGGTAAAAAACATCCAACAGAAAGTTTAATTTTTCGTATTTTTTGTGTGGAATGATAAAAGGGCGTGCTTTTTTTTATGGGTCATCCCGAATTTTGAACCAATAAAAAATATAGGAACTACTTCAGGAGACTAAAATCTCTTAATCATGAAACCAATGTTCCGGTTTCATGATTAAGCGATTTCGGAGAAATCCCACCTTTCTAGCCCTCAATCGCAACCCATTACCGACTTCGGAGAAGTCGCAAAAAGTATGAGCAAGGTGAATCTGCTTCAATAAAAATGGTCAGAGCACCAAATTTGATTGCTAGCGAAGTCTATTATTCCTTTAATGCTAAAAAAGAATCCCGAACCTTCCAGTATAGGAAGATTCGGGATTACTTGTTTTTATAACCATTTAATAAAGTGGCTACTGCGTCTTCACGAATCGCAGCACTTCTAGTTGCTGTCCATCTCTTCGAATTTCCATCAGATAGACTCCTTCACTAAGTGTACTGACATTCCACTCCGTATATTCATCCCCAGCTTGTAGCTGACGCTGTTCTATTATTTGACCTAGCTGATTGCGTACTAAAACAGTTGCTTCCGTATTCAATCTATCTTCAAATACCAGATTGACAATGTCACGAGTAGGGTTTGGATATAGACTCGGCAATTGCTTGCTCGTTCCTACTTCTGCAATCGTTGGTACTTCTGCAGTAGTGGAGGGTGTACCACCTGTAATAGTCACATTAGAGAATACCGCAGTGGTCTGCTGACCAGGAAGATAGGTAAAGCTTGCCAAACCATATTCTACACAACTATTCATGGGTACAGATACGCCATGTACGTATTGAAAACTTCCTGGAAAGCCCGTACTACTGTAATACGCAAAAATCCAGTCGCCCATGCGAGTAAGACGCAGCCAGGTAGGAGACGGCTTGAAGAAGGAATTGACCTGCCTAAATCCGTTAGTCGTATAGCGTGTTTCGTGGCGAAGTACAGAAGATAGATTAGAGAAGATCGCTACTTGCTTAGCACCTGCTGCATTCGTTTCGCGAATCATCAAACCACCATAACCATTAGGATCCACACTTTCTATTTTAGCAGTAATCGTTACATTACTACCACACATGGTCTGACCAGCAAAGGCTATATTATCTGTTGTTGAACTAGTAGCATTATTGCCACCGCGATACCCGAAGGAAAATCGAAGCCTGTCTGAATCGGAGACAGCGTTGGGCTAGCGGCCGTCAGGTCAATGCTGTATATTAGGTCGTCGCTACTGTCTGATACTAGTAGTTGGTCTCCAACGATTTCAAAATCAGTCAGGCTATTGGCGCCCGTAGAAACGAACGACATCAGCTCGGCCGCTGGATCACGCATGTCATAGGTGAAAATATCACCCCCGAAAAAGAAAAACCGACTGATGTACATGACGCTGTCCTTGATGGCCAGATTAGTGGGTAGCCAGGGGAGGTCTAGGTAAATGTCGTTGGTGGGCGTCTCGCTGTTGATGTTTGCAACTCGCCGGATGAGCCCTTGCGCAGTAGTGGCTCCGGCAGCAGCTATGTAAAGGTCTTCTTCCAAGATGGATAAACTCGCGATAGGTGTACCAAAAGGATTGGTGAAAATGGACCTGCTTTCCAGATCGGGCGTGCTTACATCAATAGCCAGTATTTCTAATCCCCCCGTCTGGGCACTGGTCACATAAATTTTTTCGTTAGCCGCTGTCATCGCTCCCGTAATTTGGAATGGCCCGGCGATGGTGTCGAACTGAGCGGATGCAATATTAAAACTAAAAATTATTAGCGTAAGGAAGAGTGAGTAGCTTTTCATGATCGGGTATTTATTGAATTCATAGGTCGCTAAACAAGAACGGAATCGATTAGTTCAAGCATTATATACTCCCCTCGGGCACAATAAGTGATTTTTGTCTTTTTCTTTTTGCGCCCTGCAGCATCAATCCCGCTTTTTGAACCAAAAAACGGGACGCCGTCCGTACGGATGCCTGTGCTTTTTGCTCCCCCGATCGCGATCGGGGCCACAGAAATAAAGTCGTCAAAATTTCACCTCTCGTGACCGAGGGGAGTATAACTTCATTGAACGACCATTTTTTTCGAAAAAACACCCTCCCTTGATCTTACAAATAAATAATAAACCCCCTTTTTTAGGTCATTTATATTGATCGGGAAAGAAAGAGAATTGTTTAGGTTAATATTTTTTTCATAAAAAACTTGCCCCATTGAATCTAAGTAGCAATAATACCGCATACCCACATTAAAACTAAGATTCGTATATGTTTGGTCAAAGGCGTTTTCCTCGCTGGTGATAGAACGCAAGCGGTATTTGATTGCAGGGTTGACCCAAATGCTAAATTGGTCGGTCATTTGATAAGTCCCAACACGCTTTTAATAGAGGGGTTAGGCTATTTCAGGTGCTAAAAATAGAAAATTGCCCAGCGTTCACACCTTGGGCAATTTTCAAAATACCGTAAAGTTAATAGGGATGTTTAGTCTGCTTTAATTACCCGCAGCACCTGCGGTGGCAAGCCTTCCTGCCGTACCTCCATAAAGTACAGCCCGATCGGCAATTCACTCACATCCCACTCCGTGTTCACATCCCCTGGCTTAAGCTACCGCTGCTCCACCACCTGCCCGATTTGGTTGCGCAGGGTAGCGGTAGCTTCGCCATTCAGTGCCTGTGGGAAAGCTAGGGTGAAGAGGTCGCTAGTCGGGTTAGGGAACAGCTCGGCCTGCAGTTCGGCTTGGGCCGTTTCTGGCAGAGGACGCCTTGCCTTTCACCAAAACTCCCATCCCAAAACACGAAATAACTTAATTTACAGTGTGCTACGGTTTCCTGAAACCCTGCGATTGTCCGCAGCAGCTCGATTGCTTCAAAGACCTGGAAGAAGGCTTGGCTTTCGCCAAAGAAAATAACAAGCCGGTGATGCTCGATTTTACGGGTTACGCCTGTGTGAACTGTCGTAAGATGGAAGAGAACGTGTGGCCGGAATCGGAAGTTTATCCTTATTTAAAAGATGACTACGTAGTGATCAGCCTCTACGTTGATGACAAGAAAGAGCTGAAAGAACCGACTACCGTTACCACCAAAAATGGTCGTCAGCGCGAACTAGACGAGGTAGGAGAGAAATGGGCTTATTTCCAGGAAGTTGCCTTCAACCAAAACTCCCAGCCCCAATATGTGCTCATCAGCCCCGACGGAAAACGCCTTAATAACCCCGTCAATTACACGCCGGATGTGGAGGAATACGCAGAGTTTTTGCGTTGTGGACTAGATAATTTCCGCCGTCTCTCTGAACTGCAAGAGCAGGAAGAAAAGCGATTGGGAAGCAAATAACCGTAGAGACCGTGAAACCTTAGTAGAGACGCGATGCGTCGCATCTCTACTACGGTTTTATTGATTGGGAGTATCATTCCTTCACCACTCTCGTAGTGCCCAAAGTACCATCCGTCAGGTATACCAATAGGGTGTAGATGCCCGCCGGATGGCCGGAGAGATCAAGCTGGTGACTGTTGCTCACCGCAGATTTTACCCTACTGCCGCTACTGTTTATCACCTCCACGCGCTCGGGAGTAAGCCCGCTAAAAGTAAGCAGGCCACTGGTAGGGTTAGGAAAAGCCGTAATGGGCACCGTAGCAAGTGAGGTAGTAGCAGTGGTTTCTTCCTGTACCCGAAGGAGGTAACCGTCGACACCCATACCCTCGGCGTATTCCAGTACATAGGTGGCATTATTGACCCTGGCAACATCGAAAATGACCAGATTAGTGGTGGTAGCCAGCTCTGATAAAGGAGGAGAGGAGGTATTCGAATCTAATTCGTAGACGTTGACCCTGCTACTGGCATTCGAGTCTTCGTTGCTAACGGCTACGTAGAGCAGCTCACCATCCACCGTGATACCCGAAGGAAAATCGAAGCCTGTCTGAATCGTAGACAGCGTTGGGGTAGCGGCCGTGAGGTCAATGCTGTATATTCGGTCGTCGCTACCGTCTGATACCAGTAGTTGGTCTCCAACGATTTCAAAATCAGTTAGGTTATTGGTGCCCGTAGAAACGAACAGCATCAGTTCGGCCGCTGGATCACGCATGTCGTAGGTGAAAATATTCCCCCCGGAAAAGAAAAATCGGCTGATGTACATGATGCTGTCCTTGATGGCCAAATTAGTGGGTAGCCAGGGGAGGTCTAGGTAAATATCGTTGGTGGGCGTCTCGCTGTTGATGTTTGCAACTCGCCGGATGAGCCCTTGAGCAGTAGTGGCTCCGGCAGCAGCTATGTAAAGGTCTTCTTCCAAGATGGATAAACTCAGGATAGGTGTACCAAAAGGATTGGTGAAAATGGAGCTGCTTTCCAGGTCGGGCGTACTTAGATCAATAGCCAGGATTTCTAATCCCTCCGTCTGGGCACTGGTCAAATAAATTTTTTCGTTAGCCGCCGTCATCGCTCCCGTAACTTGGAATGGCCCGGCAATGGTGTCGAACTGGGCGGATGCAATATTAAAACCAAAAATTATTAGCGTAAGGAAGAGGTAGTAACTTTTCATGATCGTGTATTAAGTGATTCCAGAGGTCGCTTAACAAGAATAGAATCGATTAGTTCAAGGATTATAACTTCATTGAACGACCATTTTTTTCGAAAAAACACCCTCCCTTGATCTTACACCTTTCCGAGCGGTAGGGTTTACTGTCCGAACGGTTTTCAGTAATGCCAGAGCACGTTTGGAGCGGGTTCGCAATTGGTGCAAAAAACAGCAAGTCAGAAATCACAAATTTTGGCTTGGCGGACTATATACACACCTAAAGCCCCAGCACGCTATTATGCAAAAGGCCGCCCGGAGCTAGTCCGGGCGGCCTTTAAATTTACGCCTCTCTGTCTAATCTCTTTACTGCCTTACCACCTTCAATACCTCCCGGTAGCCATCCGCTGTGGCCACTTCCAGAAAGTACAAGCCAGCAGGAAGGGCACCGGCATCCCAGTCCACCTGCCTCTCCCCTGCCCGCAGGGGCTGTTGGGCAATGCGCTGGCCGAATTCATTTAGCAATGTAGCCTGCCCTGCTGTAGATAGCGGCTTGCTGAACTGCAAAGTAAAGTTGCCCCGCACCGGGTTCGGCAGCACACTGGCGCTCTGTACCTCAGGCGTTTCGGCTTCCCAGCTCAGCGTATTTGGTGTGGACAAACTCTGCCCGCCCTGGCTTAGGTAGTTCACCTTGCCAAATACGGCACTAGCATCCCCACTCGGGTCAGTAGTAAATACCGCCAGCCCCATTTCCACGCAGTTGCCCATCGGCAGGTAGGCCTGATGGAACAACGTCCAGTTGCCACCATTGCTGTTGCGATAGAATGCCTGAATGTAGTTGCCCTGGCGCACCAGCCGCAGCCATTGCGGGAAAGAAGCGAAAAAAGTGTTGCTGCTACGCTGCCCATTTTCTACGGTGCGTATTTCCCGCCGCAGCAGGTTCGTCAGGTTGGAATACACCGCGAACATCTTCGCGCCCGGGGCACTGCTCTCCCGGATCATCAGCCCGGCGTAGCCACCGACGACATCTTTTATACGGGCCTGAATGCCACCGTTACCGCAAAGGGGCACGCTGGAGAAGGCGACGTTGTCACTGTTCTGTGGAATCAGGTTGTAGCCACCGGTGCTGATAGTAAAGTCACCGTTGCTTGGGTTATTACCAGCGCAGGGGTCGTAGGCATAATCGCTGCCACTGCCCTGATTGCCAATATCGTTGGCGCTCCACTCAGGGGGCAGGGCCGTGCCTGCCACCACACTTACGTTAGCAGTGCAGTCATCGGTATTGCCACTGGGGTCGGTTACAGTGACCATAACCGGGAAGGTCAAATCCAGGTCGTCGCACCCAAATGTAGTAGCGGGGAAAGATACGGAGGCAATCGAGCAGTTGTCGCTGCTGTTGGTTGCATCGTATACATCGCTTTGCTGCAAGTCATAGAATCCGTCCGGCTGTATCTCGACGGTGGTGTTGAGGCAGGCGGCGGTGGGGTCGATGTTGTCTTCCACGGTTACCGTTGCGGTGCAGGAAGCGGTATTGGTATTCACATCGGTAACGGTCAAAGTAACGGTGTTCCCGCCGGTATTGCCGCACCCGAAGGTGCCCGGGGAGACAGATAGGCCGCCGATACCGCAGGCGTCGCTGGATCCGTTGTCCACGTCCTGAGGGGTAATGCTGCTGTTGCCGTTCGCGTCCAATTGTACGGTGAGGTTTTGGCAAAGTGCTGTAGGCGCTACGTTGTCCTCTACGGTGACGGTAGTGCTGCAAGTGCTGACGTTTCCATTGACATCGGTTACGGTGAGGGTCTCGGTATTGGCGCCGACCTCTGCACAACCAAAGCTGGTCTGGCTGAGGGAAAGCGAAGCGACCCCGCATGCATCGTTTGAACCGTTATCTACATCGACAGCAGTGGTAGAGCCGCTGCCGTTGGCATCAAGCTGCACGGTGACGTTCTGGCAAAGAGCAGCAGGCGCTACGTTGTCCTCTACGGTGACGGTAGTGCTGCAAGTGCTGACGTTTCCATTGACATCGGTTACGGTGAGGGTCTCGGTATTAGCACCGACCTCTGCACAGCCAAAGCTGGTCTGGCTGAAGGAAAGCGAAGCGACCCCGCATGCATCGTTGGACCCGTTGTCGACTGCGCCGGCCGTAGTGCTTCCGCTGCCGTTGGCATCAAGCTGCACGGTGACGTTCTGGCAAAGGGCAGCAGGCGCTACGTTGTCCTCAACGGTGACAGTAGTGCTGCAAGTGCTGACGTTTCCGTTAACATCGGTGACGGTGAGCGTCTCGGTATTGGCACCGACCTCTGCACAGCCAAAGCTGGTCTGGCTGAGGGAAAGCGAAGCGACCCCACATGCATCGTTGGAACCGTTGTCGACTGCGCCGGCCGTAGTGCTTCCGTTTCCGTTGGCATCAAGCTGCACGGTGACGTTCTGGCAAAGAGCGGTTGGCGCTACGTTGTCCTCAACGGTGACGGTAGTGCTGCAAGTGCTGACGTTTCCGTTAACATCGGTGACGGTGAGGGTCTCGGTATTAGCACCGACCTCTGCACAGCCAAAGCTGGTCTGGCTGAGGGAAAGCGAAGCGACCCCGCATGCATCGTTTGAACCGTTATCTACATCGACAGCAGTGGTAGAGCCGTTTCCGTTGGCATCAAGCTGCACGGTGACGTTTTGGCAAAGGGCAGCAGGCGCTACGTTGTCCTCAACGGTGACAGTAGTGCTGCAAGTGCTGACGTTTCCGTTAACATCGGTGACGGTGAGCGTCTCGGTATTGGCACCGACCTCTGCACAACCAAAGCTGGTCTGGCTGAGGGAAAGCGAAGCGACCCCACATGCATCATTGGAGCCGTTGTCGACTGCTCCGGCCGTAGTGCTTCCGCTGCCGTTGGCATCAAGCTGCACGGTGACGTTCTGGCAAAGAGCGGCAGGCGCTACGTTGTCCTCAACGGTGACGGTAGTGCTGCAAGTGCTGACGTTTCCATTGACATCGGTTACGGTGAGGGTCTCGGTATTAGCACCGACCTCTGCACAGCCAAAGCTGGTCTGGCTGAGGGAAAGCGAAGCGACCCCGCATGCATCGTTGGACCCGTTGTCTACTGCGCCGGCCGTAGTGCTTCCGTTGCCGCCGGCATCGAGCTGCACGGTGATATTGTCACAGGCTGCCATAGGCGGTGCACAGCAGAAACTGCTGGGGTCCTCGACGGTGACGGTAGAGGTACACTGATCTGACAACCCGCTGGACTGAGAAGTCACGGTGAGGGTGACGGTGTAGGCCTCGCCCACGTCGTCGCAGTCAAATGCTGTCATGGAGGCGGAGAAATCGAGCCCGCCGCAAACAGCCGAGGAGCCGCCGTCAAAGAAAGCAGCGGCAACCGTCGTGATTCCGTCGCCCGTCAAGTTCACTGTCTGGTTGTCGCACACGGCGGTTGGCGTGTTATTGTCTGTCACGTTGACGGTTGCGGAGCAAGTGCCCATGTTGGTATTGGCATCGGTAGCGGTGAGGGTTACAGTATTATTACCGACGTCCGCGCAACCGAAATCGGTTCGGGAAAGTGAGAGGGACTGAATCCCACAGGCGTCGCTGGAGCCGTTGTCGACGTCTTGAGGGATAATACTAATGCTTCCGTTGGCGTCCAATTGCACAGTAAGGTTTTGGCAAAGAGCGACCGGTGCTTCATTATCCACAATATTTACCGTACAGTTGGCCGTGCTGCTGTTGCCAGCCGCATCGGTGGCCGTCAGCACTACGGTGGCGCTAGGCGCATCCGCGCAAGTGAAGCCCGTCATTGGGCTGGTTTCTGTCACGTTGCAGTTGTCGGTGCTGTTGCCGCTGGCCAGTGCGTTTTCTGCCAGGGTGCCGTTACCGTTGCCGTCCAGCACTACCGTTGGCGTGGTGGTGGGGCAGATGGCAATGGGGTTTTCGTTGTCCGCTATCTCCTCCCCCTGAAACTCGTAGGCCCCCATGTCTACGATGCCATTGTTGAAAAAGCGGCCGTTACCGTCCAAGTCGGTGGTAACCCCCATGGGCACGGCAGCATTGCTGCCTGCATTGATGGCCGGGGAGCAGGCTTGCAGGCGATAATCGCCACCAGTGTTCAGCCCGGGCGCCAGTGGAGCGACAAAAAGCGGATCAGCAGCTATATTGTTACCACCATCCGTACCTATGGCACTGTCCCAGCTCCCGCTTCCTCCTGAATTGGCGATGAGGCTGTGACTGAATTCCGAATTAGGAGAAGCATTGAACACGGAGGCTGAAGCTGAAGCCATACTTCCAGCGGCTGAATTGTTCCAGATAATGCAGTTTGTTAACGTGGTATTGGAAAGCACATTGAACATTCCGCCGCCAAAGGTCCCCGTTGTATTGCCCGAAAAGATGGTGTTTGTTAAAGTGGGGGAGGACTCAATATTGAGCATTCCGCCGCCAAAGATCCCCGCCGTATTACCCGAAAAGGTACAGTTTGTTAGCGTGGGGGAGGACTCAGTATTGTACATCCCGCCGCCGTCTTCCGCCGCCGAATTGCCCGAAAAGGTGGTGTTTGTTAACCTGGGGGAGGACTCAATATTATACATCCCGCCGCCACGGAGCGCCGCCGAATTGCCCGAGAAGGTGCAGTTTGTTACAGTAGGGGAGCCGTTGCTGTTTAACATGCCACCACCATTAAAACGAGCTACTTCATTGGCGTTACCTGCCGTAATAATAAAGCCATCGATAATGGCAGTATTATCTGTTCCAGAACCAATAACTACGCTGTAAGAGTTCTCAGCAAAAGTGTCACTTTGATTGATATCTCCACTTAGTATAGTTAAATTATTTTCCCAATCTCGTTCAGGAAGTTGGGTTTCATTGCCTATAAAGCCACCGTAAAGTGCCACCCCGCTATTGAGCTGAAAAGTGGCATCGCGGTTGTTATCGGTTATTCCAGCTCCTTCATCGGGATAGTAGGTACCTTGTGCCACCCAAATTTCAGTAATCTCAGGGCATAAGTTATTTAAGGCATCTTGTAGGCTGGTATAAGCATTTGCCCAAGAAGTACTTGAATTATCACCAGTGGCATTGGCATTTACATATAAAACAGCCCCTGTGGTGCAGGCTGTTTGGTCTTCAAATACACCCATATCAATGATATCATTTACTACCCTAGGATTGCCTGCTAAATCAAGCGGGGCAGTAGCCCCATCTAAAAACAAGTTTAAATCTGTAGTTGGGTCGCCTGTATTTATAGCCGGGCTACCCAATGGTATGCTGAAATCTCCATTGGCTGCATCGGTAAATTGAGGGTCAGCATCGATATTGTTGCCCCCATCTGTACCAATGCTAGTATCCCAACTTCCGCTTCCACCTGAATTGCCAATAAGGCTGTGATTAAATGTGGGGTTTGCATTCTCATTGAAATTAAATACAGATGCCGAAGCGGAAGTAGTGCTTCCGTTGGCGGAGTTGTTCCAAACAATAGTATTGGTGAACGTAGGTGTAGGGGATGTAAAGCCATTGTAAATGGCGCCACCTTGAGAAGTAGCGGTATTCTCTGAAAGGGTGCAGTTTGTTATTATGGGGGAGCACTGATCATTGTAAATGGCGCCACCGTTTCCAGCCGTATTTTCTAAAAAGGTGCAATTTGTTATCGTGGGGGAGTTAGCAATGTTAAGCACCCCCCCCCCGCCATCGTGAGCTTGGTTCCTCGAAAAGGTGCAGTTTATTAGCGTGGGATTGGAAATAAAACTCGCCATTCCACCACCCAAACCTGATGTTGCGACATTATCCGAAAATATGCAGTTCGTTATAGTTGGAGAAGAATTATTAATGTTACACATACCGGCACCGTAAAAAAAAGCCTCATTACCCAAAAAAGAGCAGTTTGTAATCGTAGGGGAACCGTTGCTGTTGAACATTCCACCACCCGAATCCCATTCATTTAATTCATTAGCTTCATTTAATCCCTCAGCGTTGCCTGCTGTGATAGTAAAGCCATCTATAATGGCAGTGTTATCTGTACCAGAACCAATAACTACAGTGATAGAGTTGCCAGCCAAAGTGTTACTTTGATTGATGTCTCCACTTAGTATAGTTGTGTTCATTTCCCAATCTCGTTCTGAAAGTTGAGTTTCATTTCCAATAAAGCCGCCATAAAGTGCCACCCCGCTTTTAAGCTGGAAACTAGCGTTGCGGCTATTATTAGTTTGTCCTACTCCATCATCAGGATAGTAAGTGCCTTGGGCTACCCAAATTTCAGTAATCCCAGGGCATAAGTTATTTAAGGCATCTTGTAAGCTGGTATAAGCATTTGCCCAAGAAGTACCTAAACCAGCACCAGTGGCATTGGCATTTACATATAAAACAGTCCCTGTGGGGCAGGCTGTTGTTTGGTCTTCAAATGCACCCATATCAATGATATCATATACTACCCTAGGATTGCCTGCTAAATCAAGCGGTACAGTAGCACCATCTGAAAACAAGTTTAAATTTGTATTTGGGTCACCTGTATTTACGGCTGGGCTACTGAATGGTAAGCTAAAATCTCCATTAGCTGCATCTGTAAATTGTGGATTCATATCTAGGTTCCCTTCACCAGCCACACCACCCTGTACAATGGAGTAGGTAACCGTGTTTGTGCTGGGCAAAAAGGGGTCATTGAATATACTTGCTCCACTATTGCCCCAAATAATGTTGTTTACTAGTGTGTTTGTACCAGAAGCGGTGAACAGGCCACCACCCGCAGCTCCTGAATTCCCAGATATGCTATTGTTTGCTAACGTGTTTATACCCAGGCCTCCAAGATAAATACCCCCACCGTCAAAGGCTGAATTGGCATAGAAGCTATTGTTAGCAACTGTATTCACACCATTAAGCAGGTAGATACCGCCGCCACTGCCGCCAGTTGCTAAGTTGCCATACACCTTGTTATTCATTATTCCGTTGGTGCCATTAAGGGCAAATAAACCAGCGCCTTCAACGCGGAAAATATTTGCACCATTAACGGTAATAAACGAAGTACCGTTGGCATTGCCACCTGTAATGCTAAAACCATCCAGATGTGTGGTTGGCGTTGCACTCCCAAAAACAGCTAAAACCACATGGTGTGCATTATCTGCCACATCTCCTGTTGTACCTATATCTCCACTTAAAATAGTCGTGTTGCTGCCCAAATTTCGCTCACTGAGCATCGTCTCTGTACCTGCAAAGCCACCGTACAATTTAACTCCATCTTTAAGCAAGAAAGTATAATCTCTTGGACTGCTACAACCACTACAGCCTAACGGATAAGCACTCGGCTTATACGTGCCAGCAGCTACCCAGATTTCGGTGATATTTGGGCAGGTACTTTCTAAAGCACTTTGCAAGTTGGTATAGGCATTGCTCCAAGATATTCCTGTGTTGTTACCAGTGGCGTTGGCATCTACATAAAGTACATAACTAGGTGGGCACGGCAATTCCCGTTCATACGCCCCCATATCAATTGAACTACCGAAAATACGTGGGTTTCCATTCAAATCGATATCGTTTACTGGATCAATACCCGTGGCATTTTGGTAAGCAGTATTACTACCCGTATTAATAGCTGGCGAACCAAGCTGTAAAGTAAAATCCCCATTAGCAGCATTGGTAAACAGGGGGGCTTGGTTATTGATGATATCCGTTCCATTGGAGAAAATACTGTTTTCTTGCGTGAGTGAATGGGTGACTGTGATATTACCGCCGTTGCTAATATCTGCTTCTTCTATATTGTCAAAACCGGATATTGAATTATCCCAAAATATACTGTTGGTCAGGGTCCAATCACCGCCACTATTATACAGGCCACCACCGGAAGCGATTACCGCGTTCCCCGACAAAGTGCTGTTGACCAATCTAGCATTATCAGAGAAAAAAGAGTAAATACCACCGCCAAGAAAACCTCCCAAGTTCCTCGACACGCTGCTGTTAAATATGTTAATGTTACTACAAACATCTATAATCAAACCGCCACCTTCATTAGTTGACATGTTAGCTGTGAGGTTGATATTAGAGAAGGTGATGTTAGAACTTCCAACGATACAGATTCCACCACCATTGTTTTGGCTAACAGAAAAACTAACATCAATACCGGTGAAAATATCTTTATTTATATTTGCATGTCCCCCTTTAATAGTGAACCCATCAATCTTGATATTATCTTTGTAGCCAATTAAAATAACGCGGTTGGCATTCTCACCGTTGTTAAATATGTTAAGGGTGCTTCCAGTACCAGTTACTATGTCATCATCATTAAAATCACCGCTAAGTACAGTGGTATTTGCTTCTACATCCCTTTGACTTAGTTGTGTTTCTGTGCCGTCGAAGCCACCGTAGAGGCTTACGCTATCTTTCATGAAGAATGTATAATCTCTTGGGTTCGCACAACCACTACAGTCAGGAGGAAATGCCGAGGGCTTGTAGGTGTCTGCAGCTACCCAAATTTCATCTCCTGAAGTAGCTGCTGCAATGGCATCTTGCAAATCGGTATAGGCATTTGCCCAAGAGGTGCCGTCGTCGTTGCCTCCCGCGCTCGCGTTAACATAAATGAGACTGCTCGCTGGGCTTTGTGCCAGAACAGCCGCAGGGGAAAGCCACAGTGCAGTCAGGCAGCTTAGCAGTACTTTGGTGAGGTGGTTCATCATTTGTCTTTTTTGTGATTGAATGCAGCGCTTTTCTAAGACCGCGCTAGTTGCACAAAGGTCGGGCAAGCTCCACAGCCTAGTTATCAAAATCGAACCATTTTGTATAAAAATCGAACCCTTAAGCAGGAAATACGGGCGTTTCCCGGTTTCCCACTAGGCTAAGATTGAGGTTGAGGGCCTCCGGCAGCAAGCCCCGGTGAAATAGCCGGAGCAGCCTCCAGTCTGATTTCACGGGGCAGGCACCAACGGCACTGCTCGCGCTCAACCTCAACCTCAACCTGCTCCCAGCTTGCCCCCGCTACCGCACCACCAACATCCGCCGAGTAGCGCCATGCGCGCCACTCCGAAGGGTATAGCTCAGCACACCCGTAGCGCCCAAGCGCTCCGCGTCCAGCCGTACCTCATGCAAGCCCGCACCGAAGAAGCCCCGCTGCTCGTACAGCAAGCGGCCCTGCACATTGTGCACGCTGAAGGCCGCCTCGCCCGCCTCTGGCAGTTGGAAGCGGATGAGGGTCTAATTGCTGAAAGGGTTGGGCATATTCTGTTGGAGGGCAAAACCTAGTGCATGCTCGCCGGGCAATACCGCGTTTGGCAGCTTGCCGTCCCGCTCGAAAGCTAAGGCTACGGTGCCGCCGTTCAAGCGTGTATCGTACACGCGGCCGTCCAGTATGCCGTTGTCCAAGCGCAGCACCTCGCTCAGTTGAGCACCGTCGTTTACTATTTGGAACTCTAGCTCAAAGATGACTTCATCCTTAGGCAGCACAAGCCCCTGCGGCACAGCGAACACGCTGCGCAGCTCGCCCAAGTCCGCCTGCCAAGCGCCAAAGTTTTCGTCCTTGAGCTGGAAGGCCGCCGTGGGCAGGGCCGTGCCTACCACCACACTTACGTTAGCAGTGCAGTCATCGGTATTGCCGCTGGGGTCTTCTACAGTGACCATAACCGGGAAGGTCAAATCCAGGTCGTCACAGCCAAATGTAGTAGCGGGGAAGGAGACAGAGGCAATCGAGCAGTTGTCGCTGCTGTTGGCGGCATCGTACACATCGCTTTGCTGCAGGGTGTACATCCCATTCGGCTGAATAAATACGGTCGGATCATTACAAACTATACTCGGCGCTTCGCTATCCGCTACTACAACCTCAAAAGTACAAGTGTTCGTAGAAAAGGGAGTTTAGAAAATTGTGGTTATCGAAAAGGGGGGAGGAAACAAAGATAAAAAATATCTACTCGTATTTCTTTAGACTCTATTTGTGCCTTATTAGGGCAAGGGCCTCAAAATCAGATATTGAGTAGATGATCAAGGTAGCCGATTGTCAGCGAAGCACCGCAGCATCATTTTTTCACTCTAAAGGTATGTCTTTGCAAAGGATAAGTCAGATCTTTTCTCCCAATGGCAGGTATGACTTTCCGAATGGTAGGGTTTACTGTCCGAACGATTTTTAGTAATGCCAGAGCACGTTTAGGCCAGGTTCGTAATTGGTGCAAAAAACAGCGTGATCCCGACCTTTTGTTATATACACACCTAAAGCCCCAGCACCCTCTTATGCAAAAGGCCGCCCGGAGCTAGTCCGGGCGGCCTTTAAATTTACGCCTCTTTGTCTAACCTCTTTACTGCCTTAACACCTTCAGTACCTCCCGGTAGCCATCCGCTGTGGCCACTTCCAGAAAGTACAAGCCGGCAGGAAGGGCACCGGCATCCCAGTTCACCTGCCTCTCCCCTGCCCGCAGGGGCTGTTGGGCAATGCGCTGGCCAAATTCATTGAGCAATGCAGCCTGCCCTGCTACAGATAGTGGCTTGCTGAACTGCAGGGTAAAGGCACCCCGCACCGGGTTCGGCAGCACACTCGCGCTCTGTACCTCAGGCGTTTCGGCTTCCCAGCTCAGCGTATTTAGAGTGGACAAACTCTGCCCGCCCTGGCTTTGGTAGTTCACCTTGCCAAATACAGCACTGGCATCCCCACTCGGGTCAGTGGTGAACACCGCCAGCCCCATTTCCACGCAGTTGCCCATCGGCAGGTAGGCCTGATGGAACAACGTCCAGTTGCCACCATTGCTGTTGCGATAGAATGCCTGAATGTAGTCGCCCTGGCGCACCAGCCGCAGCCATTTCGGGAAAGAAGCGAAAAAAGTGCTGCTGCTCCGCTGCCCATTTTCTACGGTGCGTATCTCCCGCCGCAGTAGGTTCGTCTGGTTGGAATACACCGCGAACATCTTCGCGCCCGGGGCACTGCTCTCCCGGATCATCAGCCCGGCGTAGCCACCGACGACATCTTTTATACGGGCCTGAATGCCACCGTTACCGCAAAGCGAGACACTGGCGAAAGCCAGGTTGTCAGAATTTTGAGGAATAAGGTTGTAGCCACCGGTGCTGATGGTAAAGTCACCGTTGCTTGGGTTATTACCAGCGCAGGGGTCGTAGGCATAATCGCTGCCACTGCCCTGATTGCCAATATCGTTGGCGCTCCACTCAGGGGGCAGGGCCGTGCCTGCCACCACACTTACGTTAGCAGTGCAGTCATCGGTATTGCCACTGGGGTCGGTTACAGTGACCATCACCGGGAAGGTCAAATCCAGGTCGTCGCACCCAAATGTAGTAGCGGGGAAGGAGACGGAGGCAATCGAGCAGTTGTCGCTGCTGTTGGCTGCATCGTACACATCGTTTTGCTGCAGCTCATAGAAGCCGTCCGGCTGTATCTCGACGGTGGTGTTGAGGCAGGCGGCGGTGGGTGCGATGTTGTCTTCCACGGTTACCGTTGCGGTGCAGGTGTTCGCGTTGTTATTCACATCGGTAACGGTCAGGGGGACGGTATTGCCGCCGGTGTCCGCGCAGCCAAAGCTGGTTTGGCTGAGGGTAACGCCTGACAGCCCGCACGCATCGCTGGAGCCGTTGTTGACGTCCTGAGCGGTAATGCTGCCGCTGCCGTTGGCGTCGAGTTGCACCGTAACGTTCTGGCAAAGAACGGTTGGCGCTACGTTGTCTTCCACGGTGACGGTTGCTATACAGGTACTGCTTTGCCCGCCCTCGTCGGTAACATTAAGCCCGAACGCTATCATCTGACCCGCTGACGAGCAATCAAAATTTTGCATACTGCTGCCATCGTCAAACTCAAAGGTGAGCGTACCGCAGCCGGTGGAGTTATTGTTGAGAGAAGAAGCTAACACGATGCCATTGCCATCGGCATCCAGCTCCACGGTCTGATTCTGGCAATTGGCAATAACTTCTTCGCACTCGCCAGGAGACGTCACGCCCACCTGTGTGCTGTTGCTGCGGCAACCACCGGCACTAAGCACAGAAGCCAAAATGGTCTGTGCCGGGCTGTCCTGATCGTATGCTGGCAGGTCACTGCTCCACGACGCACCGTTGTCGGTAGAGTACTCCAGTGTGCCGCCCATACCGCTCACTGTGCCGATGCCAATACTGCCACCGCTGAGCGTGCAGGTGGCACAATTGCTATTGATGATGGCTAATGAGCCGGTGGGAGCGGCGGGGGCCACGCACTCTCCGGGCATCGTTTCCCCGACTTGTATACTTGGCCCCCGGCAGCCGTCGTCGAACAGAATGCTCGCTAAAATGGTCTGCGCCGGGCCCGTCTGATTGTAGGTGGGCAGGGTGCTGCTCCAGGTGGAGC
>Ga0307981_1001587_pt1 | contig 19947 bp, 13 predicted proteins | sample OrgLakmetagen987_FD_201849 | JGI IMG/M metagenome (GOLD analysis project Ga0307981, IMG submission 201849) | Saline water microbial communities from Organic Lake, Antarctica - #987 | ecosystem: Environmental > Aquatic > Non-marine Saline and Alkaline > Saline | place: Antarctica: Organic Lake... | reverse complement strand
TAATACAAAAATATATCGTCCAGCCTATTTGACTGCAGAGAGTCAAAGCTAGCCGGGTGGATGGGAGGTCGTGCGACCAGCTGGCCCTCTTGGGCGACGCCCAATCTCGACATGGTCGCTGCGAAAAGAAAATGAAAACGAAAATTCAAAATGTTCGTTGGTTGGTGTGACATTTCGAGTACCGCTCGGTCGGTCGACGAACGTTGATGCGAACGTTTGCAGAATACTGTATTTTGTGGACCATGGCAATATCGAGGTCAACGGTCAACGTCTGCGGCCGTCCATGTACCAGCTGAGGCCTCTGTTCTCCCAATCAAAGCTCAAGGGTCTGGAAAAGGCGAGCAAAGAGTCAGCAGGAGCATAAGGCATACGACTGTAGCAGAAAGGCATATTTGACGACGTTTCGATCGATTGTGTGAGTCCAAGCATCCAAGCGGGGTCCGATCGAGTAAGAAGCAAGCTGAAGATTTCTCTTGGTCCAGACTCCTTCTTTTAGCATTTTTCGACACTGCCTACTCTTATATACATGAGTGCTTTGGCCGTCTGGGTTGCGGGCCTCTGTGGAGCTCAACTGCTCCTACAAAGTCAGGCCTTCTCCCCGGTGCCGGTACACCGGCTATCCTCTGTCAGAAGAATAGATCCTCGTCACTTTACGGGCGCCTTCTTTAACCCATCAAGACACTGTATTGACGCTTCCAAGGCTGTACTATTCGCTACTGGGTCCACCGAGAGCAACCGTACCGCATCCGCAATCCCCAACGCCGTGCTTCCAAAAAAAGAACCAAAACTCATTGATCTCACGCTACTGGTGCCAGATTTACTCAGCGTGGCTGTCGCTTGTGAGCTCTTGGGACTTTTGGATGCCGTGAACGATCCAACATTTCTATTGACAGGTGGCTGGTTGCAATCGCTTCCTTCGGCGCCGCCCACGACTCTCCCGCTCTTGATTTCCCGATTCTCAATCAATAGCTTGCTGTGGATTGTTGCGTCCTTGTCGATTGCCACCTGGAGTAGTCCAAACCCCAAGGACCAAGAGGATGACAATTTCGATGCGAGTGCTAGCATGGCGTCAGGGTCAGCGGCTGTCAAGTACGCGCTACAGATTGGAGCCATCTATGCTGCTTTGCGATCGATGCTGGGGGTTGGTCTGATGGTGGTCGGGAGCAGTTCCGTGGTTTGGCATGCGACCGACACGTGGGATATTCTTCGCGACGTTTATGTTGTCTTGCTGACAACAACGGCCTCGCGATATTTCGTCCAAACCATGTACTATAGATGATAAGACGATCAAAGAAAGGACACTTGTCATCCTTTCTTGGCACCGCTAACAAATGACGAGGCTCGTCGCCCGTCTTTCTCATTCCATAACACTGTACTACGCCAATGTCGCTCTACTGTATTTGGACCTATATCCCTGTCCCATCTACTAGAATAGAACGACGAACGTTTAACGTTATTATTTAATAAAAAGCCAATTCAAATCTGCTACAACGAGGCCGCTTTACAAGACGCGGATCCGGATCTCCACGTTGGCTCGTTTCTCGTCCACATAGAGACTGGCTTCTTGCTTTGGCAATCCGTAGATACCAAATGACTCGTGCGTCTTGCTGTAGTGTTGATAGGTAGGAGGTCGATCATCATAGTCTGGCAAGTCCGTACTGGCAACACATAAGTTACTTTCGACCAAGGTGAATCGGTGGGCACCCATGTCATTCTTGTTTTGCTGCAAGAAAATGGTGCGTCCTGGAACCAGCCGACGCGGGTCGTCTGGGTCGAGAGTCGAGCGAACGTCTTGACCCTCTTGCAAGCTATTGGTTTCGCTGGCAAAAATATCGATCTCGCCGTAATCAAAGCCTGTTTGCCGATGCCGGCCGAGCACATCGTTAATGGAGGCTCCGAGAATGCAGGGACCGCAGGTGAACAGAGTATCGACAGTGTGCGAGACGGACAGAACCGGATTGGGGCTACGAACCAGTTTAGGAGCGAGAAACGAGTGTGAGTTAGTCAGGCTGAATAGGTAGGTAGGCAGTTTTCATTCATTGAATCAAATCATCGCGAGGGACAACAACGCACCATAGCATATCATCGTAATCGACAGACGTGAAGCGATTGCGAATGTTGTTGACCACGTTCTCAATCGTTCGGGCTAAGAAAGGGTGACCAGGTGCCGACGCCAAGAAACCGTTCCACAGGCAACTGCGGTAGCCAATCTTCTCCCCAGGCTCGTCTTGTGCCGTGACAAACCCGACCGAAGGAGGAATAACACGGTCCAGATTACTTTCTAGCAGGATGTCCATGTCCACGTAGAGTCCACCTCGAATGAGCAAGACGCAGTAGCGAAAAAGATCCGCCTTGAACGCGCCTGGCGTAATGGCGTCGTAGGCTTCTCGCACTTGCGGAGGAAAGTGCACCGAAAGGAACTCCGCCGAGGTCTCGTCATCGTAAAAGTGATACTCCCATCCCGACTGACGAAAGGATTCTATCAATCGACTCATATTGGGATACTTTTCCTTGTCGACCGGTTCGAACCAGGTTTGATGTACAATTCGAGGAATGAGACGTTCGGGGTCCTTGCGATAGAGTGGTCGGTGGACCTGCAGTTCTGCCACAACCTGCTTGGGTGGAGGACGAATGGAGCACAAAGCACTGCAATAGCAGACGCATTCATGGCGGCAGACGGTGCAGTCTCCGCCCACTTCGTCTTTTTTGGTGCTTCGTTTGAGACACTTGAAACATTCCTTGGTTTCCGGGAGGCAATCGTTCTCGATCAAGAGATCAAAAAAGTTGGGAGTCTCGAATTGGGAGGGGGTGGTAGCGTTGGCTGGCACCAGTCGCTTCTCGCGAATCGTGGCAATAAAGGGTAATTCTTCCGTCGCGAGTACCAGCGGATTCTGACGGCCTGGTCGTTGTGGTAAATCTTCCAGCGACTGTCTAGACAGGGCCATTTTATAAGGTAGTAGTGCCGACTGGAGAGAGGAGCTGGGCGAGTCAACGACAAAGGGATGTCGAACCGCCATGACGACCAGAGACTCTTGCTGAGAAGGCTGTTCCTGAAATACTTGGCAGCAATATCCGTTCTGCATCGGGCAAGGCCGATTCCTAAACGATGAACGAGAGGTCGTCGCGTATCCTTCCTGGGTGGATGGATCGCCCGCCCATACACAGGTCGTCGGTAGAAGTATCCAAGAACTAGTTCGTTCGCTACTAGCAACAGAGAAACCCAGAGTCTCGGAGAGTCTCAATGGATTCATGGCGTCGACGTTGTTGGTCTCGTCGAGCAGCCAGCTCAGCATGTTGGCACACACTTGGGATTTGGGGGTGGCAACCTGCAGAAAACTGTGATGCAGCATTGTTCGAACCGACTCTCGGGTCAAGTCTTGTATCATTTCGGTGGATTCAATCAGCAGTGCACGGTTGGCGTGAATCCCTGAATCTAAGATGCCACTGCCACTGCTTCTTGCAGTCGACGGTAGTGTCAAGATATCGCTCCACGTGACGGTCGGCGTCAGGTTGTCGGGTTCCCAATACACATTGCCGAGGCCCGTGTAGAGCACGCAGTACTTCCATAGCTCGCGTCCATAGGCCTCTGGTAGCTCGTCAAAGCGTTTCAACATGAGCAGCTTATTCTGTTGTTGTGAGCCATTCGCACCGTTCCACGAAGATGATAATGGTGTATCGACGCTGCTGCTTGTTTTTCTTTCTGGTGGTGGTGGATAACAATAACTTGCAAACTCGTGGAGAAACTCTCGTTGCTGCTCGCGAGAGTACAACTCCACGGTAATGAAAGTCTCGTCGTTGTTGGTGGACGAGACAACACGTCGCGTCGTTGTGGGGGCAGAACCGCCACTGTGTACCGTGGACTCAGTTGGTGTAGTTGCTGTCGTTGTCGTTGCTGCTGCTGTGGTTGGTCCGAATACTCGAATTTCTCTCGTTGAATCGATTTCCGAGAGACGCTGTTGTACGAGGCGGGCAACTGGATCGTTGCTCCAGAGAGACAAAAGTTCTGGATATTTCCATAGCAGGAGCATGGTCCATACGATCAGAGAGACAGCCCCAACCACCGCCCGCGACTGATGCTGGTAGAGCCGTTGGGGTTGCCATTGTTGTCCTCCAGCCGAATTCCCTCGTTTCGTTGGGCGAGAAGAGGTGCGAAGGCCACTCATGGTCCTTGGTTCGACACGACACGATGTCGTATGCGGTCTAGGGTTGGTAGTTGGTATGCGCTCTACATACAGTCTCCGAGCAATACCGTATACCGTACTACTGTAGTCTACCTGCTGGTAGGATGGTATATTGTGGTCGCACCATTGTTATTGTTACTATACGCCGTATGTACGACTACTGTATACCGTATAGTTCCTCGCTCGCGGTTCTCGAGCAGACAGCAGAACGGATTTACGGTAAAATATTTGTTTTAAAAAAATGTTAGATAAAGTACTAAACTAGTTTTCAATCAAGATCCAAGCCATGGGTCGTCCAAAATCCAAAGGATCTTCTTCGAAGAACGAACCCAGACCCAACAACGCACCTAGAAGATGGTCATAATTTGGATCACTCCGTTCGGAACAAAGATCTTTGCAACAACCACACAATCACTAGTCCTACCTTATATCCATATCCATATCCACGCTCTCTCACCCAACGATGACTTCCTCCAACAGCATTCCTCCTCCCAAAGATGGCATTGACTTTAACGCCTTGCCGTGGAACTTGAATCTCCCGGACGAACACTCGTACATTCACCTTACCACGAACGAAGACTGGACCGACGAACACTACACGGCGGCCACCGACTCGGGTAAGCTGATCGATGCGGTCTACTCGTACGCGGATCGCGCGCTTCCCATGTCGCCCGCCACCACCTCGCTCAACTACGGAACCACCATTTGGGAAGGTCTCAAATGCTATCGCAGTACCGAAACGGGCGAGGCCATTGTCTTTCGTCCCGATCGAAACTTTGCGCGCATGACCAATGGTGCCTCCGAACTATGCTTGCCGCCCCCTGGCAAGGAACTGTTCTTGAGGGCGGTGCAGCTGGCCATTCAAAAGAATGCCCATTTGATTCCTCCGGCTGGAGACGGAATGAAACTCGTAAGTTCGCTCGGCACTCGACATCCAATCATGAATAATGAATGTACTGAATGAAGGAGGACAGCAGCTGTGGCACTGCACAGCCATTCAAGGCTCAACTCACCCTCCCATTGCTTTCTCTATCTCTCTCTCGTCCCCAATTCCCCTACGTTTGACAGTACGTGCGTCCCATGCTGCTCGGTTCCGGCCAGCAGTTGGGACTCTACCCCTCGCCCGAGTTTAGCTTTTTGGTCTACGTTTCTCCCACGGGCAACTACTTCAAGTCGGCCACGACGGGGTTAAATATTCATTTGGAAACACGTCGTGCCCGAGCGGCCGTGGGAGGCATGGGGGCAACAAAGTGCGCCGGAAACTATGCCGTGGCCTTGAAGCCGCTCATGGAGGCCAAGAAGCAAGCCTTTCACGACAATTTGTTTCTCGAACTGGAAACCTACCAAAAGGGTGCGCTCGACAAGTCAGTCTTGCAGGAACTCTCGGCGGCCAATGTCTTTTTGGTATTGAAGACGGGTGAGATTGTCACGCCTGCATTGGTCCGTGGTACAATCTTGCCGGGTGTGACCCGCGAGTCCGTCCTGCAATTGATTGAGCTCTACGCCGACGAACTCAAGGGCCCCATGATGGCCAGCACAGGTCAGGATTCCGTCCGGGCGAGTGAACGAGACGTGACGGTGGACGAATTGAAGAACGCGTCCGAAGTCTTTTGCACCGGAACGGCAGCGGAACTCGTTCCCATTATGAGGTTGGCCACTGGAGAAGGCGAAGAGGCCTTTGATGTGACCTTTCCTCACGGGACAACGCTGCCTGGAGGGCCTGTCACGACAGCCTTGTTGATAATTCTTCGGGAGGCCATGGTGGGCAAGAGGGAAGCGACCAAGGAGTGGCTCCGTGACCCGTTTGCGTCGGCCGCAGAGTTTTGCAAGTAGCTACATAGTCGACTGTTTAACTCAACTCAATGCTTTGGCCGGTAACGACAAATTATACTCTCAGAGCTAGGGTAGCTTGATAACAACTCTTTGCGTATTACGTTTTCAATCTTTATCGTTTCTACTACTGCAGTAGCTCTGTTTGACCCGAGGCCATCAGGCATCCAGCGAATCCAACGAAAAAGGGGAGCTTCCACTGAAACTAGAGTATCCGTCACTATCGTCGCAGCTATCCCAAGAGGCAGCCATGACGGTGTGCTCATCCTTTGACTGGTTCCTCTTTCTTGCAGGCTGGATCTTGACAGGAAGCCGCGTCAATGGTTTCTGCAATGGCCCGTGTACAGTATCAAGCGAGTCAGTTGCGAACAGATCCCACAATCCACCACTCGAGACACGCGGCTCCTTTGGGGGCTGGGGTTGTCCTCTCTCTTGTATTGTTTTCTTGTCCATCGTTGTAGACTGCGGGTCATCGGCTGCATCAGGGATAGACCCCTTGTTGGCTTCGACATTCTTCGCCAGGTCATGTACATCTAAGCTGCGTGCCGATACAACGGTGTGAGTTTCCGTATCGTAGTGCTCTCTTTCTTCGATAATGAATGCATCTCGACCAGTAGGTGTATCTCGCCTCACATCTTTGGCCCGCACACGGCCCAAGAAGAACCCACCAAGCCATCCTTCCGTCTTGTTCAGCCGTCCTTCTGTCTTCTTCAGCAGCGACACGCCGCCTGAAGAGCCATTGGACTCTCGGGCACCGCCTTCCCTTTCCCGAGCTTCGACAATAGGCTTTCTATTGTACAATGTTTCGGGGGTGCTACTCATATTGGAGGGGGTTTGCTCCAACTGTTCCCTAGCCAAATAGAGTTGTCGCTGTGACTCATTAATCAAGTCCGAGCCAACGCTGAGATCGTCGTCGATTACCGGCATCGAATCGTCGGGACGGACATCGCTGAGGTGGTGGTTCTCCTTTGCTCCCTTGTCTTCGGTTCTTAGAAAAGGAAACCATGGGCTATTTGACCGTCTGTCGCTTTGCCTTTCTTCATCTTGGTTATAGAAGTCCTTTGCAACATCACGTGATTCTTCTCGTGTCTCTTTGCGGGGACTAGCAGCCCTAAAGGCGTGTGCTCCAGTGGCTCCAAAGATACTAACCTTGGGGATTGGTACCTCGATACCTCCTCGAACGTCGTTTTTATTCGAGCCCGCCAGTTCACTTGCACGAGGCTGGGGTGGCATATAGACTGATCTAGATGCAATTTCTTCCAATGGATCGATCCACACGTGATCCAAAAAGGCAAAACCACCTTCTCTGTCAATCGGTGCTGCCTCTTCTCTTTCCTTATTCTTCTTTCGCGACCAGGCTCCGCGAAGAATACCTCCTCTAGATGTTTCGCCATTATTATCCTCTCGTTCTTCCTCGCAACCTTTGCCAAAGAGAAGCTCCAAAATATACGAGTCGTCGCGATTATCTTCGATTTGCTTGTCTTCGACTAAACTTTTGACTGTATTCGTCCTCTGCGATTCTCCGGTCAACTTGTTGGAAATCTTGGTCTTGTCCTCGGCCGATTGATCTTGATCACTTGACTTATTGGACCGAAACCATCGCTTTCTCTTTGCGAGAGTGGCTGCTTTCTTTCCTTCCCCTTCACCATCTTGGCCTCCATCGCCTCTGCGCCATGGCTTGAATGATCGGGTCTGTCTCAGCTCAGGCTCGGGTTCCTCTTCTTTCTTGCGCCGATGCTCCAGCGAAGAAAAGACCGTTCGATCTCGTCGAGCCCAGAAATCTGCTACGTGTTTCTCCTTGTTGGTTTTGCAAGGCTGCTCTCCGGCTTCAGCGGATACTGGTAGAAAGTCTAAAAGGCCTGCAAATCCACATAAAAAGTCATTGAGAGCTTCGTCTTGTGCTATTGTTGAGGCATTCGAAAACAATAGCTTGCGACCTTCTTTCTTCTTTTCTTTTGAAACTACCGTTGTAATCCCCACCATTGTGCTCCCCCAAGACAGTAGATCCGTTGATTCCTCCTGCGCAGTTGTCGAGCCTTTTGAAGGCCACAGCCTGCGGCTTTTCTTTTCAGATGTCGGTCCAGCACCCGAGGACGTCGTCGTGCTCACCCAGGCCATTAGGTCGTTTGGTTCCTCCTGAGCTGTTATCGAGCTTCTCGCAGGCCACAGCCTGCGATTTTTGTTTTCCGGTGCCGTTTTATCTGGCGTAATCGCCATCGTGGTACTCCACGACGTGCCGTCATTTGTAGCAGCCATGGTAAAAGCAAATAATGGCAAAATCTCGGTCGGGACTTACGCAAAAAGTGAGGTTTTTGGCGTTTTCGATTAATAAGTCGTACGGAACACTTAAATTACACAAGTACTATAGTATAATATCAAAGCCTAAATAGGGACCAGTAGCGATGCATAGTATCCTCGAAATAGAGCTATTAGTTTCTTCAACGGCACACCCAACGCATGAAGACCCCTCCAAAAAATCAAAAAACTAATCCGTCACTTTTTCTACAGTAGTACCAAGAGACGACCTCAAGCACGATGTCGCCCATCACGAGGAGCTACCAATATGAGGACGACGATGACTTTGTCGACGAGCTACCATGGGATCCCCTTTGGGACTATATGCTAGGGGACGAAGAACGCAGCCAAAGGAAGGGCTGGTTTCGTGGAAAGCAACAGCAGCAGCAAGAAGGGGGGTCTGACGCTGACAGCTTCCTCGACTTCCTTTTCCCCAACGAGCCCAAGCTGGCGGTGGTGAACAGTAGCAGTAATAAGCAAAGCAAGACTGCAACAAGCAAAAAGAAATCGACTTTATCTTCCAAGAGAGGCGGAAAAGGAAAAGGAAATCGGCGAAATTTCTGGCGTCGCAACAAAAAACCTGACGAGTCTGAATGGGATCTTGCCTCCCTGGCGTCTTCGTTTGAATTCTTTGAGGACGAAGATACGAAAAGGAAGGCACGATCTACTAAGTGGTGGAATCAACAGTCACAGTCCCAGTCCCCGTCTCCAACTCGTACTCGCACTCAGGATCAGTCGCGGGGTGGTGCTACACGTCAAGTCAGCAGTAGCAAACCATCTGAGAAATCGTCGCCAACCAAAAGGAGAGAGGCTCCGAAAAAGACGAAAGAGAGAAGCGATTCTCTTGAGATCAGCACCAGTTTCTTGGAGGACTTTGCCAACTCATTGATTCCATGGGGAGGAGAGGATTTCTCGTCCGAGGATTCCGGCTCTGAGTTCGACGTTACCTCCAGTTTTGAATCCTCCTTTCAGACGGACGAGCCCAGTCTTTTGACAGACGACGACAGCTCTACTATTGCCTCTCGTGGGGATGCACCCAGCTCACGTAGAATTCGAGATCAAAAGCGGGATGCTACCAATAACGAAGTGCGACTCAGGTTCATACCAGCGACACAGGGTGAGCCTACCGGTGATCTCCTTCCTCCCCTGTTCATGGAGGAGGGGAAGAACGCGGAGGCTTTTGTGTTCGTCGACTCAGAAGAACGCGATGAAGTCGGCCAATATGGACTTGAGAACGATACAGCCCACGCCGCACGTTATGGTGCTACCCGAGACGGTGTTGAAGTATTCGACCAGGAGATTAAAGAAGGAGTCGACATGGGGCCTCATTGGGATGTTGCACCTGTTGTACCCGCAGCTGACAAAGCGCGGTCACAAGCAAATCAATCTATTTTTAAACAGAATGATAGGGAGACTGATGAAATGGATGGGAAGATGAACCCCAACGATACCACGCTTGTTCGGAGCGCGTCTCTTGATCGCAGTATCATGGCCCTCCCTCTTGGCGGTTTAGGAAAGATAGTGTGTTGCAGTATCAAAAACGCTTCTGACGAGCAATTGAGATGGAGCCATCAAACTGGATTGCCTCTACATGAGTTAAGCTCAGATGAGCTGGCTACCATCTTCCCAAAACTTCGGCTCGTATCAGACAAGCATGAGTCAAAGTACGGCTCAGCAGTGATTGGAAACTCGAACTCCTTTGAGAAGAATCTACCAGCCCATTTGCAGCTTCCGAATAAAGCCTTGGTCTTGGATAGTGGACCTCAATCTCTATTTGAGTACGAATATGAGCGCGGGAGGCACATGAATGTTATTTTTTCAGGCTTCGGACCGCTTCCTTGTACGCTTATTACAGTCGTAACCTACAAGCAGCCACCACCGAGCTACGAAAAGGGACTGATCAGTTACAATGAAGTCCTCGTTCAAGTTGAGGTACGTTCTCGTCTCATGGTTGGCAACCTTTTAAGATATGTCTATCACTAAGCATCTTATCGCTTCATCACCTCCTCCAACAGGCATCTACAGTCTCACAGACGGATTGCTTCATTCGTCGAGGCGAATGGTGGGGTAACAAGCAGATCAGCCTCCCCAACACTCCGGGGGTCGATTTTGTTGGCAAGCTTTATAGGATTGGCAAAGAAGCCACTCGACGCACTGGTTTAAGGAAGGGAGATCGTGTAATCTCTCTTTCCAAGTGGGGAGGAAATTCAAGATACTTGTCGGTGGATCCTGACAGGCTCGTGAAGGTCCCTGAATTAGTCGACCCTGCCGAGGCAGCATGCCTTATGGAGACCTATCTATCTGCCTACCAGCTGATGCACTTTGGGTTAAGTCCGGGGTCAAGGTATCGAAAGGCATGCTTGAGAGGGAGGAACATCTTGATCCTAGGATCAATGTCACCCAACATGGCACGCGCCTTTGCGCAGCTTTCGACTTGGAGCGGGGCAGAAATGGTGTACGCCACCTCGAAGCCCAAGTACTTTCAGAAGCTTTCTAGCCTGGGATTTGTGCCATTGAGTCAAGATCCGGTGGACTGGTGGGAAAAGCTCAAGGGCAAGATCGACTTAATTATCTCCCTTGGCGAAGAAGTGACTCCTTTGCATTACAAGCTGAGTACCCGAACCGGAGAGATCATTATCGCTACACACAGTGAGGTTGACTTGGCACCAAATATGGATTTGGTTCGAGAACCATCGACATTTATATGCTCCCGTGGCAAGACACAACGAAAAAGTCATACGCATTTTTATGACGTCTTCAATGAATGGGACATCAATCCAGGGAAATGCAAAAAGGATATAGCGCTTTTGGTGAGGCTACTCGAGATGAGAACTCTTACGCCTATTGTCATCGATCGTATCCCATTGGGGAAGGTCGCTCGCGCTCAAGAGCTTGTCGAGACAAAACGGCTTTCGGGATATTTGGTGTGTGAGCCGTGGCTTGTTGCGAAATCAAGAGCAATCCGTCTGTAGTATTACATCAATTACATCAACAAATCTGCGTTCTAGCTTGGATAAGTTAATCTAATATCTTCTACTATTCGAAAGCTTTGCCGGTCATAGCAGCTTCCATTGGTGTCACGTCGATAGCTTCCTTTGTGACACCTGTCTCGACGCAGTTCTGCAAAACAACTTGTTTCATAACACGGTACGGTGCTGTTCTCTGCGTCCACAACTCGAACTGGCCGACACCTTGTTCCCAGAGCATCTCTGAACCTCTAACAACCTTGCATCCTGCCGGTTCAGCTTGCAGCAACAGCTGCGTATTGAACGGTTTGTAGTTTACATCGAAAACGATGGGTTTTTCATCCGAGGCGAGCATCCACTTTGGTAGCACAAAATTGGCAGCAGCAGGCAAGGTGCTGATGACGACACGGACGGAGCTACCAGCGTTCTCGCGAAGTACGTCTCCAAGGCTTACTCCATCTTCGACTGAACTTTCCTCCAGACTGGTCAGAACACGTCCACCGAACGTCTCGGCTAACTCGGTTGCCTTGGACGGAGTTCGGTTGTAATAAACGCTTTTCAGACCAAGCTTTCGCGCGACATAAGCAGCAGCTCGAGCGGTACCACCAGCACCCAAAATTAAAACGTAGTCCGAACTGGAATCGACTTGTCCACCTAGAAGCCGATCCAACGGGTTGAAGATTCCCTTCCAGTCGGTATTGTCGCCGTACAAAACTCTCTTGAAACCATTGTCGCCAAACTCTTGCTTCGCAATTACTGTGTTGACACTTCCAATCGCTCGTGCCGAGTCACTGAGAACATCAATGTATGCCATGATGGACTGCTTGTGCGGTATCGTGACGCTGGTTCCCCCGAAATCATCGGATCGAAAGAGGTCACTTTCAACAAAATCTTCGACAAACTCAACATCCGCGCGGACATAGGTATGTGCTAGCTTGGTAGCTGCAAAGGCTGCCCCGTGCATTTGAGGACTGACCGAGTAGGCAATGTTGTGGCCAAGGATAGCATACTTTTTGGGCTGGAAGACCTTTGTAAGTAGGCGCGTGGTCATGATTTCATTCGGTGTCATCTGACCTGGAGCGGCAACGATCGGCAGCGTTTCATGGGTCACAGGCGTAAAGGGAAGATTAATAACCCTCGAGAACTGACCAACTTCTCCAAGAATGAGCGAGATGTTGGGGATAACTGGAAGGCCTTCCTCAGCAGCAAGCTGGGAAGTGATCAAAGCAGCTTCGTACGCCATTCGGTCTTTCTCGTCAGCGTCAATCGATAGGACCACCTTTGCTCCGTGGGCGCGTCCCTCGAGAGCACATTGCTCAAAGAGCATCACAGCCTCTTCAATCGATACCTCAGTTCCCATAACATGATGACTACCGAGGATTTGACTCGAGTAGCGTTCCTCGGCCTTGTCCAAAAGCTGTTTGGTCTTTTCAGCGTCCCAAGCACTTTCAACGTCAAGTACTTCAACTCCACCTCGAAGACCCAATTCCAGCAACTCAAACATTTTGGTAATCCCTGCCTCATCGTCCGGATACGTGCCCACCTGGTTCTGTGTTCGGACAGTGTACACAATGGGCATGACGTCTTCGAGCACGGTCCCCGAAAATGGAAGGGCTGGGACTCGCTGGACGTGCGGTCGGCAATATCGTCGCAGCAACTGCATTCCATACAACAAGTCAAAGCGACTGTCCTGACAATCCAATAGATCCGTTCGGTATTCCATGGCGTCGACATCTTGGCACATTTCTTCCACATATGGTTCCACTCGCGTAATCTCGGGAAAGCTGAGACTGAGAAAGAAGGTATTGTCACCCATGGTCAAGTGTGCCGTGTTACTACTGCGCGTCTGATCACCTGGTACAGCGGGGATGAGCCTTGCACGCGCTAGGATACGAGCGAATTCCCATTCAATGTGATCCCAAGCATCGGTCTGTGACTTGGATGTCGGGTCCTTTCCTTCGTCTCGGATACAAATCTCATAGTCCGAGAAAGGGAGCAAGACGTTCTTTTCGAGCTGTTCCTTGCGATTGCGACTAGAATCACTCATATCACTGCTCTCAGGATCTACATTGACGTAGACGGACAAGAGACCCTCTTGGTAGAGACTGGCAGCGACATCCTGATAGTGCGATTCGATATTGGCAGCGTACTTGCCGTCCTGTGCCGAAAGGAGAGGATCACCCAAGTCAACCACGACAATATTGGGCCAGCGATATTCTTTGTTTTGAATAGACCCTATCAACTCCTTTGTTTCCAGTAGAGACAGACCTCCCGAATCGTCCAGACTGGACAACTGGATGATGCCTTGGTTAATGGCCGATGCGGACGATTCTTCCGTCGTGGTCGAGGCGGTAAAGTATTGCGACAGGAGCGACTCGGCTAGTCGAACCAGCTCGTTTCCCGCACTGGAGAAACCCAACAAGACAATGGGCTTGTCATAGTCGTGAAAGATGTTGCGTTCGCCGTCGCTGCCATTGGGGGCTCCTGCCGCTGCCGCCGCCAGGCACTGTTGCTGGCGATCATGCTGTTGTACTCGTTGCTGTTGGCGGGCGAAACTTGTGTTTGATTTGCTCCGAAACGGTAGACCCAAAAAGCCCCAGGCCGTACATGGCAGCAGAAGGGTGACGAGCACCAATAGTCGGGATACCATTGTACTTGCTCCTCGTCTTGGACTGTCGTAGCTAGACTTCTGTAGGGTCAGACGAATGATTGTGAGGCGGATGCGGAAGGAATACAGTTGTTCCACAGAAAACGATTTCGAAAGAAAGAAAACGCCACGCGCGAAAGGACGCGGGGTCCAAGTCCAAGCAAAGCGCTAGGAGGTCTCTGTAAGGCTACTACCAAGACTACTTTTGCCTCCACCAACAAGAGCAAGTCAACGCTACAGAATACCGGTACTGGCATAATAGTGATAGATGAGTGAGTCTAGCTATTACTAATAGATAGTTTAGACAGTGTCGACGACAGCCTCGGTTTGCAATCCCTTGAAGGAATCGACTTCCACCAGCTGTGCCAAAGTGTACAACTTTTCGTCAGCATCTTCATCCTCATTGCGTCTACGACTCAATCTAACTCGGATACGGGTCGGCACGTTCTTGACTCCCTTACTCCATACCTTCTTATTGAGGTTGGAATCGACGCGGACATCGGCAGTTCCCATGGCCTGTTGGGCAAACTTCTTGATTTCCTTGACCGCTCGTGGCGCACGCTTCTTGAATTGCATCTTGTGAATGCGCTTGGACATTTGAATAGTGTAGTCTCGTGTAACGAGATCGGGTTTGGGAGCCTTGACCATTGTGTGTGTGTGTGTTTTTTCTGGTACGTGAAATCGACAACTGAAAGGAGAAAAAAAGATACAGTGGGAATTTGCGTGAGATGGAGATTCTTTCGGGACTCTATCACTACTGGTAGAAAGTCATGGAGATGACAGGATAGCCGACACGTGTGCGCCGTGGCCATAACGAATTCAATCAACGACCAAAGAGACGGCGCCTCATTTTGGTAGCACGGTGCTTGCGCCAACGAAACGGATGAATCGTTGCATGGCACTTTCCCAAGTCCAGTTCCTATTTCTACAGCGCCTCGACTACTCCCAGCAGTCCATATCTCTCTACAATACAGTCTATTTCGCATCGCAATCATCATGGTCTTCCCACATGGTCCTTACCTCGCTTGCTAGCAAAGAGTACCGTCGTGTTGATTGTTGTTGGAAGCGGTTGCCAAATCTCAAGTAAAGCGGTAAGCGATAAGCCGTTTGGAATGTAGAATTTAGAAAGTAAATAGGAAAACAATTATTTCACTCAAAACACTTGGCTCCGGGTCTCTAGTGGCACGAGGAGCAGATGTTCTGTTTTCGGTTGGGACCAGCGGGCGGAGTGGCCTTGGTGGTTCGAAAAAGTTTCACAGACTTTTTCATAGAGTGACCCAAACGCGCCATTTTGTCTAGTGCTGTTTGCGCCCGCCGGGTCGTAAAATGGCCCTCCCCTCGGACTTTGCCAGCACGATGAGGAGAAATATCATGATCCCATCGCCAGCGATAGATCCATCATTCATTCATCTTGACACTTGCCTTTGCACACGACCTTCCGGATCATTCTCGCGTTAGCCTTGTTTAAGAGAGAGGCGTCTTGAAACTTGCTGTGTTTGCTGTGAAAAACAAGTTGCGAGAGACTGGAAAAGAAAACGTAAAAAGAGGGAAGAAAACCTTTTATTGGACAGAGCTCTTCGCGCTCGTGGAAAGATATACCAACTGCTGTACGCTATACTCGCCAGACACTGTCTCTAGCTATCTAGCTATCTCTCTCATGACACCGTACAAGGACAATGGAGGAAATCTCTTGTTCAGCAGTTCGGATTGCGAAGAAGATATGATGGACGACTCCTCCTCGGTGGGTACGGCTTCACTGTCTCATCGCGAATCAATGGGACACTGCACACCGCGCAGTCGTCTCTTTGACGAACCAACCGACTCGCAGCGTCTGTCCCCGCCTCGGCGTCGCACTCTCAAGCCTCTAGATATCAACGATACGACGGCTGCGGAAGCCAAGCTATTTCCAGATACTGCTACGAGAAGTGCGGCTGACAGCAGCGTGCCACAACACGGACGCAAGCGATCTTCCTTGGAGCGCCGCGGGGAAGAACGAGCTAACACGGGGACTCCTAACAGCAATACCTACAACAACAACCGCTTGGACAGCAGCACTGACTCGGACCAAACCATGCACACGTCTCCACATATTTCTCCAGCTTCATTCTTGACCATGGATGGTCGCTTTGTGCAGAGCAAGAATCCATTCTCGAGTCCCATGGTGACGGAATCGAACGCTGCCGCCGATGCCTTTGTGTCCGCCCAGGCCCGTAGCACAGCGCCCAGCTTTCCCGTTTCATTTGGCTCATCCGAATCTCTCACGGGAAGCAACCACGGCCACGGCACCAACAATTGCAAAATGGCCAGTATTCTACCACCCCGCCACCACCGAATGCAGCACAAGAGCAGGTGTCCACAAGATTCATCTCCTGGAGACGTTGCTGCTGGTGCACCCCCATGGGGACCCGCTACTTCTGCCTTGCTCAACAACGGTGGTTACCCCAATACGTCGTACACTTTTACCGGTTCACCCATTCAGGAAGCCACTGACGATCACCCCGCCATGGAAACCGAAGCCGCCTCGGCGGGAAGCCTCCAAAAAGTTCGTCGTCTAACGGAAACGGACGACGTCTTTTCGGCGACCGGACAGCACTTGACCAATCGCCGCAAACAGCGACAGGAACAGTTCCGTCTATCGGTTGATACACAGTCTTCGCTCAGCAGCATTAGCGACGGCAACATCATGGAAGACGTGAACGACGACGACGACGAAGATGTGAGTCCAACGGATGTCATGGGATTCTTCCAAGCCCCACCCACGCCCGTCAAGGCCCGACCCACGGCATCCCCGTACCAGCCCGTGCGGCGCCACGATCCCACCACTCCCGCCGCCAAGGAACACCGGCGCTACGCGGCTCGCACACCGCATCCCGGCGGTGTCTTGCATCATCATCAGCAGCAGCATCATCTTTCGTCGGGCAATAACACCAAAAGCAACAATAAGAGTCCCAAATCGCGCTTTTACAGCGACTTTGACGTGATTGGGGAACTCGGCAAGGGTAGTTTTGGAACTGTCTACAAGGTGTTGAGTCGTTTGGACGGTTGCATGTACGCCATTAAAGCGGCTCAGCGCAAGGCCAAGGGTGTTGCTGATCTCGACCGAATGCTCAAGGAGGTACATGCATGTTTTGATTGTTTTGCTCGACTCTTATTTGCTCCTGTCATTGTTACTCACTCTGCACCATCCTTTTTCTCTTTACAGGTGTACGCGTTGGCGGCTCTCTCGGATCAAGCCGACACTGCGACTTTTCACATTGTCCGTTACCATCAAGCGTGGATGGAGGACGATCGTCTGTACATTCAAACCGAGCTTTGTACCGGAACTCTGGCAGACGAGATTGCCAAGCAACCCGACAATATTCTTCCCGAAATACGCCGGTACAAGCTGTTACGGGAAATCTCGCTCGCCCTGGCCTTTATCAATCGCCACAACATGGTGCACTTGGATATCAAGCCCGACAATATTTTTTTGAAGAATGACCAATTCAAGCTGGGCGACTTTGGGCTTGTGGCCACTACGCGGTACGACAAGGATGTTGAAGAAGGAGATTCGCGGTACATGTCCATGGAGTTGCTGTCGGGCGATCACAATGACTTGACCAAAAGCGACATCTTTTCTTTGGGCGCCACCATGTACGAGATTTGTCTCGGCCGGCCCTTGCCCATGTCGGGGCAAGAGTGGCAGGATATTCGCTCGGGCACTCTCCAACACATGCCCAATACTAGTCCCGATATGGCTTTGATTATCAGCCAAATGATGCACCCACAAGCAGCTAGCCGTCCGACTTCAACTGAACTCTTGCAGCGCAAGCAGCTCTTGAGTGAAGAGCAAAAGCGATTGATGGCAGAAATGACCAAGGTCAAGCAGGCCAACATGGAACTGCAGGCGCAGCAGCAAAGGTTTAACCAGCTGGCACCACCAGCTCGCAAGGGGCTTCAGCGAGCCAACACCTGGAATGGGAGCTCGTTACCCTATATGTAAACGATGATAGAGGTGGAGAAGAAGACAGACGATAAATTAATCTACGCAGCTAATAACTGTAAAACAAAAAGTAATAACAGATTGTCAATATGAATGGTGGTAAACACAAGGAAGCGGTGATAGCTAACGAGCTTGTCGATATGGATACTGGTAAAAGCATGCGTCTCTTACTGTAATTTCTTTCGACGGCTCATTTTGACGAGTGCGCCATCCCTCGGACAAGCCGTAACTTTATAGCATATCTCTTCGGTCGGATCGACGCATGCTAGGTTATACTTGAGCACAAGGGATGACAGAGCCATCTTGGCTTCGAGCATGGCAAAATACTTGCCAAGGCAGTCACGCGGACCGCGAGACCAAGGATTCCATTTCTTGGCCAGACTGCCGGACGCGTCGATAAACCGCTCAGGGACAAAGTCGTCGGGACAATCCCACAGGTCCGGATGCCGATGCATCACATAGCTGCTCAGGTAGAGAACCGTGCCGCCGATAGTGTAGCCACCCCAAGTCTCCGAGACATCCGAAGTAAACCGTGCGGAGGCAGCTGGCGGATACAGACGAAGCGCTTCCTTCAAGACAGCCTCCAAGTAGGGACACTTTTGTAGCAGATCGTAGGATGGAGTTTCTTCATTGGTCCATATATTTTGCTCATAGAGCTCGGCTCGAAGTTTCTCCAGTGCCTTTTCGTCTTGACTCAAAAGCCAAACGGCCCAAGAAAGAAGAGTTGCCGTCGTGTCGTGTCCAGCAAAGTAGAAGGTCTTAAGCTGGTGCATGACGCTTTCCTTATCTTCGTCACTGAGAGACCCATCCGGTCTCTTCATCTGGTTGATGGCAATCGAACAGATATCCTCCTGCGCGCTGTTTGGCGACATACTCCTTGGAGTAGTAGCTTCGACCAGTCTCCGATCCAAAATCCGATAAAACTCCTTGTCCAGCAGCTTTTCCAAGTGCCGTATGCGCCAGGCTGTTTTGAGACCAAAGTATTTGACAAAGGGGTTGTTGGTCACGTCAGAAGTGAGCTCGGTGAGCTCTGTCATCCACAATCGGGGCGGATGTGATTTCGAGCCACCCCAATCTTCTCCGTAAGCCACTTGAACAATCACATCCGAAGTAAAGGTCTGCGACCGATGCAGCATATGTACAGGGCGATCCGCATCAATGTCTTCCTCGATACAGGTAGTAAATCGATCAATCTTGGTGGCAATCACCGACACCATGTTTCTCAGAAAGGAGGGGGCGAATCCTGGGTTGAATGCCCGGCGTTTGGCAAACCAGTCGGCTGCTTCGGCCACCAGAATGCTGCGCTTTCCAAAGATGGGAGTATACACTTGATAGGTGAACGACTTGGGAAAGTTTTTGGTGACTGCGACGTGTTTGACAAGATCGGGGTCGGCGCAGACAATCAAGCGCCCCACGATGGGAACAGTAAAGCTAAAGACTGTTCCGTACTCCTTAGCCCATTCGAGTAGCTTGATATCCAAATGCACACCGAAGCGAGGGTCTGGAATCTCCAGTGCGTTGCCCCAGAAGAAACGAGTCGGCGGACTGGGAGGATACGGTAGTAATAGCTTACTAGCCTTCTTTCTTGCTTGCAGCCCGCGTTTGACGAGAAATACTGCAATTACGATGAAAGCTGCCACCACGAGGATCATCTAGATTGATGAACCGATGGGTGAGAACAACAAGCAGAGTCGACTAGATGGGAAGTGCCGGAAAATACGTAATTGAGAATTATATGGCCATCGTCTTGCTGATGATGGATTTTTTTACAGCTTAAATTAACAGAATCCTTTCGGTGGGATGTTTCTGAAAAATAAGGCGACACCGACACGTCACTCGGCAATCTCGGCATATTATTATTGATGAAACGATGTCAATCCTAAAGATGAACTACTTAGTTTATGGGTAAGTAGTGGAAAGACCATGGAAAGCTGCTGCAAGATGCGATGGCAGATGGTCGTAGTCCTTGTAGTCGTGTGAGATCGTTGGTGGAGATGAGAGCTAGGCGATACGGCTTGTCTGTGGTCGGGATCTGAGTGTAACCCG
>Ga0307981_1001579_pt1 | contig 19981 bp, 19 predicted proteins | sample OrgLakmetagen987_FD_201849 | JGI IMG/M metagenome (GOLD analysis project Ga0307981, IMG submission 201849) | Saline water microbial communities from Organic Lake, Antarctica - #987 | ecosystem: Environmental > Aquatic > Non-marine Saline and Alkaline > Saline | place: Antarctica: Organic Lake... | reverse complement strand
ATGACTTTTTCGTTTTGATATTCTCGATAGCGATGCTGGTGATGACCCAATTTCAACGTTGACGGTTACTGTTTTTTCCAATCGGCAAGGCTCTCTCTCTTTCTCTCAAGTTAGTCTTGTGCTTGACAATGTTGCTTCTCGTGTGTAGTCACAGACCGTTCACTAGACCTACTACCAGTACTACGATAGGTGTTCGTTGGAGTGTTTTTGTTCTGCAACAGCAACACGGTTTGGAGGTTTTAGTCGTTGTTGAACGCGTTGAATCAATGAGTTTGAAGTTTTTGCTAAGGAGAAACGTGGGTGGGAGAAAATATTCGCCCATTTCAACGGACATTTTCGACCGTTGGGTCTCGAAAGCGATTAGTTTTGAAATGTTAAAATAGTGATTCCGGCATCCATACTCTGTTTCTGTAAAGAACAAACACACCCAGGACCAAACCAAGACGGCGTATCTAATCTGCTGACGAGGCTTGCAGGACCGACGCGAACGATGACACAACACAAACAGAAGGCAATTCGAGATCTCAAGTGTTCCATTTTTATCCAATGGAGGCATTCAGAACGACGAACGACTAACGACTGCAAACTCTCAGCTACTACTAGCTAGGCGACCTCCTCTACTACTAGAAACCTCCAAAGGTATCATAATGACGTTCTCTGCATTATCGTTCGTCGAGGAAGGAGGCGGCAAGAGCAACACTCTGGAAAAGTCCACGGACGAAACCATGTGGTCCGCCCAGTGGGAGGAAGTCCTCAATGAACCATTATCAACAGCAGATACTGCTACTTCTTCTACGGCACAGCAAGAGAACTCCGATCAATTTCGATTCGAAGCATTGCCTCCGCAGCTCCATCCAGCGGTATCCATTGGAATGAGACGCGTTTCTTCCTGCTATCTGTCGATTCAATCGCATAATTCCGATTCTGGAAGCGTCGAAGACTTGTGGGCCCTCTGGGAGGATGCGGCGGCGCCGGAGAAAAAGAAGACGACTGCTTCTGCAGTCTCTACACCACCAGTGTCATTAACAGTGTCCGAACAGGAGGAAGTACCGAACCCAACGTGCACCACACACGATGCTTCCAATCTGCTCTATCACGACATTCTGATGCACGTTTTCACTTATCTGGACGCGACGGATCTCACGGCCTTTTCCGAAACGGCTCGTCAGCCCAACTTTGAAGTATTCTACTTTTTACAGCTCCAGCTTCAACGTGCGCTGCTCGGAAATGCTGTCTCTGCAACAAACGACGATGACTTGTCCGCCATTGCGGGAGTGGCGTCCATTCACAGACTGGCGGCACTGGACCGCACCCAAGCCGACGCCACGGTCCAGACATTTTTGGATTCAAATTCGACGCTTCGAACCATGCCGCTTTCGCACAGCCTCGCTTATATCCGCCAAATGTTGCGATTGTCGCACCAGCACCAGCATCCTGCTCCGCAGCAAGCCTTGGCGAGTGCGGCTCTGCTCATTACCTTTGTCGGTGCAGCTTCCTTTATGAGTGCGGCACCCGAGACGGTCGTGGCCGAAATGGCTTCTTTTGGTACGGAACTTCCTAATATGCTCTTGAAAGTTGGCTTTGTCGGCAGTTTGTTTGGAGCCGCCCGGAAAATGTCGGATCCGATACAACAGCAGGAGCATGTGGAGCAGGGTGGGTTGTCAGCCATGCGGTGTCGCGCCGAGATCTTTGCTCGCAACATGCAGCAACTCCTTCCCAAAATGACCGAAGTAGATGAGCCGACGGCAGGGTTTTCTCTGGGTCGCATGATGCAAGTGGCGTACCAAGCCACGTACGGAGACACTGCTGCGGTTAGTCCATCGACAGCTGACGATCGACTGTCGACACCCAATCCCTACGAGCACTTGCCCAATTTTGGAGAAACCAAGAATGGTGAACTGCATGAAGAGTCACAAACACACGCCACTGCTACTGCTTCCGCTACTGCCCCTGTTGCCGATCTCAAAATACCGAGCGGGTGCGTAGGCGCGTATACGCGATCCGTTGCTCGAGCCAACGTCCGTATTGCCGACACTGTAAAGGAGCAGCGAAAGGCCCGGTTCTTGGCCTTGTCCATAGCAGAGCAGCAACAGATTTCATCCGACTTGATTGATGCTTGTTGTTCAGACGAATCCTTTGCTGTCGTTCAGGAGTGGATTCAAGTCCGAGGTGCCGTCGATGTGGAAGGGTTTTATATGGGGTCGGATGGTACCGAGACCTGTGCCTTGCACGCGGCAGCCTTTCACGGGTCTTGTAAGATACTGGACCTTTTGTGCAATGGAATCGACGAGTCGGATCCGACGCGGGATGGTGGACTCTGTGCGATTGAGTTGATAGACAGCAATGGCTGGACGGCCATGCATTTTGCGGCCGGTGCGAATTCGCCAGAAGCCGTTCGTATTTTAGCCAAGCACGGAGCTTCCTTGTCGGTCGAAGCCGCTAACGGCTATACACCGTTGCAGTGGGCGGTTCGATTGCAGAACGAGAGCGTCGCGGAAGAATTGAGAGTGCGCATCGGGACGGAACGTCAGCTCGGTTGGATTTCACGGCAACCACTATCGGCTATTGCCAGTCGCTTTTTTGCACTCATTCCAAGCCATTAAATGCTTGAGCGACAGACAAACTTTGTATGCATATAATTAAATTGATCTTTTGATAAACAGTGGAGACTACAAGCTGCTCTCTACTAGCTAGACTATCGTACTTGCTACACTAGAACTAGAACTTAATACACTACATAGCTAGGCATCCATACGAGAATATTTTTGAGCTCGAAGTCAATCGCTCCCCTGCCCTGTAACAAGGCTTCAACTTCGATCCACTGGTTAACCACAAAATGGCAATGCTACCGGATAGAGTGGTTGTAGCCGGCCTTCGCTTCTCGGTGCAAAACTACTATTGCCTCACGGACCAAATTTTGCATAGAAGCTCAGAATCCGTCCCTAATGTTTACGTCGATCGCGGGACAATCAATCAGCTTCTTGGCTGCATCAGACAATTAAGTAAGAGTGACCGTCAATGGAGTTTTCCTTCATCGTCCTGGGCGTTGGGATTGGTACACTTTTCCAACAACAGCTTGATGAAATGAAACATTAGTCGTCGTCGAAGGCAAGCATGCACAATGCAAAGGCTTGGATCCTTTGAACCACGAATTGACATCAGCACCCCAATCGTAAAAACTGATATCCAAGAATACAGTGATGTCATGCCACGAATCGTCAAGTAGATGCGCCAGCTCGGCCAAGGCGTGGAGCACTGTCGATCAGAATGGCCCCGTTCCAGAGGACCACATATTGACGGCAGGATCCAAAACCTCCAGCATGATTGTCAGGCGGTATTTGAGGCGCTGGAGCGTGTCTTTATCGGACTGAATACATATGATAACATTGAGAGAATATTTTTCTCTCCATTGCCTACTCTGCTGCCTGTCAATTTTTATGTGCCCCGCAGCCTTGGGCGAAGAGATCTTGGAGAGTCCAAAAAAGTGTTGGGAATCCTTGTAGTAGTAAAACTCTCCACTGTCTACTCGTTTGAGCACCTCATCGACCTCCTCAAACTACTTATTATAATCTTGATGGTGCAACTTCATATAACCCCGCTCCGTAGTTGAGACAATCGTAGACACGCTTATGTTGCTTCTAGTCTTCTTTGCTTCTACTCCTGGTCGTGCTGTTGGCAGGACGAGCGGCCGTGAACAATACTGCACGGATCGGCATTCGCCGCAGCGAAATATATATACTTTAGGCGACTCCTGTAATTGACAGTGGATGCAGGTCAAGGGTATTACGGTGGTTGGGCACCGCTGCAGTCGAAAAGAGATCCCACAACTCCTACCGTAGGAGTTATTGTGGTTGGTGGTAAATTGTGAAAAGAGGATAATCCGTCTGGTCGGCCTGAGTCGAACGAATCAATCGAATGCCTCCTGTCTTCTGCGTACTTGATGGCTGACTCATTTTTCCTCCTTTGTGGACCTTTTTCTCGTGATGGCAATGTTGTACATATCGCTGGATTAAAGATCGCACCCGTATCCTGAATGATGAATCGCTTCTTATTGGTGTTTGGGGTGGCTCTCTTGGCCAGCGGTACAGCAGCCTTTGTGCCTCAGCCCTTGGCGTCGCTCCAGGGTCGCCGGGAGATCGTCAATGCACGCCGCGATCTTGCCCCTTTGGGTATGTTACGATCTTCCCAATCGAATAACTGCATCGCCAATATCGTTGCTAACCTTCTTTTTTGTCTCATCTATCCACAGAAATGGCTGCCTTTGATGCCATCAAGGAACCCGTGCAATCCTATGTGGATATATGGTACGTACGAAGTACCCGCATCGATGATCTGTTCTGGCAGAGCTTGCTAAACTTGAAAGGATACACGCCGTCTCACCGTAAACCTTCATTCCAACAGGGTTCCATTGTTCACGTCCGCAAAAGAAGCCGGCCTTCTTCCTGACTTTATCCTTCACTGGGGACACGGAGCTGCCATGTCGTCTGTTTTTCTTAGCATGGGTTTGATTGGCGCCTACATGGGATGGCAAATCCGTTTTGGGAATGGTAACGATGTGACTTCGCTTACACTCGGCGAAACCATTCGCGAGGCTCATCCCAAAATCATGGGAGGTGCGTTCTTCTTCTTTTTGCTGGGCGGACAAGGTGGTCTCGTGCTGCTTGCTGCCAGTGGCGAGTCCATTTTGGAGTCGCCTCATGCCATCACCGCCGCCATCGGCATGTCTCTTTTGGCTGTCCAAGCTACTCTACCCACTCTTTTTAGTAAAGGAAAGCTACCCCGTGACGTACACGCCTACCTTGGGAGCGCCACTATGGTAGCCTTGTTTGCACATATGGCGACTGGCGTCAAGCTTGGTCTCTCCTTCTAAATAATTTCCCTATTGATGAAATTATCATCACCGGCTATCTACAGTATATTGTCTTTCATGTTGATTTGGTCTGATGTTCTAAAAGATTTGCCTATTGAGATTATCCACGGCTATATACAATACATGTCTATCATGTCTAGCTTATCGTGTCGTCATCAATGGTGCGATTCAGTCATTTCAATTTTCGCTTAAAGCGCTCGCGATGCAATGTCGCTTTGAGAGACGCACCAAATCTCCCTTTTCGAGCATGCCATTCCCGTTGGCGTCCAAAGACTTGAAAATCAGTTTCAAGCCATCAATCGACTCCTTATCCACCTTTTGCAAGGCTACCAACATGAAAGACAGGAACTCTTCCATGTCCACCTTGCCGTCATGGTTGGTATCCATTCGTTGCAAATCGCAACGCGTAATGCCCTGTCGCAGAAATGTTCTTTCCGCGTCTTTCATCTTGCGGCGCACATAGATACTCGCGATACGCCCGAGTACCTCCCCGAAGACTGCAACCGACAGTGGCATAAAAAAGACACCATAAAGCTTGTCCACTTGACTGCGCGGAGTATAGTCGCCAAACCCAGTTGTTGTTGCCGACATGACGCAAAAGTACATGGTTGAGATTGCCGGCCAATGTTCTCTAAAGCCGAGAACTGCGGCTGCCGCCATGACAAGTAGAATGGCAGGTGCCTCGATGCGAACAACCTCCTTGATGTCATCCATGATTGTCACATGTTCGTACAGAAAACCGTTTCGTAAAAAAGATCGTCTCTCGTTTGTGTCGCCCTTCTTGTCAGCAAAGAGATTTTCGAGCACCTCATCCTGTCTCTCCTGCTTGAGCTTTTTCATGGCCTTGGCTTGCGTCTCACTTATAGCGTGACCAATGATACCGATAAAGATACCAAGAATAAGCACACCAAAAACGGCAAAAAATATGGTGAAGAGCTGTCCACTGGGCGTCGTTGGTTCCAAATCACCGTACCCGACAGTCGTAAAAGTCGCCACACCAAAATATATAGAGTCAATGATGGTCCAGTGTTCAAAGACGAAAGAGAAGGCGATCACTGAAATACCGAGATAAACGATGGCGTATAAAGCACAGGCCTTGAGAGCGTCTCCTTGAGACTCGAGGCCGCTGTCAAAGTCCCTCGTCAATCCGGGCGTATCTTGTTCGGCGTCGTCGTCGTCATCATCATCCTCCCCATCATCGTCACCGCCAGCTTGAATACTACCGTATAATGGCAAGCCTTCGTCGGTTTCGTTCCTATTCGTAGAGTCGCTATTTTTACTCTCTCCATCCACCAGACGGTCGCCGCCGTCGTGCTTTACAGCGGCCTTCTTTCGCCGGAGCGCATTCGTCCACCTCGGTGGCTTGGTTGTCCATAATCCGCCGAAAAGTACCATGGTTGTGTGATGAGCAACGGACTGGCTAGCTTATCCATCCGACTTTTGCTGACACAGCTCTTCTATTTTAGACCGCTGGCTGATGTGAGATGTGAGATGTGAGATCGAGCTCTCTCTTCGTGTTCTCGTTTATTTGATCGGGTTCGCATCATATCATATCATTCTCTTCTATCTTAAGAAAGCGAGTGCGCTTTATAAAACAACTCGGCTCGCTTTTGCCTCTGTAAGTATGGATATCACCGATCTTCTGTAAACTAATGTTCTGTCATCGCTTAACGGATTTTAACCGCACTTCTCTTTTATTGTTTAACCTCTGTGTCTAACTAAATTCCTGACACGACCGCTTTCATGCATCTCGTAATATAATCTCACATTTTTGAATGATAACGACAATGGCACAGGGTCCGGGCTATACTCTCTTCTCCTCTCCCTATATATAATCACTAGCACGAGGACTAAGCTATTATCTGTCCCCCTCTCCCTATAGTTATTTCTACATAAATGCTCGAAGCGATGACCGAAAGTGATGATGTTGTGGCTATCGATGACGAGATACTGGATCAGACCGTCGTTGCCATCTTTTCCCTGCTATGCGCAGCGTGCATCACCTTTGTTAGTGTCTGCGTTCTCTATTTTTCGGCTCTCGAATTTTCACTCATGCGACGTTATCAATCTCACGGTTCATTGACCAAATCAGACGTTATAACCACTAATTTTGCTCGATCTCGAGTATCTGCCAAGGCCGACTGCTCCCAGGCCACCAACGATGTCGAACAAGAATATGTCGTCTTTCTTGAGTATAGACGCGTCGAGCGAGAGTATTATACGCTATTGGTAAGGAAACAAGTCAAGGCAACCGAACCAGACTTTATTAAGGGCGATATAGACGAGCAGATACAAATGGTGGAAATCCCAATAGACATGATTTGTAACGGCATGTCAATGCCGGCATATGGTCGTCAAATGGAAGTTTTGGTGCTTCCAGCCTACCCAAAGTCTGGTATTCCCCGGCGGCAGGGTGAAAAGGCGTGTACTATACATTATCGAGCTTTGACTGTTGTATTGATTTGCTTCATGTTTGCTATTGCTGATTTTTTGATTCACTTGGCGTACTACAATTTGTCAAACGACTACGCGGCAATACCACGTTCTCCCTGGGCTGTTCCACTGGCCTTGCTGGCCATGGTCGTGTCGGCCTTCGTATTTGTCCATTTCATGTTGTGCGGAATCTTTCAAAGCGCCTTGTCGGAAGAATATCTCGAATGTGGGGGAAAAATGGAGATGACTGGTGGGGAGAGTACTCTGAGTTCACGAGACGGTTTTCGAAGGGACGTCGAAGATGACGCGTCCTTCGTCGTGTACTAGCGAGCCCAAGTACTATAGATGCATCCTGATAAAGGTCATGCTACTATCAATACTGAGTTGCACTGTAAAATAAAGTAAACACACAAACCTCAGTTTATCGCCACGTATAACTGTAGTAGATGCTCTCTGGTCAACCCTTCCAAACGAGATTGTTGCTGTTTCGATTGCTGCGCGTATGCTGCATGGTACATGTGGAATCTTCGCAAAATCCCAAGAGCGAAAAGCTGGGACACATCTCGGCCCGTGGATTGATCTTGATGTGACGAAAGGGACAGTTTTCCTTCAGGCACATTCCGTGACTTTGAAAGTACGAACAGACGGGTAGAGTGGTTTCCTTAGGGACATCGTGACGTTTGCCGCACTTTGGGTTCATACAAGTGACCCCCCGAAGAAAAGAAGGACATATTGGCGTTGTAGCTCGGTCGGGTAACACGCGAACAAGTCCCATGCTACGGCCACCTCGGCCACCTCTCCCGCGGCCCCGACCTCTGCCGCGTTTCGATACAGCCGCCGAGGACGTTTCGCGGTAAGCAAAGTCCGTCAATTTTTCAGTCATGGCGGTAGTAGTGGCATTTGCGGCTTCTTGTTCACCGTCGTTGTGACTGCTGTTACGTTCACCAGCAACGGTAGTGTCTCCTTGTTCGGCGGCGGGGACTGCCACCTTGATGCGCTTGGGACCCCGTGGCACTGGTGCAGGTCGTGGTCGCTTACGCCCACGTTTCGAAGAAAGAAAACGCATCTCTGAACTAGCATCTTCTTTGGAACCAACAGCGCCCAATGATGCGGCTTCAGAGTCAGTTGTCTGCTGTTTGGCAAGCACCAGTTTGTTGCGACCTTCAAGGTGTAGACCCTTGGCCGGTTCTATCCGACTAAAACCATTCATCGGCCCCAAGGGTTCCTGCCAAAATTTTGTCGTTATAGCGTTTGTACCATCTTGTTTAGCAAGGCGCTGGTTCGATTCCGACATGCCAGCAGGTTCGGCAGCTGCTGGCAGTTTGTGGTCGACTTCGTCGCTTTGCCGGATCCACTGGTTTGTCTTGTGAGCTGGTTTGTGTGGTCGCGTTTCTTTCGTAATGACCTTGCCTCGAATCCACGACGTAATCTGTTGAAACATAGCGGGAGGCTTAATGGCAGGGCCTTTCAAAATTGGTGCTTTCTTTGTAATCGCGTCGGCTTTTGCAGAAGGTTCCTTCACAGAGGGTGTGGGTGATGACTGCAATTGTTCTGATGCGGTGAGTGGATCGGACGAGGAAGCAGCCACAGTCATAGACGGTGTCTCGGATGGAGGATCTTGGGCTGCGTTGCTTTGGCTAGTGCTTTCCTTTGTTGCAATTTTCCCAAGTGTTGGTTCCGCCGTCGTCGGACGCACCCATCGATGGCTCGCAGCAGATGCCGGCGCCTGATTCGTTCCACGCCCTGATCGATACCCCCCTCGATACGAGCCCCGACCCCGTTCGCTGTGTTGCCCCCTACCTCCTCTTGGACTTGTAGTACACCCCGGTGTTATCCCCCGTCCCGAACGCATCCCTCGGCCCGAGTATTGCGTAACTGTCATGCTATATATGATACGTGATCGATACTCTGCGTACGAACGTACCAACGCACTAACTGCTAGCTAGACTTGAACGTCTTGAAGGAAGACGACTACACTGAATGCGACGAATTGGCTTTGACTGTCTAGATGCTACGGTCTGCGCGCGTACTGCCATTCATATCGCAATCCGGGGCAATATGCGGCGACTGCTTCACCATTTTCGAGATGATTGATACATGCACGGTGCTCTTTCCGTGTCGTCGACTGTCGACTGATTTTCCGTTTCTCATTTTCCCAAACCCGGACCCCTGCAGTAATTCAGCTCTACAGTAATAGAGTACTATAGTCTCGATAGCCGATTAAATCAATCCTAAGACTATGATGTTGTCGTAATTAAGTATGGTTGCGAACATTCGGCGAGAACCACGGTATAGCGATGCAAAGACAAGGAGCCGATAATGGAGGAAAAGTAAAGCTAGCTTGTGCGCACCGCCCTAAGAACAACAACCCTTTCATTTTTACCCATGCAAAGATTCATTATTTTATATTGTTGCCGCACGACAGCACTCGGACTCTTTTCTCATCATCATACATCAACACGTTGGGGTGATCTTGAATACTCTCGAAACGAACGGGTCGCCGACTTGTTTCGGGACGACGACCGGGGCCGATTAGACGTCCGTGCCGGGCTTTTCGATTTACTGGCGCTGTTGGTACTCTGATAATGACGCGGCCTTCGGTCCCTACCTTCGTAGCGCTCATTAACAAGCTCCGAATTGACGACCGGACCGTTGCGTTCATTCACAGCATTGCAGTTGAAATCCTTCATGGAATTGACAATCGTCTTGGCATGCATCGCCAGTCCGCTGCCCAGTGAAGCAACAGACCCAGCTCGATTCGAGGGTGCCGACTTGACACTACCGTAAGGATAACTTGCGTCTTGGTCTTCACTTTTCGTGTCAGCAAGCTTGTAGGATAAGGACCGGGCCTGGTCCATGTAATCCTCCACCTTAGACGTCTCCTTTATCTTTTCGTACTTTTCCTTGTATAGCTCCGCCTTTTCCTTGGTCTGGGTCAACTGCTCTTCCCATTCCTGTCGATACAAAAAAACGCAAGACATAGTGAGCAAAACAGCCCAATTCACAATGTCTGGAGGCACATGCACACATGCATTGCCACAAACATACCGCTCGCGCCAACAGGTAATCGCCCTTGAGCTTGCCCAAATTCTGTTCCAATCGTTCTTCATTTTTCTGCTGCGATTTTTGGGTGTCGTTCAAGGCCACCCAGAACCGTCTCGCGACAGACTGCAACGGTGTATCTATAAAAACGGGCGCACCCATAATCTCTTTTAGTTCCTCAATCAAACTTGCCAAGGCCTCATCCGAACTCTGCACGACACCAGCTTGACCCATGACACCCGACATGCTTGGATGGCCCTTGGGACGGTTCAAGACAACATCTGCTCGCTTGGAAGGATCCGGCAAGGGCACTGGTTGTCCAGCCCGCAATCCCGAGCGAAGCACATCATCCATGGCGTAACGCAGAATCGCACAAGCGCGATCGGGAGACATACTTTCCGCTCGAGCAATTGAAAGCTGCAAACGACCACGGTGATCCGAATCCACCGGCAAGAGCGACGACGATTGTTGACAGGCTGCTTCAAACATGACATAACATTCCATGTGCTTGTTGGACTCACGTAAACTGGATCCCTTGCGAATGGCTTCCGTCAAGGCATCCTTCACGTCTTGATCAATGAATTCGTCGTGCCGATTTGGTCCACTGGGAGTCGCAGGCGACGATTCTGGTACAGGATCAGCCGCTCGCAACTCACCCGCCGCAGCTTGCCTACGCAGTTCCGTCATTTCCGATTCACGGCGACTCGCTTCAAAGGCCGCGCCTTCCATGTGTGCCGCTTCCACCACGTGTTGAAAGAGCTTTTGGACATCGGCAAATGCGTCGATAATGGCTTCGCCCATGACATCGTAACCCGCATCGTAATGCTCCATGAGTTTTTCGGCAATGGCTAGCAAGCCATCTTCGTGACCTGACAAGGCGTCCACGAGCAGTTCGGGCGTCACTACAGCGTCCGGTGGGGCTTCTCCATCCGCGCCGCCTCCATTCTTGGAGTTTCGCGAGCGCGAAGGTGACGGTTTGACTTGCTGCTTGGAAGATTCGTTGCTGCGACGACGATTGACCTGCGAGGATGCCTCAGTCTGCTGCTGCTGCGACTGCCCTGCTGCTACTACTGGCTGCGATTGTTGCGAACTCGATCGGGGTGTGGTGGGTAAAGGTCGGGTATTGTTGTGGCTACTGGACGCCGGCGTCAAGGGATGCGTCTGATCCGTCGTCTGACTCACTCCACGTGCTTGATTCTTGTGAGAGCTATTCGAAAACCCTGGACCTTCCTTGCGGACGCTGGCCATGGCGCGTTCGCGAGTACTCACGCGGTTGCCTCCGGTCGAGGCTCCCGCACGCCCGGCACTTTGACTTCTGGGAGTCGCGGCGGTGGACTGACTCCAGACGGCACTACTGGCTTCTGATCCGGAGCGCTCCAAGGACTTGGCGCGACCGTGACGATTCTGTTCGTCAATGCGACGATTGTATTCGCGAGCGCGTTCCAGCACCGATGATCGACTGCTGTGCGTGGATTTGTACGACGTTGTGGACCTCGTCTCGGTCAGGACGGAACGGTCTTCCGACTTTTTCTCTTCAATGCGCAAGCCGCTGGGATTCATTGTGAGTTTAGTGCTATCTATCGAAAGATGGACTGTATGGTATGGAAGGTGTTTCTCTCAGTCAGCGATGGATGGATGGATGAACAATGCACGGAGGCAGTAACGGCAACGGCAACGGAACAGGATTGATGGAAGGAGCGAGATACCGGTAGACTGGCATGTGTGTGTGTGCATGCAAACGAAAGGGACTCGATAAGGGCAACCGAACGGAACACACGACACACCGCGCGCTTTGTTTTCTCGTTCCACGCCTCGGTGTAGGACGCGGCGCGCGTACAAATGATAATGTGGTAAACATGAGTGGAGATCTGAATAGGTCTCAACGGAAGGTACACGGGAACCAGAAGGGATCAAAATCATCGACCTTCATCAATTCGACATGCGACGACCGTACCGTACTACTACGTAGTCAGACTGAATACCAAACGACCTTTGCTAGTTGCAACAGAGCATCCTACATAGTTATCCCTTTAATCATCACAATGTCTGGCCACATCTTGCTATCAACTTACTTGGTTCTCTCATTTGTTTCCACGGCGGCTGCCGCGTTTGGAGGGACAAAGGGATATTACCGCCCTCATCGGGTATCATCCTTAATGTCAATCGACCTACCAAGAACGACAATATTATCCTGGCAACGATACGTATCTGCTAGTAGTAGTAGTAGTAGTAGTTGTGGGATATGGAGCTTGCGTGCCGTCTCTGGCAATGATGATACTGGCAAGAAGGACAATGACGGGTGGGACGACGACGATTCGAGCGCTGCCTCAACAACGACCACTCTGTCATCATTACAGCAGCAAGACAAACTAGCCCGACTTTGTTCTGCTCCACCAAAGACAAAAAATGACCAAGCATTTCAAGGAGAGCGAGACTTCTTTATTCCCATTTTCACCTTGGTTGCAATCACTGGGTTTGTGGGAGCGTACGGCTACGAAATGGTACGACTCTATTCACGAGGTGAATTGTACTTGCCGTGGGATCAGTGATGAGTACATGATACCATTCCGTAGGCAAGAGATCCTACGAACGACGAGGCATGCAGTGTAGATTGGGATAGTCGGATAGTCAATGATAGTGCTGACCCTATTGCGGGAGTGTCCATGGGCGAGGCCCTACGCCTGGATATTACTACCGAGCAAAAACCAAAGGCGCTACAGTACTGCTACATATATACCTCTTTGCTTCGGACAATCTAGTTCTTCTCTTCATGGGGGGGGGGGCATGACCAGCAGTGGACCGAGGAATATTGGTTAACGTGGTACGAATCGATAGTCTTTACTACTCTAGCCAGCACGAGACAAGAGCCAGTCGACAGTCGACGGATGGCGATGGTTAGCTATTGTACCCTACGGAATACGTACGTACGCAATAACGACGAGGATCTTTTGACGTACGACGAGCGAGCGATACGTATCTCGGTGTCAATAAAGATCGACAATGGCGCGGTCACTTATTTTTGGACGTAATTCTCATTAGTGGAGTACGCCTGTAGACTTTCGATTACGCTCCATTCGATAATGTCGACTTCTCTAGGAAGCAGTCCCCAATCGTTTGGCCGCGGAAACTTGCGCGTGTCTAGACGCGGAAAGAAGAGATCCATCGTCTTGGCCAGCCTTTGGCGCCCGGAAACGAGAAACGCCTTTTCCGACGACCTCTACGAAGATCTGATTGCGCTCCTTGAGAGCACCGCCACAGATTCCAGCGTGTCAGCTGTTGTGCTGACCGGAGTCGGTTCCTTCTTTAGCAGCGGAGCCGACTTACGGAATGGAAGCTTTGTGCCCGAAAAGAAAGGGCGTCAGACAGTCCAGAAACCGGCTGGACGCTTCATGATGGCCTTGATTCAGTATCCCAAGGTATTATGTGCCGCCGTGCAAGGCCCTGCTGTGGGAATTGGTGTGACGTTGCTGATGCACTGTGACATTGTACACTGCAGCCCGACGGCAACGTTTTGGGCGCCCTTTACTCGACTGTAAGTTGTTTGTCTCCCGTCTTTTCCCTCCCTAGGATTATGATGTGCTGCATGGAAGTGGCGCCATCCTCCATCACCCTAACTCATATTCTCTCTCGTCTCTCAACTGCTTGGCAGGGCGCTGGTTCCGGAACTTTGCTCGTCCGTTACGTTTTTAGAGTCAATGGGTCTTTCGAAAGCGAACGAAATGCTCTTACTGGGTAAGCGCATCGATGCGAAGACGGCCGTTCAATGGAATATGTGCTCACAGCTTGTAACCGACTGTGACGGTAAACGCATCGATGAGTCGGGCGACCCATTTAATCCGAACAGTCTTGCCTCTAACATGTGCAAGGAACTCGATAAGGGACTGCTACAGCTACCTATGGGTGACACGACTGCTTCGGTCTTTGTCTCGTTTGTCAAGGGAGCTCGCCGTCAGCGAATGGAGCAGGTATGCCGAGCCGAGTTACTCAAGCTCGACGAGAGATTCGATACAGGAGAGGTACAGCAGGCGGCAAGTCACATTCGTATCGGATCGCAAAAGAAGGCCCCCCGAAGCAAGCTGTAATGAGAAAGAACTGGGTGGTTGTGCATGTACCATATAACAATACCTACAGAGAAGTAAACATGAATAATCTTTCGCATAGTTTTTTTTTGCAAACTTAAATGTCTGAAAAAGCTGGCAATCCACTGACTAGTCTATAATGCAGCCGTTTGTTCGGAAGATTCCAACAAGCCGCGTCTGAGTTTGTTCATCTTGGACATTTCCGTGTGGCGCTGCAAGCGCAGTTGCGTATCCCGGATAAGCTTGATCAAGTCGCTGGTCTCCACGCCCTGTGCCGCAACGCATTCGTATTCCATCCCCTCAACAAACTCTCGTTTCAATCGATTGGCTTCGTCGGGCACACTCTCAGGTAATACTGCAGCCGCGGTGCCCGCCTTTTTGAGGCGGCGCTTCTCTGCTCGTGCACGTCGTGCCATGATGTACTGAATACAAAAGTTACCTGTGAATGGAAAGACGCAACATAAGCCACTCGACTCGCGAGAACGAAGAAAAACATCTCAAAATCCAGAGCCAGGTTTAGACTACTTACACATGAAGTCATCTTTCGGCTCAGGGTACGGAAGAGTAAATTTCGTCCGCATGCATCCAAAGTGAACCGCCTTGGTACAAAAATCGCAACAGATCAGCGCGCCTGTGGCTTTGCAAATGTAACAAGAATCTTGGTGCTCCGCGTCGTCGGCTATGCGTTTGACACTGGGATAACGGCCTGATTCAACCTCGCCAGCAAGGACGCGAACGTCTATAATAGGTGGAAGGGGCTTGTTCGCTGGAGGAGCTGGGATCTTTGTCGTTTTCCTTCTTCGCTTCACTACAGGCCTATTCTGCACCGCGATCGAGACAGGTGCATGCGGAACGTAAGATGGAACATCGACAGGTGGAATGATGGGTGTTGGTTTGCGGAACTTTAAAGCCTTGAAAGCAGACGGATAGAAAGCGCCAAGCATGGCTGCTTTCTCGGACCACAGCTTTGCCGTGAGTTCCCGAATTGTAGTCTCGGGGTTGACCAGATGACCCTCATCCTCATCAGCAGCATTACCGTCATCACCGTCCACCGTCCTAGCACTCCAATCCGCCACGCTACTCTTCGGAATGCTGCTCATTGCGGGTCTGCGAACGCTCATTTCGACCACTTTTTGCTTTGGAATATTTTTCGCAGAGGATTTGTCCGCAGTCACTTTTATTTTGGGCGCCACCCTGCCAACAGCTTCCTTCCGGAGCGCTTTCTTGCCAGGTCTTTTGTCATTAAATGCGCTCACTGTCACCGTGAGAGGATGGTTTGCCACAAGCTTGAAATCCAGCGAACGCAATACCGAAGGGTACATCGCTGCACTAGATAGTTTTCTTCCCTTCTTTCTCCCCGCAGGCAACATTTCTGAAGGGGTAGCTCTCTTAGAGGCATACCTGGGTGCAGCCTTGAGTGAAGGCTTGGACCTTGCATTCTGAAAACGTTCTTCGATAGCTGCACGCATTTGAGTCAAAGCTTCCAGCTTCTTTTCGGCCTTGGTCCGACAAACGGCTTCCTTTGTGTGATATTTGCACCCTGGCTGGGAGCCAAATATTCGTCCACAGTCCTTGCAAATGTAAACCGGTGCATCAACAATGTAAGGGTCCACCAAGAGTCGCCTCTGCAGAAACAAACGTGTTCCAGTTGTACCCTGCGACGCGTTGACCTTGGGTAACTCTACCGTCAAACCTAGGATACGCGCCCGTTCATCGGAGATCAAGACACACTCGACCATTCGATATGGATGTGAGTCAATAGGAAGTGATGGATCAGCCTTTACTGGTTGAGGCAATGCAATGGGAATCTTGCGTGCGCTCGCTGGAATCGTTCGCGGATCGCAACCAAAGTAGGCCTTCCAGACAGTCTGCTGATTCACTTGCTTGCTTTCATAGGCTTCGTTCAACGCGGAACGTCTCAGTAGACTCTGAACCGCCACCATGGCCATTTGCTTGTGCACTTGTACTTCTTGTTTGGCCTGGGATCCTCTCCATGTTTTAACCAGTTCCTGCATCTTACTGGGGATTGCGGCCGCCGTCGGCGTGGCCCGATCATCCTTGACAACCTCCACCACGCCATACGAAGTTACAAACTGAGAGCCCGTCACGAGTACTTCGAGAGGGCGCTTGGTGCCGAGCTTGTTGTGCACGTCTTGTACGCAGACACGTTTTTCTGTGGAACGACGAGACCAGCAAAGGTGAGATGAAAATATCCAATACGCTAGACTAGTCTATAACGATCGATATATAGCGAGCAAAAAACCCCCAAACGTACCGATATGGTAATTCATTCCCAATATACTGGTAAAGACGCGATTGCATTTTGAGCAGGTGCGCTCGTCGAGAGACCCCCGAATCCGTTTGTAAGTTACAGCAGATTTGGGCGACCCTTTTGTCTTTTTGCGTTTACCCTTTTGGGCAGGTCCACCTGGGCGGAGATGCGGACGACAAACAAAGTTCTTGATGTGATAATCGCACCCCATCTTGACGGTAAAGTGCTTTTGACAGTGAGGGCAGGTGCGGTCCTCGATGGACGACTCAACTTTGACTCGGGGACGTTTTTTCGACGGTCGTGCGTCGTCTAAGTTTCCTTCACTGCCATCCGCATCACTACCACTCGTATCGATGCAATTTCCACCGTCGTTGACATATTGCTTTGGTTTCGGCTTTCTTTTCCGTGTTGGCGCTTCCTCCGGCGGCTCGTAACGATCCGTCGGCTGCCTCGACCTCCGCGTCGATCTACGAGGAGACGTGTCCGCGTTTTCTTCCTGGTCCTTTGACGGCTCGGCATCCGACTGATCACTTCCAGGTGCCATTGTAATAACCGCCAAGTTGTTACGGCATATACAGTCTACCTTTTACTTTCAAGAGGCTTGGGTTGCACCAATACAGTAATTCAGTCCAGTTTGTCCTGTCGCTCGTTGCTCGTTGCTCGTTGCCGCCATCATGCGCCATGCGCCATTCGGTGCCATAATATGGTCGATCAATAGTCGGATAAGTCGATGAAATGGAGGAATGCAGAGTTTAGATCCTGCTATCCTACTGTATGCTTTGACAGATCCAGAGCGACGAACAGAAGCAAAAGTAACCCGAACGTTGAAGTTCCGATCACCGCCGAAATAAAAAATTTGATCCCTCCTCATCCTCTCGTGTCTGTTTGACCTTCCACCTTTCGTTGGTCACTCTAAATCGGTTGACGTTGTATCTTTGCCCCAGAGAAAGTTCGCTTTTGTACCTGCCGTCCCTTGCCAGCACCAAGCAACTCTTCTCATTTCCTCATCTTTAGTTGTTGCATCATGAAGCTCTCCGTCTTTGTATTCGTCTCGACGTGCGCCATGGCGAACGCCTTTGCGCCTCGCACGTTTATTCGCGGTGGAGCTGGGTAAGTTGACACCGTTTTCTTTGCTGCATTGATTGCGTTCCGTGCCATTGGCAGGTCCATTGGCACTATCCAAAATCAACACGTGCATATCTCATGCGAATCTTGCTTTCCTCCTCATTATGGGTCACACACCACACACAGTCTCCCCATGTCCACCACGGAAGATTCCAAGACTGATAGCAAGGCCGACGCTCCGCCCGTCAACCTCGGATGGGACTCTCACAGCGCCGTCGACAAGATCCCTGACTCGCTAGTCCGACCAGGTGATGGACCCGAGGGTAACTACCCCATGCGCTCCAAGTTTGAAAAAATGTGCCGTGAAGCCCAGGTCAAAATCACGCAGGCTATCAGCGACATTGACGGTGGCGCCACCTTTCAGGAGGATTGCTGGACTCGCGAGAACGGCGGCGGCGGCATGTCTCGTGTCTTGCAAGGAGGAAAGGTTTTCGAAAAGGCAGGGGTCAACCTTTCGGTTGTTTACGGCAGCATGCCGCAAGAAGCCTTGCAGGCGGCTACCGAACGCGGTGTCGACCGCGCTGCCGGTATGAAGCCGGGCGAACGTGTCCCTTTCTTTGCTTGTGGTATTTCGTCGGTCATGCACCCAAAGAACCCCCACTGCCCGACCATGCACTTTAATTACCGATACTTTGAAACCGATGGAGGTATCTGGTGGTTTGGTGGCGGTACCGATATCACGCCCGCGTATGTTGACGAAGACGATATGAAGCACTTTCACGGAACCTACAAGGAGGTTTGCGACCGTCACGACCCCGAGTACTACCCCGAGTTCAAGGCCTGGGCTGACCGTTATTTCAGTATTCAGCACCGCAACGAGACCCGTGGTTTGGGCGGTATCTTCTTTGACGATCAGAACGACCGTGATCCGGAAACGATCTTTGACTTTTCCAAGGACGCTTGCAACTCGGTTGTTGATGCCTACGGTCCAATTATTGAAAAGCACAAGAACGACGCGTTCACCCAGGAGGAGAAGGAGTGGCAGCTAATGCGACGAGGAAGATATGTGGAGTTCAACTTGGTCTACGATCGCGGAACTGTCTTTGGACTCAAGACGGGCGGCCGTATCGAAAGCATTTTGATGAGTCTGCCCGAAACGGCCCGTTGGGAGTACAACAAGATTCCGGAGCCGGGTAGCAAGGAAGCCGACTTTATCGATGCTTGCCGCCATCCAAGAGAGTGGCTCTAAAGCCACTTTAATCACTAAAAGTATCATAACGATTAGCTTCATTGTTTCGCAAGCCACTATTACCGTCTGGCGCATTGTACTTTTAGTCCAGGTGCCAGGATCTTGATGGCCGGTCGAAACTGACTACCTGCGCTCCTTCAAAGATGGGGACCTTTATTGTCATCTCTCACAAGGGGTACAATATAAACTTCATAAGAAAAGCACTCAAGTGTTGTCTACAGTAGCTAGTAGATATAGTCTAGCGATGAGTTCTTTGTCTTGTGGTATAGTGTAGCGCGCGCCGAATGGTTATGTCCAGACGATTGAATGCTTGCATCTGCTTCCGATTATAGCTCTAAATGCTGGTAGAGACTGCGCCGTTTTTTCTGCGGCCAAGAGACGGACCAAACTTAAACGGATTGGCATTACTGCAATCGTTCAATCCGTCACCGAGACCAAGCCCTTCGTAGATCTCGACACCCCCGTTGAACCCACTTATCTGCTTGGCGATGTAAGCTAGCGTATCGCCATCGGTTGCCATCCATAATATCTTCCTCGCGAGCACCTACAACGGCGACAGCTGCAACAACACCACCCGCGAAATGATTGGGCCGTGGAGAAAAACCGTGAAAGTAGGCTTGCGATCCTCCTCCCGCCTTTGCCAAGTTTCGGGCGAACGTAAATTGAGTGGCTTTTGACAAGATACTCCCCTGTATCGAAGAACACTTGACACACTGTGGATAGAAGCGAAATGGGACGTTAATACCTAGCAGCTGTCGGTACCACTTGCTATTGAGTTGATTGGCCACTGCTTTGGGCGGCATGTGATCGCCAACGAACTTGACGGCAGAACGCTGAAATATCATATGAGTACCACAGGTATGACAACCCACAGCTCGTCCCATGCGCTCGACGGCGACTCGTTCCGTGGTGCTGGCATATCGGTGTGTTGCTGCAATGCTAAACTTTGGGCGGGCAAAGCTGCCGAGATC
>Ga0307981_1001578_pt1 | contig 19984 bp, 9 predicted proteins | sample OrgLakmetagen987_FD_201849 | JGI IMG/M metagenome (GOLD analysis project Ga0307981, IMG submission 201849) | Saline water microbial communities from Organic Lake, Antarctica - #987 | ecosystem: Environmental > Aquatic > Non-marine Saline and Alkaline > Saline | place: Antarctica: Organic Lake... | reverse complement strand
TCTACCGTAGTATCGTACGACTATGTTACATCATGGGAGACAAAACCTACGGACGCAACTTGTTCAGTCTGTCCGAGTCATGATCATGCTCGTGCCCTTCGTCATCGTGCTTGACCGACGCTAGTTCCATCTTACCAAGAATATGGTATTCCACCGCCAAGCCCTTGGTAACTTTGCAACAGACGCCACCTTCTCTAGTCAAAGCGACGCGGCCATCACGAGAACGTCGGAGCTGTGCCTTGTCTGGTTCAAACTCGCGAGCCGCACGTAACCTTTCCGTCACGCTGTTCAGCTTGCCACGTAGATCCATGACTTGTTTCATATTTTTCATCTTGTCCCAGCTAATGAGGTTCTCATCCGAGTCAACTTCCATTTGCGCTTGATCGTAGGCCGTTTTGGCAGCGCGGTGCTCTTGCGCTAGAACCTCCTTCCACGGCACCTCGTTGGCGGGAGTCGAGTGCATGGTAAAGTAACCGCACGTTCCATACACGCGGCCAATGGGGCAATAGACATCGGTGCCTGGCGCTGAATGCACTTCTTCTTGCAATTCAATGTACAACCGAAGCACGTCCGTCCCCATGGGTCCCTTTTCCGGCACCACCTTGTACCCGCCCGTTTCCTTGACGCTAATGGGTCGTCGACCCCGACTCGCGGCTCCCACTCCCGTTGGCACTACCCACGCTTCCACCACTTGCAAAACTTTGGCCCCCGCAATGCCTTGAAAGAAATCGTCGCGCTCGTAGAGCGGTTCTTCCGTCAAGTCGACCACGCAGTGAAACAGCAAGCGTTCGCCCGATCGAGCCCACTTGGCCGGCATCCACGTGTTGGGTTCGCGACCAATGTTAAAGACAATCTTCCAGCGTGTGTCGTCCAGTAGATCCATGTCTCCGGGTTTTCGGGCCGGGCGTTGCTGCTGTTGCTGTAGTGGTTGTATCGAGCGTGTTCCTTCTTTCGGAATACTCGGGACTCCCTTCAAGAGGGCATCATTCTCCTTCTTTGTCTTTTTGGTGGTAGTAAAAGTAGCTACTACTGCTTTCTCCTCCTTTGTTACTTCAGATGCAACGGATACGGGCTTTTCGCTTTTCCAGGCTTCCATTTTCTGATTGAGTGCCTTGAGGCGTTCCTTGGCCTGGGTTCGCATGTCTTCGATATCGTCTTGGATGGATTCAGAAGTCGGTGGCTCGGCAGACAGTGCGATTCTTTGGACCAGCCGTGCACCAGCATGCTGTGGCGCAAAGGCGAGGCTTTTACCAGCTAGTACGGACAATACTACCAATATGGACAACCGCTGCATCCTCATCATCATGGTGAAGTCGTTTCCGGATTTGTATGCTATGCTTACGATCAGAGAGTACAGTAGTCAGAGAGAGAGAGAGCTCTTTTTCCTTTTCGGATTTTCCCGCTCGAAGTTGATTGCCGGTCTGACGACAAGTTCAGTAAGTAACCGATCCACGATGACAAACCTCGGCCGTTGAGTACCGCGAAATCAAATCTTCGCTTCGATTCGCCTAAATCCTCAAGGGGCGCCAACAAATAATCGCGACAGGAACACATCTCTCTCATATCGAACCATATATCGCCCCATATCCACCATTTACCATGGCAGATAAAGCGTACTACAGCAAGAGTCAACGACCGCCCTACTTTATTGTCTCTGCGGGAGGCAATAGTGCCGAGTCTGTCGATGTGACGCCAGTTTCATCTTTGTTAGCCTCTGGCACGCATCATGGCGCCTTGGGATCAAAATCAAACCCGTTATCGTCGTTGCACGCAGCCAACAGCAGCAGCCATCACGGCGGTGGCCGCAAAGAAGAAGCCGACGCTGCCGCGGGAGGTTTCACCCATCGTGTCAGTAGTTTCGCCAATCTCATGCCCAGAAATCAGAGTATGGAAATGGTTCGAGAGAATCTTACCGCCAGTCGACTCACTCCCAGCAAAAAGAACGCCATGATGGCGCCCAACAACAAGAGACTACCGCAAAAGACAGACGCTGCCGCTGCGACTCTCAACCAGCAACTCGACGACAACCCTCTCAACCAGACTACCGACATTAAACCAGATTGGCGTTTACGAGATCGCATGAAGACGGTCGGCATCGGATTGGTAATGGCCTTGAATGTCGGTACGGACCCTCCAGACCTAACCAAACCAAGTCCCTGCGCCGTCTTGCAGTGTTGGATGAATCCATTTGCCTACAGTAGAGCCAAGGCCAAGGAACTTATTGGAGAACGATTGGAACAGCAGTACGCCAAGTGGCAATTGGCTCGCACCGCGCGGCCGTTGAAATACCGACGAGCCCTCGATCCGACCGTGGAAGACGTGCGAACGCTGTGTCTGCAGCTGCGACGGCAAGCAAGGAGCGAACGCGTGCTGCTGCATTACAATGGTCACGGTGTACCGCGACCAACCGAAAATGGTGAAATATGGGTCTTTGACAAGAACCACACGGAATACATTCCACTGTCGATTATTGACCTCCGACAGTGGTTGGGGAAACCCTCCTTGGTGGTGCTGGACTGTTCCTCGGCTGGAATGCTCCTGCCGTACTTTACGACATCACTCAATGACTCTCCGTCAGATTCGGCGTCGTCAACCATGTTGACACCCGTTGGTGGCGGAATGAGCAGCGTTCATCCTTCGATAGAAAGTGACTTGGCGGGCAAGTCGGTTAGGGACACTATTGTGCTGTGTCCCTGCAGTGAAGGAGAATGGCTGCCCATGCATCCCGACTATCCCGCCGATATCTTCACGTCGTGCTTGACTACTCCCATTCCCATGGCATTGCGCTGGTTTGTTCGACGTAACCAAGCCAGCATGTCGGGCTTGCATCCCGACGCAGTCGACGCGATTCCGGGCAAGGCCACGGACCGCAAAACGCCGCTGGGAGAACTCAATTGGATTTTTACGGCCGTGACGGACAGTATCGCATGGAACATACTGCCCAAACCGCTTTTTCAGCGATTGTTTCGCCAAGATCTAATGGTTGCTAGCATGTTTCGCAATTTCTTGTTGGCCGATCGGATTCTGCGGAGTTTGGATTGCACGCCCGTGTCGCATCCCCCCTTGCCAGCAGGGATCGCTGATCATCCGCTCTGGCAAGCTTGGGATTTGGCCTGTGAAACTTTGATCTTTCAATTAATGAAGGATGGCAGTTTAGGTAATCACGTCATGGTCTCGGTCAAACCACCGGCCAAAGAGGAGGGTGACGAAAGTCTTCAAAGCACTGCAGGAGATACGGGAACGTCCTTGGCGTCGAGCAAAGAGGTGCTGGCGCCAATGCCCATTCCGCCACCAGAGACTACTGTGAGTAGTGAGTTCATATCGTCACCATTCTTTTCGGAGCAACTAACGGCTTTTGAAGTGTGGTTGGAGTTTGCTTCGATACACAAGATGCAATTGTCTTCGGGGCGGTTGGAATCCCCAGAGCAGTTGCCGATTGTATTGCAGGTGCTACTGAGCCAAGTGCATCGTATTCGGGCTTTGCGATTACTACGACAGTTCTTGGATCTGGGTCCATGGGCAGTCAACCTATCACTCAGTCTGGGGATCTTTCCGTATGTCATGAAGCTACTTCAGTCGCCTGAATACAAGAGTCTATTGGTTAGTATCTGGGCGTCGGTTCTGGCCTTTGACCCTTCGTGTCGCATCGACTTGCTCAAGGACGGTGCCTTCCACCACTTTCTTACGCACTTGGTATGGGGGCTGAACGGGTCTGTCACCAATGTGGCGCAGGCGGCCAAAGAGCGAACAATGGCAGCCTTTGTGCTGGCTGCGGCCTGCAACGAATACCCAGCTGGTCAAGCCGAATGCGTTCGTCTTAATTTACACGGAAGCTGCTGTGCCCTGCTCTCTTCATACGAGCAAGGTGAGAATTCCGGCGACGATACAGTTGAACTGCATCTCCCTGCTCACTTTCGACTCTGGGTCTGCCTATGCCTTGGAAATATGTTCAAGGAAAATGTCTCGACGCAAAACGAAGCGTACAGTGCTGGCGTGCACTCGCGTCTATTTATTCGCCTAAACGACAAGAACGTGGACGTGCGTGCTGCTGTCTGCTACGCGATTGGCTGTTTGATCGGGTCAACAGAGCAGGACGACAGCAGCTCGGCTGGTCTGCAACAGTCGGCTACTTCGCAACAGCAACAACAACATGCCCCCATGTTTCAAGGCTCGTCCGCGATGCTACCTCAGCGGTTGCAGCCCGCGACCAATGTAGACCTTCCAGGAGGTGCTACTGCCACAACTGGTGCCCCAGGTCAGCTGCAACCCAGCTTTACGAGCGCCAGTAATATGACGAATCTACAATGGCGTCCTCAGCAAATGCAGTCCATGCCAGGAGGCCAGCCCATCCATCTTGCACAAGGTCAGCCGATGCCGGCTCAGTCGCAAGGCCACTTGCTAAATCAGCCGATGCAGCTCCGCGCGCCGAATGGTCAGCCAATACAAGGTCAATATATGATTCATGGACAGCCATTGCAACCACATCATCCCACTATGGGCCCCCCAGCCGGGTTCTTCTTGGGTGGCAGCTCTATGCCCACCGGGCAGGGTCAGGGAACGATGCATCCTCCCCAATTGCATCACCAGACGCCCATGCAAACTCGTTACGTTAAGCCCACCGTCTTTGAGGACCGCCACCGTCTAGAGCTGGACTTACTAGCGATGGAGGCTCTCTCAAAGGCTGTCGACGACGGAAGCGTTGTCGTCCGCTACGAAGCGACGGTTGCCCTTGCTGGCGCCATTGGAAAGTATCTGGACGGTTTTATCATTGTTGCCGAGGAGTCGACCGCTGCAGCTTCGTTGCTGGAGGCAGCAAGCCGACAGAGTGCAGTTCCACTGCCTCGAGGCCTCGAACGAAAGGTCTTGGACAGATTAGGCACAGTTTGGAAAGCAATTCGCTCTCTTCAACACGGCGATTCTTTCCCTTCCATCTCAAAAGCTGCAAACGATGTGGTTAGTTTTGTGCATGAGCATCTTTTGTACTGGAGAACAGAGAACGACACACGCAATGACGAAGTAGTCACGCAGACGAAGGAACTTAACAATGTGCTTGGCGGTATCGAAGAGGAAATGATTGCAGCGGCAAACGAACCAGATTTGCAGCGTAGCCCTTTTGGTAGTCCACTCATCAAGCCAGTTCCACGTAGTGCTGCCCCCAAGCAAAGGACACGACAGCAAGCCGACTTGCGACGAGTAGCTTCGGAGGTAGCCCCCCGTCACTCTGGAATGCGCTCCATGGAACAGACCGCCTTGCTATCCCGTTCCTCGTATCTTGATATGACCGATCTATCGAAGCAAGGCACACCCTCTATGGACTACACTTTACCGAAATCCAAATTCTACAAATGGAAGATGACTGAGTTTGACACGAACTTTGAAGTCTTGGATGAAAACAATGGTACCTCGCTTGACCCACTGAGCCCCGCCGGTGCAGGACAAGCCTACCAAGATCAGAGAAACTACGATATGGAGGAGAGTGGACAGAAAGTAGCGCTACAGTTTGTTAGTCTGGCGCCAAAGCCTCCCACGCCCACCAAGAAAAGCATAGAGATGTTGCTTGAGGAGGAAGACCAGGAAGCTCTAATGGCTGCCGAAGAAGAGTCGTCAGGAAAGAAGAAGCAGATTGAGTTGAAAGAACAGAGACTCCTACGAAACAGAGGAAGAAAGATGACTGGACTATTACGCTTTCATTCCTACGAGAATGTCTTGATGGCATGCGGCGCCCTTGACTTTGTTACTATGTGGAACACAGAGAACGGTAACGAGCTGGCCCACTTTGTTAACGGCAACCCAAAGGGAACTCGAATCACGGGCGCGACCTGGATCAATGAAGAGATGGAAGCCAAGTTCCTTGTCGGCTGCGATGATGGGACCGTACGCATCTGGGGCAACCTCTTGGAGGCCAATGGCGAGGGGTGCAGCCAACGTCCTTCACTTCTCTCATCCTTTAATGCCGTACCCACGACTGCTGATCGAAGTGGCAGCGGATTGGTTTGTGAGTGGCAGCCTTTCAGCGGCACTCTTCTGGCTGGCGGAAGCAGCAAGTTTATTCGTTGTTGGGATCTTCAAGCTGAGAAGCCAGTGCGTCAGCTGGAAACCAATACCGACGCCTATGTAACGACCCTAACAACAGCCTGGGATTACGACAGTCTGGGGATGGGCTCCACCCCCCAAGGATACCAGGGAATCGGCAGAGACATTGTGGTTGCAGGACATAGTGACGGATCGCTCAAGATATTGGATATGCGTGCCAAGAGTGCTGGAAACGATATGCTTGGGCGTCCTGCTTCACGTCCTCGGCGAGCCCCTTCGCAGTACACGGAGCACAAGAGTTGGGTTGTTGCCACTGCTTTTACCGGCTACGGCAGTCGATACGAGCTCATTTCCGGCACAGTAGCAGGTGATATCAAGGTGTGGGACTTAAGAATGTCGTCAAGTATCCGAACGCTGGAAATCCAGCGAAGTACCATGACTGCGCTTGCTGTCCACTCTAAAATACCCATGGTCGCAACGGGATCATCTGCACAGTTTATCAAGATCATTACGCTAGACGGAGACACTTTGCAGGTGATTCGATACCATGGGACTGCAGGTACTGACCGAATCGGCCCCGTTAGTAGCCTCGCATTCCACCGATACAAGCCGCTGTTGGCGGCTGGAGCTACCGACAATTTGATTGGTCTGTACACACCAAAGAAACAGATAACTTAAGACGATACGCAACTTTGCTTCTGTAATGTTAATAGTCTCCATAGCCTGTGTTCCAAGCGCTGGTTGTAGTTTGCAAGAGCTATCGGGTATTGCTCGTGTCGAAGCTTGTGCATGGACGACCCCCAGTTCCATTTTTCCGTCTCTTGACGGCCAGCATTGGCCATTTCGGTGCGCAGCTTTAGATCTCTCTGGAGTCGCCGTATACGATCTATGAACGCGGCCGTGTCTCCAGTCGGCACCAAGTAACCTGTTTCACCGTCCCGGATCAAATCTGGCACGCCCCCAGCATCAGCTGCTACCACGGGCACTCCACTGGCCATGCTCTCGAGCACCACAAACCCAAGTGTTTCCGAATCACTCGGCATGCAAAACATGTCTGCCGACGCAAACGCTTGACTGAGATCGACTCCTGTTAATTGTCCAGTAAAGACAGTCCTTGTGTGGTTGAAATACATTCGTAGGTCCTCTTCTTGTGGCCCCGTCCCCACCAAACACAAGCGCACACTGTCAGGCAAAGCCTCAATAACGGCCTTGAGATCCTTGACGCGTTTTTCGGTTCCTAGGCGACCAATGTAGACGACCAAAAAGTCGGCGGGGTGACCGTCCGTCATGATTCGTCGCATTTCGGGACGGTGAAAGTCGGGATGAAAGCGCCGAGTATCAACGCCCTTTTGCCACACGGCACAACGCGAAATGCCGTGATCTCGAAACTCTTGCTGTATCTGCGGACTCGTCACGACTGTCAAATCCGCCATGGAATGCACAGCACGGAGCAGTTGCCACACCAACCACTCGGCGGCGCAACTGAACCCTAGCGCTTGAGGAAGATAGGAGCGCACGTACACGGGCAAGTGGGTATGGTAGCTCACAATCAAAGGAATGCTGTACAGTCTCGACAAGAGACAGGCGTGAAAGACAAAAAAGCCGGGGCTCGTGACATGCAGGAGATGGGGTTGGACCTTGGTAACGACCCGGAGCGCCTTGGCGGTCCAATCGGCTGACAGCGTGAGAGACGGGTAGTGAGGCAAACGTACCCCCGTTGTGTAATGAACGGGGAAGACGCCCATATAATCTACAGGTCGTTTTTCTACCAGTTGTTCTGTGGTTACTACGTGAACAGCGTCTGTGGTATTCTCCGCCAGGTAGTGCAAGAGTGCCTGGAATCGATTGGCGTAGCCCGAGACGTATGTTAGCGGCGACGGCTCCACAAGAATACACAAGCGAAGACGGTCTGGAGGAGATAACGTCGCCAAGTCGGTCCGTCTCGAAGCTAACGACATGTCTCCTTGAACAATTACTGTTTGAAGTACAAATAGAATCGGTAGGAGGAGGAGCCTACCAGTCATATCAGTGGCCATCATGGTCTCCGTCCCAGAGAAAATATCGTATTTTGGTTTTCCGTGTCTTGGAATTGGAAGGTTATTTTACATATACATTTGTTGTGACATAATTAAGAACATATTACATATCGATCAGCCACATATTTATGTCACATCTTGAGTCATTCGTCGTAAAGACGGCGGCTTCGCCAAAAATCGGCGAAAAAAACTGTTGACAAAACATCATCATCGATCGTGCAACACATTGCTCACAAAAATGTTGATAACACGCTAGCAAGACAGCAAGACAGAGACAACAACGATCAACGAGCACCAACAGCAATGAAGGTCGGCAGTAAACTCCTCCTGGCGCTCTGCGTCTTCTACCCTAGCATTGGCGGAATCACCGCCTTTTTCGTTCAGGCACCCAACGCGCGCACGTTCAAAGGCAACTCGCATTTGTCCTCTTACTTGGACAGCCTCACTGGGAGTAGTAGTTCAGCAGATACTCCTAGAACTGGGTCAGCTGCCAAGGCCCCAGTCTACAACACTCCCACACCGATTACAACGACGGCCTACCCTTCCTTGAGTTCCGCGGGCCAGGACATGGACCAAGCCATGCAGCTGGCAGCCAACAAGGCCAGAGAGTTACCCTGGACCCAGGAAAATACCTCGGAGCAAGCGGCAACACAAACAGCCGAGTCTTACCCAGATATCTTCACTCAATCAGCGCAGATTGAAGAAGAAGTCGATTCCTTTGCAGACAGTGGCGAGCGTGCTACGATCTACAGCTCGGCGGAGGCTGCACAGGTAAACGACGCCTCTGCCGATCAAACTGCCGCCAAAAGCATTTGGGAAACGGCGCTCCCAGTGATAATCCAGGGAAGCTCTCTCAAGACGTGTTCGTTTTCAGCCGAAAGTGTTAGATTCGTGCAAGTGGCATTGAAGACCGAGGGCCGTCCTCTGGATGCAACTGTCGACTTGTGGCAGGGGCCAGACAACATGCCGGCGAAAATGAGGGTTTTCATTGAGGACGGATACGTGCGCCCACTTTCAGCAGTGATTGCGACCCCGCGAGGCCAAAATTCGATTGCCATTCGTAACACGGGCCAATTGGAGTTCCCCTTGACTGCCTGTGTGCAGGCCGACGTGGGCCATGGTTGCGAGGCTGTCATCAACAGCCTATCCGATACGACGCGCCCCGAAACAGTCCAAGGAGGCTCTCTCAAAACATTTTCATTCAACCCTTCAGTTGCAAGCGTGCAAATCTTATTAAAGACCGACGGGCGTCCTCTGAATGCAAGAATCGAGCTTTTGCAGGGGCCGAACAACAACAAGCAGATAATTGAGCTTTACACGGAGGACGGATTGGAGCGCCCATTTTTTGCAGTGATTGAGACCCCGGGAGCCGGCAATGTGGTTCGAGTGGTCAACACGGGTCCTTTGGAATTCCCCATGACTGCTCGTGTGGCGCCCTACCTTGTGGAGGGCGAGGATAGCGATGCGCCCTCCGGCGGCTGGGACACCGATGCGTTTGCCGGCGGTTGGGGCAGCAAACACTTCTAGGGTAGTTGAACATGGAAGTATTCTAGGGGGCACGTGGGCGAAGATTGAATTGTGCATTGTATCATCTACAGTAAACCAGACATAAGAATAGTAAGAGTACTTGTAAGCATTTGATATCATCAAGAATGAAATCTAGCTTTGCGTTCAGATCGAGCACAAAGAGCTACCGTAACGATGTCTCGTCTTGAAGCGTTCGCATTGAAATTGCACTATGAGGGTCGACGGTGGGATTACGATTGGCACCATGCCCATGCATCGCGCTATAATGTAATTATAACGGTGTCTTTCTACAGTATACTGTAGGTGATGTTTTGGGTTGCACGTTTGTTAAAATGGATTCCATTTTGTACTTTAATCGAGAATTTTAAAAGTACAGAGGGTTTCTCATTTTTGAAGAATCGCAACTGCAGTACACAAAGAAATTCAGAAAGAACGCCGTCTACGCTGGCCCACCATGGTGTTCTTTTGCGACTGCCTGCGGCCCCAGAGGGATCCCAAGGGACTAGAAGGCAAGCCAAGCTCCATTCCAACCTACAAGCAAGTTGAAAAGTCCCAATGCAAGCTCTTAAAGCTCTGTTGGGACGAAGACTGGGACGCCATGGTGGCGCGCTGCAAGACTCATCCTCGCGAGGCCTTTTGTCACACTCGCAACATGGATCGCACTGCGTTGCACCTGGCCACCATTCCATCGTGTAAGTGCCCCGAAGAAGCTCTGCTAGTTCTATTGGAAACGAATCCACATGCAGTGACAGTCCAAGACGATTATCAATACGGGGGCACACCATTGCACTTTTTGTGCGGATCGCCGCACAAGAACAATCACGTCTTGGTGCAACGATTCGTTACTGCCGCGCTCGCCTTTGAAAAGCAGTATCCTTATGACGTGAGTGCCTGCATCGACATTGGTTGGTCGCCACTTCGGGCCGCGGCCAATGGTGCGGCGCGCCAAGAAACTCTTCAAATTCTCATGCAGGCGCGCCACCAAGCGGCGTGGATAGGACCTTGGACTGGTGCCGAAGCTTATCCGGGCCCCAATCCTGGGATTGTGCAGGACGAAACGCCCCTGTGGTTGTTGTGGAACAAGCTCCAGTATAAACTGGCCGATTTGACACCGGTTGTCGTGCCGCGCCTGCGACACATTGCTACCGCCATGCTAGAGAAGAATATGGATCAAATTACTGCTGATGCTGCTGCCGTGAATTTGTTTGGCATTTCGCAACATTCGGACCAAGAAGAAGCGTGGACCCAACTGCTCATTTTTTTACGAGAAACAGTCTCTAGCACTCTTATGCATACCGTTGCTTCGCTCTACTTTGCTATCCCAGGGCTTGTTCAGTTGGTCGTCAAGGTCTTTCCGGAGCAGTTGCACTTCAAGGATGAATCGGGTCGTTTCCCTTTACATTCCCTTTTCATGTGCCCTTGTGGACCACTGCACTTTCAAGCCGCTTTAATTTTAGTGGAGGCAGATCCCCATACATTGACTGTCCCAGAACCATCCACAGGACTACAACCAGTCCTCTTGGCCGCGTCTCGAGACGCGCCTCTGAAAACCATTTTCACCATGCTGACGGCCTACCCCAACGCTCTGAAATCGCAACGAGACGCCAAGGAAACGAGCAAAGAGAGCGACTAGACTATATATTATCATGCAAACTTTCGCGATTTTGAAGTACAACAACAGCTTTCTATCGATCACCGTAATTAGACGCAATGCCCTGTAGCCCCGGTACGGCGGCTCGCACCTCGGTCTTTCCCGCTTGCACCACCAGTCCTTGATATTCGCGTTGCTTCAAGTGAGCCGCAGCGGCACTATTGTATTCTGCAAGCTGACCCTGTCCAGGCAAGGCTGCCAGGTCGACGCCTTCGGCTGTTTGAACGGGAGCCGACTCGTATCGACCAGTGATCAACGAAAAGTACGGCGCATCCGCATCGTCATCCTCTGGAGCATCATCCTCGTCATCATTTGTAAGTGCTGTAGACTCGCCCGGAGCCGCTGCAGCTGCCGTTTCCAAAAAGTCTTGAATGTCTAGCGAATACTGCGTTACTCCCCATTCGGCGTCACCCAAGGCCATGACCAACTCCAAGGGTGTCAAGACTGGAACGTGATACTCCCGGTCATCGTCCAACAAGGAATGTTCCGGACACGCCACGAGACAAAAGCAATCAATCTCTCCAAAATTGGCCAGTTTGGCAGGGTTAATCTTGCCCACCACCATGGTGTACACGGTGCGATCGTGCTTTTGAATCAAGTGCCGCAGAGACGCCACCACGGTGCGCATATACGTGTCCGACAGACTGGCCACCAAAATGCCCAGGACGGCCGACTGCCGGGCCTTTTGCACGAGATAAAAGCGGCGATTCAATCGACGCTGAAAGGCTGGAGACAGAGTCGTTGAAAGCGTGTTAGTATCAGGATGCCATGCCCAATACCGTGCTGGACCCGACCCCGATAAAAATCGCAGGATAATATTGAGGTACTGGCGACTCGTGTCGTCTCCCACGTAGAGCAGAGTGTGGGAAGACCAGTCCGTGCCTCGAGGGATTTCCAAACCACCCACCACAAAAGTCTCGGGCGTAATCGTTGGTAGGGTCATGTTGTCACAATTTTGTTCCGTTGCCGTAAGATTAGTCGTCTCGATAGTAGAGGCTTGGTCCGGTTCTTTGGCGGAGTTTGTTTCGTCGACGCTGTCGTTATTATTGGTGGCGCTGCTACAACAATTGGCTTTTCCACAGTCCGATGGTGCTTGCAGTGCGGCGGCTCGCTTTTCGGGTGACGGAATCTTTCCTATGACCACCACCTCGACCCCTCTTGCCTTTAACGAATCTTGAAGTTCCTCCATCACATGGTGATAGCATACTTGGTACAACAAGAGAATGCGCTGAACCCCGTCTTCTGCCAGCAGCTGTTTGGATTCTTGCACAACAGCTTGCACGCACGACTGTACCTGCAGCACTTTCCGTCCAAAGCTGTACAAGACGGGAATATCACGACACGGACTCAAACATGCGTGTCCGTAGTGAATCATGCAGTCGGCTTGCAGATGAGCGGCCGCCACGGCATCGGGACAACAGGGAGCGAACGTTGTATCCGCCAGGCAAAAGACGAGCGCTTGGTAGTTCAAGGCCGTTTCGAATTCCCAACACACATCGGCGGCATCAATGAGCATGTCATCGGGAAACTGCAAGGCGACACGAACGCTCCAACCGCCGCCTGCTGTTGTATCGCTAATGAGCTGCAGGGATTGGATTTCGGCAACGAGTCGATCGATTTCGTAATATTCCTTGACGGAACAAGAGCCTCTTGGCGAAAGGATCGTTGCAGTGGCGGCAAGAGCATTTCCCTCTTCGGTCATGACACGAGAACCATCGTCAAAGACGAGCTGTGGCGCTCGGGTCTCGCTCATGGTACCGTAGTGATGTATGGATATAATGATATAATGGGCTTTCAACAGAAAAATGTGTCGACTATTCGTGAAAGAGTTGTTGATTGGAGGAAACGGAATGGTCTGCTCCTCCATCCGAAACAAAGCCAAGCCAAAGGACATTTTATCATAAGGCCAGTCCTGTATCGTAGCACGAAAACGATTACGAAAACCGTTTTCGTAATCCGGTCACAAATCAAACAGTCACAGCAAAAAGCAAGATTGATGACCCGCTCTCGGCTCACTTTTTGTCGACCCATCAACCACCAGCAACCAGCACCCTCCCGCCACCATGATGCTCCGCCCACTCCTCCTCCTCCTAGCCCTCTTACTGACCTCTACTACAGGCCAGACGAATCAAACGGCTCCACAGTGTCCGTGCACCTACACGGTTCCACCAAAAGATGAACCCAACTGCGCCGTTTACGGCCAAGACGAAGTGGGCCGCTTGTTAGAGTTTAACCGCGCGTCCGACAATTGCTTGGCGGAACTCGATGTGTTTGAGCGTGTCATTGACCTAGATCGTCTCTTTCGTATCTGTAACAACGAAACGTCCGGAATTGATGGTCGCAACTTTATTACCTGGCTTCGCACTACGGAATCTCCCATTGCCAACTTTATCAAGAGCAACGGCAACTTTTCTCGCTACTTTCAGGTCGATGAAGAAGATGGATCGGTTAGCCTCGTTGATGAAATTATTACCGATCAGTCCGTGGTTTTCAATTGCACGGAGGAGGAAAACTTTTGTTGGAACCAAGTGCTTGAGTTTGTTTCCAACAGCAACCAGCAATACTTTGGTGAGCTCATATGCCAAGATATTTACTCCAAGCAAGCCATTGCCTTGGCCGTGGAGCAGTCCTTGGTACGAACGGCGCTATGTCTTGTTGAAAACGCCACCAGCGTACCATCACAATGCGGTGACTTGAAGGCGCAAATTGATGCCTACAAGGCTGAAAACCAAGACATGGATTGCACCGACATTGGGACACGCGCAGCCCTTTCCCAACTCCCTCCTTTGGATACCTGCAACGCGGAGGTGCGCGCAGCCGACGACACCAGTGGATCTGCTGTTGCGGCAACATCATGGATCGGTGGATTGCTCTGGGCGAGTACCCTCTTGCTTGGAATGGGACGTCAGTAGCTTCGTCATTGCTTGTAACATCATTGTTCGTGTAACATTTATTAGGCTTTGGTATGTTGCATCGCTATCTAATTTAGTTTGTAAACAGTTGGCTGGTTCTCTGCAGCTTCTAAAAGTGGAAAAAATACTTTACTGTAAATGTGCATCGGTGCAGCGAAGAAAATTCGTTTCGTCGCTTAAGGTGGGATAGTAACTGGGTATATGGCTGTATCGAGAGGAGATTGTCAGTCACTGTGTACAGGCTGTTGTCCTGCTGCTGAATTACCATTGTCCGTTGAGGTAATTTTCAAAAAGAGTCAAGGCCTCAATCGGACGATACGCAGGGACTTCGTGGCCTGCTCCATGTACCGTTACAAAGCTAAAGGATGCGTCGGTCTTGTCACCGAGATCGAAGTGCGTCACAAACCCAGCTGTTTGCTCGGCCACCTTCCAGGGATTCCAGGTAACCAATGGGTCCACACCCATTTCCCAAATCCATTGCTGCGTACCAGCTGTCGAACAAATGGCGTCGTCGTCACCGGAATATACCATCATGGTAAGATTGTGCTTTCCATCTACACCTTGTTGGATCAACTCTTGGTAGAGAGGATTGGCCGGGACGTTCACGTCGTGAGCCGAATAGTGAATACCGCCACACTTCGCCCACGGCTTGGTAATCTTGGGGCTCACATGCAATGCCTCACGAACGGCAGGAGTATCCAAAAAGTCAAACAAGTGCTGTTCGGCGCAAGGCTTGTACTGGCCATCGTCCAGTGGCGAGAAATTTGGGCCAGCACGGGTCAGATTCATCAGATACGCGAGCTGTGAGGATTGAACCTGGATATCCTTGACAGGCACGGTAAATTCCTTGTATGTTCCACCCAGGCGTCGACGGCGATCGGCGTTCTGGATCCTGTAGCCAGCGTGCTCCCATACTGGATCATCCTTGATACAGGTTGGATAATCCAAGGCGTAGGGATTGATGCCACCCTTGGTTCCGTCTCCAAAGCTGGCCCACATCTCGCCCATGATATCATCGCACTGGTCTGTAAAAAGAGTTGACGGGTCATTGCATAGGACCATAAAGTTATCGTACAAGGGCTTGGCCAACAGACCATGGTGGTAATACGCTGAAAACTCGGAAATTGTATTTGAGAAGGGATCCACCCACGGGTTGCCAACGAAAAGACCTTGAAAGTTGATCAAGTTATCGGTATTCTGCTTGAGGATCTCCAAACCAAGTTGCGGAATATAGTGGCCCCCATAACTTTCGCTCGCAATGTAGAATGGATTGGACTGTCGCTCGGGAAAGCGTTGAATAAACTGACGTATGAGCTCGTAGTTGTTGGCACTCGACACTGCATCGCCGGTGTGCAAATCTTCTTCCCGGTCAGTGAAGGAGAAACCAACTCCAGCAGGCTGTTCCACGTACAACACGTTGGCCACCTTGTTCCAACTATAGGGATTTTCATGCAGCTTCCCTGATTCAGTAATGAAAAACGGCCCGTGCTCCGTACCCAGGCCGAGAAGGCCACTGCACGACGGTCCACCATTGGTCCAAAATATGACGGGGTCGGTCGCCGGGTTGGACTGACTCTCGACATACCAGTAAAAGACATGCTTGGTTGCCTCCACGTCAAAGTAACCAGCAAATTGGTCAAATTCAGGGATGTTCTGCAAACCTGGCAGATCGACGACGAGGTCCGAAATGGCGGCTGCCGTACGCGCCTCTCGAGGAGCCGCGGTAACGGCTTCGTTAACGGTGGTGGGTCCCGAATAAAAGATGGAAGACGTTAGAACGGCTCCAAGGGCAAATATACCACGGCCCATGATGGTGCTGGTCGCCATGGTCGAAAGTCGCAAGGGTTCTTCTTTGTTTAGCAGTACGTAGGGGTAGGGCGGGAGTCTTCAAGATGCCGATACGTTTCTCGATCGTTTTGTGCACGTCGATGAGAATGAACGGTCAAAAAATGAGAGGAACCTCGCAAAGACAGCATATACTGAGTAGTAGAAGTCGGCGGTCGCATTTTTATTTCATATGAAAATGCAACTACAGTACTGTACCTGTACTGTACTGTAAGCAATACGAACGTATACTGCATAATTATGAGTGTGTGTCATAGACAAGTACGAGAACTATACGAAGAAACTAGATAAATCAACTCTGTTGCATGAATAAACAGTACGATAGTAAAGTACTGTATCACTTAGAGTAATGTACTAGATTGGACTATTCAGTACGATTTACTAGTAGAGAGTACAGTATTATTTTTGCCACGGCATGACACAACGGAACGAATCTTGCCCGAGCTTTGCAATTGCAATTGCCCAAACACGACCACAGAGGAAGAACGAATCTTGCTCGATTACACCGGGGGTCCATTCGAGGGCGATAAATGAAAGAGGGTCGTCCGAAGAAGAAGAGAACCGCTGCACGCTGCATCTCTGAAACATGTGAGACGAGAAAAGACTTTGATGTAAAAGCTAGCGACTATTGAGAAGCTAGAGATCAACGCTATAAGCTTATCATGGGTAGAGATCGATGATTAAAACATGCATATGTACAACGACGAGCCACCGTGCACGGTTGCTTCACAAAGTAAGTTTAGACTGAGACTCACAATTCCTTGATCGAAAGGCATCGCTACCGCTGGCCTTGTTTCCGATTCCTGTCTCCATGGCCTTCTCTACGATTGTCACGAAAGCCTCCCATCGAAAGCTTGCACAATGGATTACACTGATGAGTACTGAAAAACATGCCGGCACCTTTGCGTCCTCGATCTGTCCTACCGTGCACCATTCGTCTGTCTTCTCGTAAGATGTTGTAATAGTGAATGACGGGATCAGAGAACCTTAGAACATTGTTGGGCTCGTCATAGACACCTTGTAGGTCACAGACCAGTCGCTTCCGTTTCGTAGCCCCGTAAGAAAAGTGTGAGAATGCCTGTGCAACCTCCGATGGCGTGAACGCGACCGGAGCAGTCTCATCTTCGTCTGGCTCTTCCCCGTCGGATTCCTCGCTCCCTTCTTCGATAATGTTCAAGTCCATCTCGTCCAGCTTGGCCAAGGCACTATGCATACTTTCTGCAGTGAAGGTTGGTGTCTTCTTTCCTTCGACGTAACCATTATTCGCATTCCATTTGTGCCACTTGCTTTCATCCAAGCGCTCCTCGACCAAAACACTCTGTCTTCCCAAATTTCTGTCGTCCAACTGGTAAATGGAACAGTCAAGGAACGCAACTCGAGGAGTTCCCTTGTCCACGCCAGGCATTTCGCTAATCTTTTCGTTGAACTCTTCTGCGAGACGACGGGCCAGCTGCTGGGTTTCACAAAACGTCCTAACAAAAGCTTTTCGCGTTCGCTCGTCGGCATGCTCTTCTAGTACAAGCCTACTTTCCTTGGCCACCATATGGTGACCAACGATCGTTCTCATATCCTTAGCTATCTCGTAGAACCGAAAAGCCAAGCGCTCTGCTCCTTCTCCGAACGCCTCCTGGTGAATAGCAACGTACCAGGCACTCGGATGCTGCAGCTGTACAGTTTCGAACATTGTTCTTCGGCGTCTTCCCTCGAACCATTCCTTATACACCGAGCGCTTTGCCCCATCGTAGATATAGAACTCGTCTTTCGATACGACCGAGATAGGTATCGCTGCCTTCTTTTTCGACTCACGAAGGACACTGCGCACTCTGCTCTGCTTCGATGTATTCACATTCGTCATTTCCGTTTGAGTGGTAGTGAGTGAGGCAGCCACGGACGTAAAGGCCTCACCGATATCGGACGACGTCATGGACGGTAGCTTGAAGGTGCTTATAGCACCGTAGTCGGAGGCAGCGTCCACCATGGCTTTTAGTGTACTAAAGTTATCCGAGCTGCCAATACCAATGGCTACAAAAGTCAGCCGCCTTCCAAACTTTTTTGCCAGTTCTCCAACGCGATTGGTCAGCATTTCACTGCACTGTTCACGGGTAAGAGCTTTGATCAAACAGTGATCCGACGGTTTGCCATCCGAGAGAAAGCTGAGTGCGAGTGCACAAGAGGCGTTTGCATTTCGGGTGAGCAGTTCCTCCGCTTTTTGCAGGCTCAGCATGTAAGCTCCATGACCACCAGCCGGGATCTCATTTTGCATGCAGATATGAATGAGGCGATTGTAGAGAACCCAAGTGGAAGGTTGCTCTCGCACAACAACCTTCGCCTTGGATCCAAGAGTCACAATCGAAATAACATCCATTGCACCAGCACTGCCAGTCTCCAATCGATGCGCCAAAAAGTCCAAGGCGACGGCAATCCAGGATGCATTTAGTCGAGTCCGAGCACCCCAGACGTCGCTTTCTCTCATGCTTCCCGACGTATCGACCACCATTACCGTGTTGGAGAGCCAGGCGTCATGATTGGATTGGATCTTTACCACTGCGTCATCATGGTCTCTTTGCATTTTGGCCGTAATGGGGACGCAATCGAGTTTGAGAGGGACCGTGTAGGAGGTAATCTCTTCACTAGTAGCCTCATTAACAATATAGACAATATCCTTGTACGTGTAGATGGCGGTCGGATCTCCGTTGGCTCTTGGACGTCCATTTCTTCGGTGTCCGTGCTTTCTAGCTGCCTTGAGATCTTTCATGCCAATCCCTCGTTGTTTCCGACGAAGCCGGCCATGTTCCGTTTCGATAAAGGTCACGGCAGAGGTAGGAACCATACCGGGAACGTTCGAGTCCGTCATTGCACTCGCGGTTTATGCGTCTTGTTTGCGTTTATAGTAAGGTCGGCTTTTGCTCACTAGTCTACCGTATTATTGCAGATAAGATCGTGCGTTGTGCGGTGATACAAGTCGTATCTCACAAGTCGAGTTAGACGTTGGATTCTAGAGAGCTAATAATAGTCACAATATTGATATGCAATTCATTTGAAGGTAACTTAGATTAGTCATGCGTGCTTCTCTACTTGGAACGGTCCTTGTAGCAGCCGCACGCTTGGTATGTACACCTACATCATCGGCCGTTATGAGCCCAACACGCGCGCGCTAAGCGTGTTTATTATGGAAGTGACCGCCCTTCGCAATCGGCCAAGCAAGTTGTTTTGGAAACAGCGATAAGATTCAGTCAGTGACGAGTCAATTATTGTGTACCAAGCATCGCTTGTCGAGCAAGCCACAGAAGAAACTCGTAACTATCGAGAAAGTTCACTCAACGTTTAGAGAGGATCTGTGTACGTCTAGTGACAATACTTACACACCGCCTCAATCTAACGACCCATCGCTTAGAGAGAAACTGTGTATGTCTTATGACAATACGTACACACGAGCTCAATCTAGCGACCTATGTAAATCGGAAAGCGGCGAATACCTATTCGCCAGACGGTAATTACATGAGCGATCGTCATGTTTTAAGTAAGAATCAAGACTATCAAGCTCACCTTTTGACAACACTACCGACTGAGAACTCTGAGATCAAGATGGCTACCCCTGCGAAACCTACGCTACCTGCGCTTAAGCCTGACAGTGACACGGAGAGTGATCCGTCATACGACAAGCTTAAGCCTGACATTAACACGAAAAGAGAGCCGTCGTACGACAAGCATGGTTTCTTGCTTGTCGCAAGAGACGTGCCAAATATCGCACCCGGTTTACGAGTCTCACGAGTGGTTCGAGCCGTGATGGATTCCAAGGAACGCGAGAAGTGTCGCGTATTTGTCACCCTTGCTTTGGAGCCGAAGTTCCAGAATTTCATGCCGTCCAATGGCATCGAATATTTGGAAGAGGCTCACAGCATCACCATGCGAGTCATTGCTCTCACTGAGCGATTGACCGGATATGGGTGTCAAGACGTGTTCATTATCCGTACGGATCT
>Ga0307981_1001576_pt1 | contig 20005 bp, 27 predicted proteins | sample OrgLakmetagen987_FD_201849 | JGI IMG/M metagenome (GOLD analysis project Ga0307981, IMG submission 201849) | Saline water microbial communities from Organic Lake, Antarctica - #987 | ecosystem: Environmental > Aquatic > Non-marine Saline and Alkaline > Saline | place: Antarctica: Organic Lake... | reverse complement strand
CTTGCGATGAGTGCTTCCACTCGATCGATATTGGTGTCCCACTCGTTCCTCCTGGATTGTCCCCGACGCAAATCGGGTAATCTCTAATCTCTATAGAAGAGAAACTCACGGAAACATTTTCGTCAGAGAGTAATCCCAGTCTTTGTTTCCTAAGGACCCTTTGACAATGACGTGCTTCCGCGAAAGCACACTTACTATCGACTGACACGTTCTCATGGTGGGTACGTACAACGAGAATGCTACGAAGTGGTACTATTAGTGGTGCTTCGCCATCTTTCCCATCGAGCTTTTCAGCTTTCGTCTCGTCAAGCTGGGTAACTTCTCTCGCAACCATTATCAAAGTCTTATCCATGTGGATACTCGTACTCACTCTCTGCAGCAGTTCAAGTTGAACGATTGGTATTCTCGTCGTCTGTCTTTTATCTTGCGTTTACTGAGATGTACTGCGGCGGTCTCTCTGTCTTCCGATATCTGATATCTGCAACTAAGTTCGAGGTTGGGGGACCTTTCTCTTCTCCCACGTCAACATCAACGTCATCGCTTATTTAGGCGTTTTCATTCGTTTTACTTTTTGACGAAGCCTTGCTTCTTTTTAGGCATTCTTCGTACGTCGTATCGTCGTTCTGTATGCTACCAGTATGTACTGGTACCGTACAGTATGATCAAGGAGATAAGAGTGGGAAAGAAGCGCGTACTTCGAGGTCGTCAACTGATTTTGTGGCGCCAAGCAAATTTCCGTTAAGCAACCCGGAAAAAATTAAAAAAGTAACTACAAAATACAACAAATGCAAAAACAAAAGATAATACCGTGCTATATTGACCATGGCCTTTTTCTTGCTTAAAAATGCAGTGGTGCAAACAACAGCTTCAGAAGCTCTTCGAGCAGAATCAACTTAAAGAGCTTCTGAAGCTGCTGTTTGCACCACTTTACGCGAAGGTGCCCGATCCGCCATGGTCAATGGCGTGTTGTTATCAGTTATTTTGCCGTGTTGTGGTGAAACTGACGTCAGCAAAAAGTTAAATTAGTTGGCACAGGTGGTCACGAAATTGAACACGAAGCTATCGCTCGCGCTTCTTTCCCACTCTTATCCCCTTGATATGCTATACACGACTACGAGTACAGTATCTACATCTTCAGTATGGTAGCTGTACAGAGCAGTACAGCGCAGAGCGCAGTACTCTATGTATCTTTATCGTGTACTCTTATCATACGTATGTACCATAATATATTATCGTCAGAGCGAAAAGCCTAGTGTATGTACCAGGAGGTACAGTAATGTCTATTGTCTTTTGTGTGTATCGTATATAACTGTATGAGTAGTCGTATGGCGTCCTGGTCTTTGGGCCGGCAAACAAAAGCATCTACAGTTCTCCCGCACATGCACATTGTATGTATCTATAGTTGTGTCTACCACCTTGCTCATACAATTTACAGTATTAGCTAGTACTGGAAGACTCTACTGTAGTCCAGAAGACTTGACCATAATGAGATGGAGAGCACGTACTTTCTTTGACGGTTTTGGCAGAGATGGAGAGCACGTACTTTCTTTGACGGTTTTGGCAGAGTCGACCGTTGACATTTTTTGTTCATGCTCTTTGCCGGACTGTTTCAAGCATTAGCTAGACACGACGGAATGGGTGATGGAAGCCCGACACTTGACTCAAAAGGGTATTGGGCCGCGTCCCTGTGTAGTGTCAAATCTTAGTTCCTGGTTCGCGCGTAGTTTCTGCGGTGAACTCATGAACCAGATTAGAGATCTAGTGACCTTGCTCTGCATCCTTCTCCGATTCCTTTCCTCTCCACTTCTCAGCGAGTCCCCTCCAAATGATAGTAAAAACAACGGACTGTAAAGCATTGGCGAATATTCTCGTTCGGAGTCCTCTACCGAACAGTCCTTTCCAGCCATCGGCCGCCAAAATCATACGAATTATCTCCCAGTAGCTCACTTCGTGCTTGGATCCTATCGATTGTTTCGTCGTTTTGACTACCCTGATCGCATTAACAACGGTGTCGCTGACAACACTGGCTGTCAATCCGATGCCTGCGTTGCGAAGCAAAGGTGACGGGAGAAGGTTTTTCAAAAAATCGTTTGTGGATAGCGAGTTATACGTGTAGAACTGCACCCGTCAATCGGAAAGTGAGTTCAAGAGCCTACTAGACAAGTCACATATCGAATAACGATGGTGATAAACAAGAACTTACCCAAGGATAATGTCCCAAAATTGCGGAAATGGCGTTGGCAATCGCTCCCTGGTAAAGTACATTTAGTTTGCCGGCCTTGACCCTTCTCATGAGATTTCGGAACCCTTCTACCGAGTCCACTTGCAAAACTGTCTTCATTGTGTCGATAGCTGCATACGATACATCATTGGGAAGAAAGATCGAGTCGGTGAGTATACTGTGTGATTGTCAAGAGGTATGTGTCTTTCGCGTGTGTTCGTTCGACTTACGCATGAGAAACATTCTCCAGACTCCCACAATAATGCTAGCGACGACTGTAGTTCGACCCGGTCCCCAATCTTTCGTAGCTTGGATGCTACTAAATAGTGTCTCTACGCCATCGTTGACGGCTGTACTAACAAATCGAGAGAGGGGAGCCTGAATTAACGCAAAACTCAATCCAGAATAGAGCCTGCGGATACCACCGTCCTTTATAAGTGTGACCAAGGCCTGAGAGAAGGTCGTGCCGTATCGACATTGGTAGTTAATGATCGTTCGTAACCACATGAGCGTGAATACCTGCACCATTCCAGCGAGGGCTCCTGGGATGCCGCCGCCGAGGCCACTCTTTCCGGCTCGAATGAGAAGTTGGTTCATCGTCAGTCCTTCTTCTACCAAGACAGCAGAGCTCTTCCGAAGCGACGAGCGAGTTGCGTTCTCACTGCCATCTTCAGTATCACTGGATGCGTAGACAAAGACACTCGAGGTTCCAAAAAGACTTCCATTGCAAGACGATATCGCCCCGCCGTTGGAAAAATCGCAGGAAAAACTGCTCATTGACAGAATGTAGAACAGGCACATCAGTTGGAGGGCTGATAATCTGCATCTTCTAGAGTAGGAAGCCATCCTCCCCCGAACGCGTTTCCGTATACGCTCGCTCATGGTGCATGCCTTGCCTTTGCCTCAGGATAATGGTGAATGGCACACCATTGTCGGCACTTGGTACGGTGCGGTAGGTAGGTAGGTAGGTACGGAGGGAACATCGGTCGGCTGCCGATCTTCATCTTCAACTTGGCGGTCGAATGAGTCGAACCCCCAGCTAGATTAATGTCGTTCATATCATACGCGAATACAACATCACATAGCGACCATGGCGAGAGAGCCGTAGAAAACGAACCTCCACATGTACTCTATTGCTTCTCTTTTGGATACGGCCTTGTCCATGGGCTTGACATATGTAGATGGTATGGTAGTATGGTAGGCTACTAGAAGAGAGTAAAGAATGGCTTGACGATATTCGCACCATGATTGGAACTGGATACCGAGCTAGTCTCTTTTATAAGTAGGCCTCGAGAGAGGACGTCTGACGCCCTAACTATTGCTACAATGACAATGTACGTGTTCCGACCACGGCGTTCCCCGTCTGAGCATCTATCACCTCTCCATTTCCCGCCAAGGATTCACCGAGATCCGCTTGCAAAAAAACTATAGCAAGCACAGCCTTTTCTATGGATCTTCGTACCATTCCACATCAACGGTCCAGTGTCGGTGAAGAGACCAAGAGTAGTTGGTGGTGTGCCAGGCTGTGTTCAGTTCGGCGGCAAGTCGATAAACATTGCTTTGAAACGACCCCACCAAAAAGTCAGCTTGTCGTAGAACATGCAGGTCTGTCGCGATCGCAGAGGCCGCCGTATCGCGTCCGTTACGAAACCACATTCTATCTTTCTGTGTCGTTCGTTGCACATCCGTCTGAAAGACGAACTTCCATCCGGCACGCTGCCATTTCTTGCGCTTACTCTCCGCCACCACGTCCGAGTTGTCGGTCGCGAGGAATATCTTCCGAACCTTTTTGTCGGGAAAGAGTTCCCGAATGTGTTCCGCAAACGCCATGAATCGCTCAAAACTTCGTGTTTGGGTCGCGTTCCGTCCAAACGCCTTGCTGAAATCGGCGATGTTGTCAGTCTTTCGTACATGAAAACCAATGAATGGTTCAGACGTTCCCGATACCAGCTCTCGAGGAGAGCGAGCGTCAATGGCTTGCTGCATCCAATCACTGGGATGCCACAAGTAATGCGCTATTTGTGCCCGCACCCAAAACCTTCCATGGGCTCGCTCCCAGTGCGAAAGAACATCCGCCAAGAGAGTCGGTCGGCCTGTGAACGCGTTGGGAGCCCACGCGATTCGTGTCGGTCCATAGTAGGTTGTGTCAAAGTACTTGCTCGTGGTACGCCCCGGTAAGATACCGTGTTGTGCAGCAGAAACATCAAAATCGCTACGGGTAAAGGGGACGACCGCATCTTGCTCGTTCAGTGGCTCGGTAACGCTGCAGGATGTCAATGGCTTCCACAGGCAGGGCCATCCGGACCTTCTCGACGAGTGGGTGGTATTCTTTTGCAGAGAAGGCGTAGTATTGGACTGACAGTCTGCTGGCTCGTATGCTGACCGCCAATCAAGTGTTAGAACCAGAGATCTACCGGTAGCGAGTCCCATTTGCAACAGACGAGCCACGTATTGGATTTCGGAAGCGAATCCATCCTTGGCGAGTTTCAACCCTCCGCCTCGCAGTAATAGCCGCGCTGTATCACAATCGACAGGATGCTGGTTCTTGTATATAGCGGACTGCATATCCTGCTGGACGCGTGCTTGGATGAGCAAGTGATCGCCGGCTGGGTCTTGCAAAGCTGCATTATCGGAAAGAGGCCGAGGTATGGCATTCCATTCGTCGCGTTGTGTTGAGAGCACTTCCTCCAATCCCACAACGGGAAAGAGTGACCGGAGCAGCAAGCAAGCTAGAACCACCAAGAGGGTAACGCGAAGACGACCCGACGATCCAACTGATCGAAGGCTGCGTGTTGGATGGATGTGATCTGCAACAGTTGACCGCGTCCGATCCATCACATTCGCAGGTAAGCTTGAGACCAGAGCGAGGAGAAGAGTGGCATTCAGCCGAGGGACACTTCGTCGTCCAGTCTTTTCGTTGGGAGAATGGTAGACTAATCAGATACCTGATGTCTCTCTGCTTCTCTCCATACTCCGGTCTCCGATGGTTGTGTGCGGGGTGCGGGGTGATGATGGCGCCGACGGTTCGTTCGTTGTGTGGTGCAAGCGCCGAGGTTCGTTCGAGAAACGAGAAAGTAAAAAAGTTATGGCTAGTTCTCCTGTCGTACCGGTATATCGAATGAGCGAGGCCGCCCAAACGCCAAGCCGATACGTTCAGTAAGCTCGTCACCCGTTTTATCGGTTAGCTTACAATGTATATTTGCACTGTCTACTTAGGGCACTCGCGCGAATACCCATGTACGGTGCACGAGTGCGCGACGCTACTACTTCGAGGTTGGTCTAGTTCGTACGGCGTGGTGCTGGAGCATTACTGCTGCTGCCTCCCAAGGCGGCTGCGAGGAAAACATCTACGGTCTCCGAAAGAAACTTGAAAAATGGAATGGGATTGAATCTGATCATGACCAGCACTCGTCCAAGCAGCTGGGGACGCATTGCAATATGTGCTTGCTTGAGAGCTATCCGCTGTACGGCAAAGAAGTTGCGATTCATTTCGAGACGAGGGGCGATCACCTCTACTTAAATGCGATGGTCGCAATACATATGATCTGGCTCCACTTGAATGGTTTGCAGCACAGTATTTGACCAAACCAATGTCGCTAAAGCACGCAGCCGGTACTCTGGATCCCTCTCTGCTAAGCGCCGATAAAGGAAACCGAAGTTCAATGCTCGTAGAGAAGGGTGCGCTACAAGAGCCCTGAAAAAAGTACGCCATGTAGCGTCACTGATCCCGATGCCATAGATACATAGTTCCTAGAGAGACCTGTTGTTTGCTAGGGCACCACTGATCATTTGAAAGTCTTCCCTGCCATGATAAGACCGCTTGATATCCAATGCCTTTAGACGTATGCTTCCGCGAAGAGCGTTCGCGAGAATGTCTGTACGAATCTTGCAACTATAGAGTCCAGTCGGACCTCGACCGCGTGCAAGACAGGCAAGTAGCAAGTCTCCAGCTGAATCCTGGATCTCGCAACAGGATAAAATCATCTCTATATCAGGTCGATCGGGTGCATCCGCGATGGCTTAGAAATGCTGATCGATCAAGGTAAAGGCGTCAAGAGATAGCTTCTGAAGGTTCCTGTTGCTCTCCGTCAAAAAAAATCAACAGACCCTGCGCTGATATACGAAGATGACCGTTCACGGTTGACATACCGTTACCCAAAGTGAGCCTGCAGTCAGGCTGCTCGCTTTTCGCCATTAGGCCAACGAGAAAGTCTCCGATGCGATGTTCGCACGTCGAGATGTAAAAAAACCGAATTGGTAGAACTGTGCTCAACTCTGTATTTGGATGTTGAACGGTGCCCATCATAAATGTCATAAGCTGTTGTCATCCAATCATTGTGTCCCGTCCAGATGATGGTGCGAGGCCTCGCAAAGGTGTGAAAGGTCTCCCACGTTGTTCCTATCGCTGCCAAGAGCTCTTCCAAAGTACATCCCGTCAGCAGTTCGACCTCTACAGAATCTGTGAGTGAACGATGCCCGTATCCAGCTATACCTAGCTCAGCACGCTCTCGGAAGCGATTGGTGGGAGTAAAGTAGGCCTCCCAGGAGTGTAAAGGGGGCAGTGCTTCCGCCATGGTACTATCACAATTTTTTTTTGTGAGAATCACCGTGGATATCGTTGATTTCGTGGATCGTGGACGATCTCTCCTTTCCCGGCAAAACGGAAAGCAAACGGTACGGCAGGAGTCAGTAAAAAACTACCGGTATCGGAGATGCAACGCCGACGCGAATCAATCATCAAGTCGGTACTACAGTATGAATGGCACACCGAGCAAAACTCGACAGGCACTTCGGAAGTCCGAAGTGACGATGCCTACTAGAGCTAGAAATGCCTAGGTCGTGTACATTTACACGGATAAAGGTGCCCCTAAACGTCGCTTGCTGTGGGCAGGGAACGGCAGTTTAGTTTCCGAGGACTGGGGGTGTCTACCTGCCCATCGGTGTATATTCAATGTAACTTGAAAGTAAGCATTACTTTGGAAGACACTTTATGGCTGATTTGTCATGTTGAAAACGTTTGATCGTGCAGCTGGTGATATTGCCTAGTTCGGGACTCGTATTCGAGAGTTTGCTAGCTAGCTATCATCGTATCTAAAACTACGCCCATCCGAGTGACAATCCTGTAGCTCTACTAACTGCACGCAACGACTGCAAACTTCCTCGAAGAGACTGCGCCTGAATAAGCTTTTATCGTGTTACCAACAGGGCCAGAGGGTAGGTCTAGATATCAACTATAAACTACGCCATGAATTTATGACAACTCAACGTTTAGAGCTTGCTAAAAGGAGCGGGCAAGCCAGCATACATCTTGGCAATCTCTGCTTCGTAATGGTCTCGAGCCTTTTGACGCTTGAGCTTGAATGTGGGAGTCATGAGATCATTCTCTAGAGAGAACGGGCTGGAATCGACATAGATTGCCTTGACAGTCTCGAACCCATTGAGCTTGTTCTGCTCGGAAAATGCTCTAATGTCGCTCAGAATGGTCTTCTTCAGGATCGGATGCTTGCAAATCTGCTCAAAGGGCTCTTTGGCGAGACTTGCATCGTGTGTTGCTGCCCAGATGCGCACAGGCTCTTCGTCCGGTACAATAACAGCAACCAAGACACTTTGGAACGAGTCGCCGTACACAAAGCACTGCGCAATCAGCGGTGAACCTTGAAGGACGTTCTCAATCTTTTCCGGTGCCACGTATTCCCCCTGTGACAGCTTGAAGATGTTCTTCTTTCGATCGATGATCTGCAATGTTCCGTCTGGTCTCCAGAGCCCGATATCACCACTGTGCAACCATCCCTCTTCGTCAATAGTCTCTCGTGTCTTTTCCTCGTCCTTATAGTAGCCTTTGAAGATGCCTGGGCCTCGAACACAGATTTCACCGCGTCCAAAACAGGCTTGACCACGATGATCCGTGTCTGTGGACACGTAGCCCATTTCTGGGACATTCATCAGCACAATCTCTGCTCCAGCGTGTGGTCCACCCACGTGACCAATCGTTGCCATGTCGTCGGGAGGCGCTAGACTGGTGCAACCGCTCCCTTCTGTTTGTCCATAACCTTCAATAACAGGGACACCAAGCATGCAACGAAAGAATATCATGACATTCTGGCTGAGTGGGGCAGATCCGCTCACCATGATTCTCAACTGATCCATACCGAGAGACTTTTTGATCTTGTTGAAAAGCAATCGATCATAAAGACCGTGTTTCAGATGGCCGTGCTTGAGTCCTTGCGTCTTGGCAGCTAGTCCAGCGTCAAATATTGTTTTCTTCAAGCCACCCGCAGCACGAATGCCGTTTGTAATCTGCAGGTTCGTACGCAAAGGAATAGAGACGCGGTTCGTTTTGAGCGTTCAATGCAACAATCGCCAATCGCCCGACAAAGAAAAAAATGGAATAGAACGTACCTTGTCGCAAATCTTGTTCAAGACGCGAGGCGCCGCTGGCATGAAGGTTGGACGACACGCTTGCAGGTCTTCAATGAGCAACAAGGGATCGCCCCGAAAGAACGCCACGCTCGCTCCGGCAATCAGCATTTGGGCCATTACCAGGCGTTCAAAAATATGCGCCAGTGGCAAGTACGACAAGTGCCGATCAAACATTTGAATGGCGAATTCGTCGTAGGCCCGCTGGATGCCGGCAATCGTGGCCACGAGATTGCCGTGCGAAAGCAAGGCGCCTTTTGGATCTCCCGTCGTGCCGGACGTATAACAAAACGTGGCAATCGTGTCGGAATCGGGAGGACTGTGCTTGTGGCCTCGGACGGTAATGCGCTCGGCACCGGCAGCTTCTACCTTGGCGTACGAAAAGACTTCGAGGCCAGCGGCAGCGGCCAGCTTGGCCGCATCTGGCGTGACCCCGTCCACCAAAATGGCTGCATAGAGTCGAGGGCATTCACCGGATCGCTTGGCTTTGGCCAGTTTGGAGAGTTCTGCTCGCGAGCAAACGACCGATTTGGCGCGTGTTTGATTCAGAATGAATTGTACGGTATCGGGACCGAGGGTATCGTAAAAAGGAACCGTAGTACCGCCGAGCGCAAAGATTGCGTGCTCAGCTAGCACCCACTCCATGCAATTTTTCATGTAGAGACCACAGCAAATCATATTTTCGTCGTTGGGTTCAACGAGATTGAGCGTTTCGAGTCCAGCGGCAAAGGCATTGACGCGAGCCAGACATTCCGAGTAGCTGTGTGGTGTACAGTTGTAATGAGCGAGAGATGAGTAATGGCAAGAGAGAGTGGTACGAGTTGCACGTTGCACAATAATGAATGCAAAGAGGGTGAGTTTGTTTAGCTTCGTTTACTCTTTGGATGGAATCTCTCGACTGCTGATGCCCAGTCGAGTCCAGTCCAGTCGAGTCCAGTCCTTTCCGTTCCTTCATAGTGGTCGCAACGTAACGTACCTACTGTAGATAAACGGAGTGGCAAAGCCGGATGTACTGACTGCTCGAAAGCCCATGCAGGGTCCGAGCGGGTTGACCGCGCAGCCGTGACGAAAGGCCTCGTACATTGTCTGACATCCTTTCAGGCCAAGTTCGGGATGCGCCGTCGAATCTTGAGAGCGACGAATATCACCGCGATCAGTTCTGCTCGTGTTGGCGACCACCGTGGATCGCTGTAGGATGCTCGTCATGGTGTAATACAGTAATGTGTAATGTGCGATTGCAGCTACCGGTATTGCCGGGGTCCGGGGTTTGCAATGGCGGAATTGATGATGATTGTGAAGTGATTTTGTTATGGATCTTTTTCCGTTTTCGCGCCACATTTGAGATTTTTTGTTGATAGAAACGGAAAGAGCGACCGCGTGCGTGACGGTGACGGAGCACGAGATGACCGGCGAGACATTCGCGGAGTCCCTCATCCGAGAACTTTCGAGTACTTGAATACTATACAGCCGACATTCACAATCCGTAGTCCAAAGTACTCCACGAGTACGGTAGAGCAATTACCTTTCACAAGCCAGCAACACAAGCTAGCAGCACAGTTAGCAAACAAACAAACAAACAAACAACTAGAACAATCACAATCATGGATACTGGAGGAACCATAAACTTGGTACGTCGACGACGGAAAGAGCCAGGCGTTAAGTCACAAAAGCACAGCACAGCTTGCGTCTCTTAAATCCCATCGTGACAAATCACGCGCCGCTGATGAAAGACATTGTCGCACATTTCCAGCGGTTCCTCCCTTCCTACGCCCTTGTCCTGAGCCTTGGAGACGATCCCGCCATTACCCACAACATGCGACATTCGTAGTTGATTCGAGCGGTCCGCGAACCTCTCGAATCCCTCTTGATGCGCACACCTTTCCTATCGGTGCGCCTTCTCCATCTAACAATCCCGTGCCCTCTTCTCTCTCTCTCTCTCTATATATATATACAGTCGAGCAAGGAGGGCGATGTCTACGAAGTCCCCATTGTCGTGGCCAAAATGTCGCAACTCGTGGCCGAAACCCTCGAAGGCGACGAAGACGATGATTCGGACGAAGTCAAGGACATTCCCTTGCCCAACGTGGCGGCCAATGTCCTCGCCAAGGTCATTGAGTACTGCAAGCACTATCAGGAAGAACCCATGACTGCTATTCAGACTCCCCTCAAGTCATCCAAACTGGAAGACTTGGTCCAGCAGTGGTATGCCGACTTTGTCAAGATTGAAAAGAATATGCTCTTTGACTTGGTGGCTGCGGCAAACTTTATGGATATCAAGCCTCTTTTGGACTTGACCTGTTTGGCTGTTTCCATTCTCATCAAGGGCAAGTCAGCGGTAGAGTTGCGGGAAATGTTCAACATCTCTTCCGAGTTTTCGCCAGAAGAGGATGCGCAGATCAAGAAGGAAAATGCCTGGGTGGAGGATCCTTCCAAGGCCAAGAAGAATTAGAGCGAGGAATGTACATGTACTGTAGCAGCAGGATGATACACCGATTGGTACTGTTTCCGGGACGGATTCTGTGCTGGCGGTCCCGCACGCTTTGTCTTGGAACAACTATAAACTATTTCCTGTTGAGATTAGAAGTTGGCGTATTACTTTACAATTTAGCAGGTTGGAGTATTGTCGCTCTCTACTAGCGGGTGGGGTACTCAAGCTAGAGAGATGGCGGAATCCATTCGCTCTGCAGAGCTACTCCTAGTCTACCCGGCAGCCAGCATGGGCGAATCGAATCAAAAACAGTTTATCTTTAATTTGTCCGTGACCGCTTGTCCCGATGTTTGGTCCCCTCGGCATTCTTGTTGGCATCGTTGTCGGGTGTGACCGCACGAGACGCTTTATTATAGCTGTTGGAACTTTTGGATCGCATCAAGAGACGACGATTGCCGTACGTTTTCCATCGAAAGTGATTGGCGGCTGCGGACGCGCCACACGAAAAGAGGCGGCGTTCCATTTCCGACAGTCGGTCGGTATACGCTGAAACATCATCCCCTACACTGCTGAGTGCCCAGTCCATGGTTTGGCGCAGTCGTTCCCCAGTATATGTCTGTATGCAGAACAGGTAAGAGGAGGTTGTGTGTGAGAGATAGAGGCAACCAACGACAAGAACAAGGAGACTGCACGCTCATGCAAAAAAGTTTGCGAGCACAACATTTGCACAAAAACAATAAGCGTTACACAACGTACCGACAGCAGCGTCTTGCGCAACGCAGTGGCTTCTTGCAAGACATTTTCCAGTGCGTCAATCTGTGAATTTCGACGAGCGTTGCGTCCCGTCGTTTGCGAGGCAATGGCCTTGGCCACCTTTTTGGCACTCGATTCAACCAAGTCCACCAGCAAGCGCCCCGACGCAAAGAATCGTTCATTGCGTTTTCTGCGAGAAAGAATAGAGCGCGGATACAGGTCAGATTCCAACACGCAAAGAGTATTGTAAGCCCCCGCTTCTTGTATCGTTCAAAGCTTACCGTAAGTCCACTTCGGAAGGATCTGCTTCGAGTCGCTCTCTCGCTTTGCGGCCGTAATGCCGCGGCAACTGCAGACGCACGTAACCCAGAACGGCCCACTTTTCCACGGCCCATAAGGGAATCTTGACGCGACTATTCTCTGGTAAAAAGTGCTCTCCTTCGGCCAAATCTGGATCCAGATGCGCAAGATAGGTAAAGTCAAAGAGCGTCGAGCACGGCAAAAGCTCTTCTTCGGCCAAAATGGCGTCAATGTCGTAATAGCTCTTTTTGGATGGCATTTTGTGCGTGTATATCGTTCTGAATGTATCAGTGCTGGAGAGTCTCTTTACAGCTAGCGGCGAATGCGGTGATTACAACGTTCAACAATGTAGCGAGAAAGCTGAATGGCCATTGGCTCGTGTTTTTTTGTGAGGTTGAATTGCTGAAAGTGAAAGAGGGCTTTGGTCGCGAACGATTTGAATTGTTGGGCTGGCGGTCTCTCTGCGTAGAAACCGTACAGAGTTCTACGGGTGTCACACTATCGGGCCGGCGTGATACCCTGGGCGCGGAGGCTACATAGCTATGATGTTATTATTATGTACAGTTTTACTGTTAGTTGGAGAGAAACCCTGAAGCATTTAGCAGCTCTAATATGCTACAGTAGTCTAGTAGTCTAGAGACCTGAAAGGAGCAGAGTATATGATTCATTCCAGTTGTACGTCTTTAGTCTTTATAGAATTAATGACTACGGGAGAATCAATCAATCAAACCATGGTCTGTATGCATGCGCTATGCCAAAGTCGCCGGCTCCCCGTGCACCCGGAAGCGATAGAGGCATGTATAGTCGTCGTTGCCGTGGTTGTCCAGGACGCTCACTTCAATGGCCGAGTAAATACCACCCGAAGTAGCAGTACCAGCCGCAGTGGTGGAATCAAGACCGCTGTCACACGAAGCGAAAGTGGCTGAACAAGCACCTTGCTCCGCCACCTCCAACGGCTCCTCCATAACTGGCCACGTCTGAATACTACCACTCTCTCCTTGCTCAATGCTGTATTCTACGTTGGCAATAACGAACTTTTGGGTGGGATCAAAGCCCAAACCAGCACAATTCGTGCGAGTGCAAGGAGCATAACCCGTCACTTGCACACGTTTCGGAGCACTCTGGAGTTGCTTGTCTGCATTTGTCAGCAAAAAGGACTGAGTATGATCCAAAGAAACGGCCGTGACCTTGACCGCGTAAGGCAAGGCAATCATAACATTTCCTCTCGATCCTTGCATGGGCCAGCACGAGCCAGGTAAAGTGTTGCTGTGCAATATGGTTTCGGGAGGCGCCGTTGCTGCACTGCTGGATCGCAGTGAATGAAATAGCGCCGAGGGAAGGCCCACGTTCCAGTACTGCCAGCCCGTTGGTAGGAGGAACGCTTCCCAATCTGCCGGAATGTACTTGTTCCACCAAACGCCGCCAAGCAATTGATTGGGTGCGGGCGGTGGTTGGTAGGTATCGGCTGTGAATTCGTGGATAATACTACCCGCAGCAGCGTGATCCTCGAGACCAATATCGTCTTGACTGTAATTCAAGAGCGCTTGCTGAACCATATTGACGGCCAACTCGGGAGTGACGCAATTATCAGTATCGCCCGTCGAGGCCACGCTCTTTTTGATTTCTAGCATTTCCTCCATGACGATACTGACAATCCATTCCTGCAGTTGCGCTTCACTGGTGGGCAGGATATTATCAGCATGAAACGCCTCTTGCAGTGCAGCGACAGTGACTCCTCCGCCATTGATTAGCCCTTCCCGGTGTCGTCTGACTATTTCCTTGTCTCTGATTTCCTCCAGTTTATCAGAGAGTTCTTGCAATTGTATGGCGTTTACTTGTCGTATCAGGTGCTCCACTTGCAAGGTTTCCGAAGCGACTTGGGCAAGCAGAGTATCTACACTGGGGACATCAGTATCCATGACAATTGCAGCATGCTGCATCAAACTTTCCGCCGATCCAAGCAAGGCATCAGTCTCATCCAGGGCCTGGTCCGCCTCGGCCAACACGGCAGTGAGATTCTTGCTCGGCAAAGACGGAGACGCCGTCGTTAACGAATGGAATCCGAATCCAATCAGCAGAAACGGTGATAGTAGTCGCAGTATCATTTTGAGTTGTGGTATCGTTCTTGAACAGCTATGAATAGCCTACAGTATGATCGGTGTCGTGTAATTGGTAACGAATTGGTAGTCTGTTCACCGCAACCTCGTCCCTTTGGTGCTTGCTTGGTGATATTATTAAGGTTGCGTCAAGGTCATGCTATGCATGGTGAATGGTGACCTACCGTAAAACCGTACCGCACCGGTACTGGTACCGCCCGGTAGGTAAACAACGGTTGAGCATCCATTATATCAGAATCCGGAATACAGATTTTCAGAAAACAATGGCTAGGTTATTGCTCGCCGAAAACGTTCGTTTCACCGCCGATTGAAATCTTCATCTTCTATAGGAGCAGGACGAGGATGTTCTCTCCCCACGAATCAAGCAGCCGTAAGTTAGGAACGACGCTCTCTCCACAGCGTTGCGCTTGAGTACGGTACGCACAGACAGAACATGGCGTCGCATGAGCCAGTGCCAGTGAACCGGAACAATAGTCCGTCTCGCAATCGCTTGATTCATTCGGCCGGACGGTCCAAGGTCACTCCTGGAGATGCCAGTTTGGCGACTCTTTGTCGTTCCGTGATTGTCGCCAACCTGGAACGTTATCCTCCCGAATCATTGGGAGTTATCAGTGAAGGCGAATGGGAGTCTCTTATTCGACTCCGTCACAAGCGAACGTCCCCCAAGGCTGGTTCGGGAGGTCTCGATGGGACGGGACGAATCGCCCCAGCGTGTGGGGATCGATTCATGGGAGAAGTCGAACAGGCCAATCCGCATCTCGCCGACTCTGCTGTCGTTGATCGGTTGGTCTGGAAAGACTGCGTGGAATACAAGTACCGCAAGGGATTGACAAGGCCTCCATCGTTGGCCTATCCGTGGCCTGTTTTGGTGGAACGAATCTGTCGAGCGCAACAAGTCGTCGCCCAACTGTTGGAAAAGGATGCCTCCGAGCGCGACGAGGCAGCACTTGGCAAAGCTGTTGATATGCTGGGAGAGTCGCCCATGAATGTTGCGCTATTGAAAGCAACAGGAGTTGGCAAGTCGGTGAAAAAAATGATCAAGTTGCAACGGACCGAGGCGTCGCCTTGTGTTGAACGGCTACAGGAGCTCTTGACTTGTTGGAAAGATCTAGCCGCGAGTAGTGGCGTCGAGATCAAGAGACAAGGATTCCAATCACCTGGGCAGAAGACTCTAGATCGGCAAGCTGACAAGAGAAATAGCGACGCAACCGACTTGAATCTCTTGGAAAAGTGTCCCATGTGGCGAGACTTGTTCGCAGCGCTCCAGCAGAGAGAAGAAAAACGGCGATCCACGCAGGGCAAGCGAATGCGTGAAATTCGAAACAATCTCGCCTCGGGCCGGCCAAAGATTGTCAAGGTTCGCCCTTCTAGTGCCAAGCACGAACAGATTCTGGCGCGTCCCTCCGAAACGACGCGTGCAACCGGAGGCGCCCCGGGCAACAGCAAAATGCTGCAGCTTCGAAAAGAAGCAACCTTTGTTGCGTCTCGTCAGCGAAAAGCAAGCATTGCCGCTGCTGTTCCGTCTCCGAGAAAGTCTTCCTCGTTTGGAGCAGCTGTAGCGTTTGCAACCGTCTCAAAGAAAAATAGCAACGGGCAAAAAAAGCGGGATGGCAGATCCTTTGCACTCGGCGGAGGAAAACGAATGAAGATACCAGCCAAGCCTGGCCAGGGTGCGAAACGCAACTTGATGGCAGCAATGAAAAGTCAACGCAAATAAGATGTTAACGACAAAATACAGTCGGCAAAAAGCAAATGTAATACTATAGATTTTTCAAGCGTCATTTTATTGGTCGTATAATAACAATCTTCAGGATGCCGTAATCATTCAAGAAAAGGTATCGACGCAAAAGATGCTTAGTAGCGACCACGGCCTCCACCACGGCCACCACCACGGCCACCACCACGTCCTCGACCGCCTCCGCGACCACCCGAGAAGCTCGACAAGGCCTCTAGTTCCGGCGGGACAACTTGCTCGGTACGTTTGAGAATGTCAATGAGCTCGCGGGCGAGACGGCTGTTCTTCTCGGGGTTGAAAAAGGAAACGGCAAACCCTTTCTTTCCAGCTCGACCAGTACGACCTGAGTAAGCAAATAAGAGATGAGAAAAAGCATGTTAGGGTGTTGAGGTCGCTTCATTGGTATTGTATCGTCATCAACAGGGGGGGGCACTTACCAATGCGGTGAATGTAACTGTCCATCTCCTTCGCAAGGTCAAACTGGATTACGATGCGAATGTCATCAACATCGAGACCACGAGCAGCGACATCCGTCGCGACAAGAAGAGTGCTCTGCATGCTCTTGAACTCGCGAAGAGTCCAATCGCGCTCTTCCTGACTCTTGTCTCCGTGCATGGCGCGAGCTTGATAGCCATCGGCTCGGAGAGAACGCACGAGCATGTCACAACCCTTCTTTGTCTCAACAAAGACAAGAGCGCGATCCTTGGGACTCCAGTTCTCGCGCAAGTAGCGCTGCAAATGGCGATACTTGTCTTGGTCGGGGCAAACTTCAATCACTTGAGTGATGGACGTGTTACCCGCTAGATCCAAACTTCCGACGGTGACTTGGTAATACGACTTGAGGTAGTCGTTAGCCAGAGCTTCAATTTCCTTAGGCCAAGTGGCACTCCACATGAGTACCTGACGATCGGGACGAATCTGGGACGCAATCTTGCGCAACTGAGGCTCGAAACCCATGTCAACTGCAAAAGGGGAAGCGACACAAACAAAGGTGAGAAACATTAATCAGCAAGAATGAGCGTTCGATATGGATGCCTTTCCGTTGGAATAAAACGAGATACTTACGCATGCGGTCTGCTTCATCCAACACGAGGTATGTGACACGACGAAGGTTGGTGTTGCCTTGTTCGAGATGGTCAATCAAGCGTCCAGGCGTCGCAATGAGAATTTCCACGCCCTGTCGCAAAGCACGGACTTGGGTGTATTTCTTGACACCACCGTACACCACAGTGTTCTTGATCTCGCTCGATTTTCCAAACTTGTCGCATTCCTCTTGAATCTGCACTGCGAGCTCACGAGTAGGTGCAAGCACCAAGACGATGGGACCGTCACCAGGTTTCAGGTAAGGCTGCAATTGAAATAAAAAAAGACCACGGTTAATGACACCAAACAAATGGGTGCGACATGTGACTTTTTGTTACTGTAGCTCTCTGTATCGACACGATTCTCTACGGAATGCACAACCAAGAAAGCGCCTCCGCGCATCCGTCACTTACTTGATTGGCAAGTAACGGAGGAGAGGCGTTTACAGACTCTTTTTTTTTGCAGCATTAGCATTCGCTTCATGCTCTTTGCTTTGAAAAAAGTCCAATGGCTGACTTGACGTGCATTCCACGCTTGTTCTGTTCCTGTTTTACGTCTTTGACTGTGTTGTTGTGTGCGTGTGCATGTGTGTGTAGGAACAGGAATAAGCGCTGCACAAAGCAATAGAGAACAAGGGAAGCAGTGTCGAGACGAGACGAAACGTAAAAGCAAGGTATCCACGCGCAGTACCGCCGAGCAGACACAATAGCACTGTTTTTACTTACCTGCGCGTTAATGTGGATCATGCCGGGCAATAGAAACGCCAGTGTTTTTCCAGATCCAGTTGCAGAGATTCCCACCATGTTGCGTCCTTTCAAAGCCATGGGCCATCCTTGGCTCTGAATAGGAGTAGGCTTATCGAATCCTTGCTTGAGGACCTCCGAAAGGACATACTCGGGCATGGAGGCTTCTTCAAAGGTCATGACAGGCTTTGGGACGTCAGCTCCTTGAACGATAATCTGCTTGGAGGCTCTCCAAGCCTCTGCCTCTTGATCGCTCTTCTTGGTAACGTCGGGGTGTTCAATATAAAAGTTGAACTCGACGGGAATGAGCTCAGCCTTGGCAAAGTCAATGTTGTTTAGACTTTGTCCCAGATTCGAACCGCCGCCACCACCGGAGTAGCTATCTCCGTAGCCACCACCACCGCCGCCGCCATAGCCACCACCGCCTCCGCCATAGCCGCCTCCTCCGTAGCCACCGCCTCCGCCATACGGAGCTCCTCCTCCTCCTCCGCCATAGCCTGAAAACAAAAAGTAATACATACATTCACAATGAGACGACTCTTTCAACGTGCTGTTATGGATCGCACGAAACTGCGGTACTACTATTTATTGTTTGAACGTACCGCCACCTCCGTAACCTCCACCAGGAGCTCCGCCGCCGCCGCCGTAACCTCCTCCTCCACCTGAATTTCCTCCGTAGTATGCCATGATTTCGATCTTGAAGAACAACTGAACAGCTCTTACAGTATTACTTTTTGTATGGTAGCAACAGCAACAGCAACAGCCGGAATACTGCTGGCGATTCGATTGGAGTCGACGGATGATTGATTCATTCGATTCGCACGCGTTCCTTTCGTTCGCTTTTTGAAAAAAGACGTGGCCGACAAGATTTCGCGCCAAAACTCACGCAATGATGAATACCTGCCTACCGGTACGGTACCTGCTGCTGCTGCTAGCTATCGCGACCGACCGTGTGTCGTACGGTCCATTAGTCTACTACTTTACAGAAGGAAGCTTCGTCTCTATTCTTACTACAGTATAGTACTCTAGCTACCGGTACCTGTACTGGTTCTAAGACTTGCGTACCTACCAGTCTCACTCACATATTCACGCCGCTCCAACGAATCGACTCGACTCACTCAGTGGAGCCAACCAAAGAGACTATCAAAGTTACCTTCAAAGGGAGCCATGGGATTCCCACTGTAGCTCTTGGCGGCACCGAGCGCATCCAAAAGCGGCACAGATCCTGGGATCTTGTCGGCGCACAAGAAACCAAACAAACCGAGCATGGCAGCTCGTCCATTGTTCAATTCCGAGACCAATCTGCGCTCCTTTACGTCATCGGCCATTTTTTCGTTTCTTCCAAAGGGATCATAAAGATCCAGGACGGGGTGGATCTTGGCGCTAAAGTTTTTGAACGAAGGGTACTTGCCCGGCTGTCGGCCCTTGGTGTAATGCGTCAAGGCACCACCTCCACCAAGTTCATCCCAAACCTCCAAGAATCCAACCAATCCAATAATCTGCCACTTGGCTCCTTCCGGAATGGCGTCCCATTGAGCTTCCGGTGTCAAATCGGCCGAAGGGTGCATGGCGCCAGACAATGTTTCCGGCCAGGGAAAGACGAAATTCGACTGCACGAGATAACCAACAAACGCTGCCATGGCGATGCGACCATGCTTGATTTCCGACTGTCGCAGCCACCCGATAGTAGCCTCGTTTCCAAGTCCCCAAAAGTCTTGATCCGCTAGTTGGAGAGGGTCGAAAAACTTGACGGTGGGGTTGGCGGCTACCGCCAGGCTTTCAAGGTCGGCTTTGGTGGAGCTAAGTGCCGAACCTCTGCTGCTACTAGTGCTAGTGCTAGTGCTGCTGGGTGCAAAGGCATTCCCGACAGAGAGGAGAGATAGAAACAAAGCCGTCAAAGTTGTCTGGATCATAGTCAATGCTACAGTATGATAGACTAGTCTACCGGTACCGTACGGGGTGTGCTTTGGAAGATGGAGTTGAAGAAAAAGTGTGGCATCTACCGTAGGGGGGGGAAGTTTAAATCTGGTCGCGATCTGATCTGCAACTTCAACGAGCAAGCTTAGCAATAATGCAAGCCTTGGCTTGGGCGGCTTGGGCGGCTTGGGGCGGTGAGAAATTGGGAAATCGCGCGAAATTATATATAGATCTAAGTAATGCCTTGGATTACGAAGGTTCATCATTGGAAGATGGGCAAGTACTTAACGA
>Ga0307981_1001574_pt1 | contig 20024 bp, 16 predicted proteins | sample OrgLakmetagen987_FD_201849 | JGI IMG/M metagenome (GOLD analysis project Ga0307981, IMG submission 201849) | Saline water microbial communities from Organic Lake, Antarctica - #987 | ecosystem: Environmental > Aquatic > Non-marine Saline and Alkaline > Saline | place: Antarctica: Organic Lake... | reverse complement strand
AAGATATAACGGAAGAGCTAATCGAATACATCAATAAGTAAAATTATTGATGTATGAAACGCGTGAGTTGAAGGGATAGATCAGTAAAGACTAACTTGCCATTTGCATTTCTGTTGATATGGTAACTGGCTTCTTGCAATGCATTATTAATATGAACTAGATTGTTTCCATTTATGAACTTAGCGAAATTAGCAAACTTAAAGTTTTCGTCATAGGTTTTCATATACACTAAAGATTCCGCTTTATAATTGTGCAACAATGCTTGCCTAAAAAAGTATAAACAGTAATCAATAAAACGAATTTGTGCTTCCCTATTTTCTGTTCCCAATTGATTAGCCCATTGCATCAAATCCTTGACTGCTGATTTTTGTTTTTTAGCCATGAATGCATATCTTACCCAAGCAATAAAGTAAGCTTCAAATTTAGGGTCGTCTGTTTGATGTGAAACACGTTTGATGGCTTTACCTAAATCTCCATCAGTTTGTGATGCTACTTGGCTAGCTTCTTCAATAGAAAGGTGAAGATTTTCAACTAAATATTCAGCAATAGCTTCTTCACTAAAGGGTGGAAATTCTAAAGTTTGGCATCGTGAGCGAATGGTTAAAAGAATATCCTCCGGATGTTCCGAAATCAAAATCAGATAAGTGTTATCTGGCGGTTCTTCAATTAGTTTGAGTAGTTTATTTGCAGCGGAGTGGTGTAATTTTTCGGCATACCAGATTATCATTACTTTGGCATTTCCACCATAAGATTTCAGAGAAAGTTGCTTTCCTATTTCGGCAGCTTCCTTAACGTTTATTATTCCCTGCTTTTTATCAATCGCAACTTTTTTATACCAATCTTGTAATTCTTCAAAAATCTGATGATTCAAAAAGGATAGCCAATAGCTAGAAAAATCTTGAGAAAGGGGTTTGCTATTGGAAACTAATTCTGATGTATTTACAGGATAAACAAAATGCATATCTGGATGCGAAAAGCGATTGCATGAAATTTCGGCTTTGGTTAATGCATCGCCAGAAAGACCATTTGTAATAAGCTGTTTGGCAAAAGCAGTTGCTGTAGCAAGCGTTCCGTGTCCAGGTTTCCCTACAAACAATTGTGCATGTGGTGTTCTTGAATGACTCAAGGCAGCCTGCAGGTGATTTTTGATGTGATGTAACCCGGGAATATCTTTAAAATCCATTTTACAAAAATACAGTATATATAAAAAAGAATAAATGAATGCCAAAAAACTTTTAGATTAAAAAAGAGATAAAAAGAATATGCATCAACTGAATACCCACAGAATTCTGAATTATTGTTTATTTTTGAAATTCACTTTAAACCAAACCAAATGAACAGTATAGACTCAATCAACTTCAAAAATAAAAAAGCGATAATTAGGGTAGATTTCAACGTACCCTTAAACGCAGAGCAAGAAGTGACCGATACCAGCAGAATTGACGCAGCTAAGCCAAGTATAGTCAAAGTATTAGAGGATGGCGGTTCAGCTATTTTGATGTCGCATTTAGGCAGACCTGAAGGGAAAGAAGAAAAATATTCTTTACAACATATTGTTTCTGCAGTAAGTCATGCAATTGGGGTACGGGTAAAGTTTGCAACTGACTGTGTTGGAGAAGTAGCAGAAAAAATGGCAAAAGAATTGGCTCCTGGAGAAGTTTTATTGCTAGAGAATCTTCGTTTTCATAAAGAGGAAAAAGCGGGAGATGAAGCATTTGCAAAAGCACTAGCTGACTTAGGGGATGTTTATATAAACGATGCTTTTGGGACAGCGCATCGTGCGCATGCATCAACAACTGTTGCTGCAAAATTTGCGAAAGAGAAATGCATGGGGTATTTGCTTAAAAAGGAAATAGATAGTTTAGACAAAGTTCTGAATTCGAAGGAAAAGCCAGTAACGGCAGTCATTGGTGGCGCAAAAGTGTCTTCAAAAATTACTGTTATTGAAAACATTTTACCAAAAATTGACCATTTAATCATCGGTGGTGGAATGGCGTTTACATTTATAAAAGCAAAAGGAGGAAACATAGGAACTTCCTTAGTAGAGGAAGACAAACAAGAATTGGCTTTGAGTATTCTTAAAAAGGCTGAAGAACAAAATGTAAAAGTACACTTACCTGTAGATAGTATTATTACCAAAAAATTTAGCAATGACGGTGAACGAAAAACTCATGATATTTATGATATTCCAAGTGATTGGATGGGTCTAGATGCAGGTGAAAAGACACGTGAACAATTTGCTGAAGTAATAAAAGCTTCTAAAATTATTTTATGGAATGGCCCGCTAGGTGTTTTTGAAATGGAAAACTTTGCACAAGGAACTATTTCTTTAGGAAAAGCAATTGTTGAAGCAACTGAGAACGGAGCATTTTCTTTAGTTGGTGGTGGCGATAGTGTTTCTGCTGCTAAACAATTTGGATTTGATACTAGAGTTAGTTATGTTTCAACTGGCGGCGGCGCAATGTTGGAAATGTTAGAAGGCAAAACCTTACCGGGTATTAAAGCTTTGGAGTAAAACTGCGAAAAATAACAAGCAAAAAAGGCTCCAAAATTGGAGCCTTTTTTGTTGATGTTCCTAAGCTAATTATCGCTTAATAAACTTTCTTGAAGTGTTTATGTCGCTACTTTGAATTTGCAGTATATACATTCCTGCATTCAAATTTTGAATAGGTAAGCTCGTTGTTTTAAGAGAAGCGTTTGAAGTAAATTCAGCAACTTTTTGTCCAACTAAGTTGAATATTGTAATCTGAGTATCTTCATTTGGAACGCTATTCCAATTTATATTCAGTTGATTTTCTGCTGGGTTAGGATATAAGCTAAAATTATTTTCAGTAAAATCGGTTTGGCTTAGCGTAGTAGGTTCAAAACGAATTGAAAAACGATTAAAAACCAAAGAAGCCGGAATACTAGCATCAATAGAATAATTATACGCTTCTCCATTCACTAATTCTGTTGTGGTTTCCAGATAATCATCAATTATATAAAATTTCGCATCTTCTGGTAAATTTTCAAATTGATTGTGAATTACATAATCTTCCTCTTCATAGTTGTTTATGAATAAAGGAATTAGTTCTTCACTTTCAGGTAAGTTTCGCTTTTCAATTCCTACTAATGTATTGCTGTTATTAACTGCGAAGTTTTCTCCGGGATTACCTAATTTTCGTGAGTCTTCATCAGAAACAAGGGTTGTATAATTGGGTGACCAACGGATTCCTAATGCATCGCTTTCATAATCACTAGCATCCCATGAATCTTGGGTATACAAACTTAAGTTTAAGTACACTTCTGAGCTGGTACTAAAAACTTCAATTTGCGATTCGCCTGTAGCTTTTGCAGCTTCTGTAAATGTTATGCTTGGTGGTGTATTAATAATTTCATTATTTCTAATAAAAAAAGCTTGACCGGGCATAATAAATTGATTAGCCTGCGAAGTTCCTGGAGGTGGTGCAAGTGGATCAGTAACGGGGTCACCAGTAGTTGTATCTACAATTACAAAACCTCCTCTACCGTTTACGCCACCAATTTTTGCATCCCAAACATAAATGTAATTTGAATTTACATCTCCATTATAGTTTAAAGCAGTTGCATCTACTACTGCTTGGTATGGATTGCCTATAAAACTGTGTTGCTCACTAAGCGTAGCCATTGCAGGCAAATCTGTGCCTGTAGCTAAAGAACCCGCGGCTAATGTTCCTTTAGCAGATAATGTTACATCTGAACTAGGAGATTCATTATCGGTTAAATCTACTGTGCTTCTACTTCCTCTTACTAATAGTCTGTAGGGTGTTCCTGCGTTTAGATTGGTAGCATTGGTATTAGCTATTGCTTCCCAAGCTTGACCACCACTTTGATCAACAAGTGAATTATCAAAAGTAAACATAGAAGGGTTATTGGTCGTTGTAGGGTCAAAACCATTTATAGCACCTCCAACCCCTGTAATATGGGTTTGTTGCTGCCAAGCATTTGCAATACTAACGCCGCTTACTGCTGAAGAAAGTAATCTGAAAGCCCGTTTGGCAGGGATAAAACGTTCTAAAGTTACATCACCTGTAATTGTTCCGGTAGAGTTGCCATATTGAGCGGTAGTTGTAGCTGTGGTACTTTTAAAAATAGCATCAGTTCCTGAATCAATAGTTGTTGTTCCTGCTGAATTTGTCCACACTCCAATAACATTAATTGTACCACCGCCAGTTATAGTAGCAGAATCAGTTGTAAAGTTATTCAACACTTCAAGTTCAACTCCGTCGGCAACAAATAAAGTTCCTGAGACTGATAAGTTATCTAAAGTTTGGTTTGCGTTAAATCGAATCTCTCCACCGCTAGCAACATCAACAGAAGCTGACTGAACTATAGTGTTAACTATATTGGCATCAAATCTACCTCCGTTATTTACATTTAGAGAAGTAGTTAACATCTGTGAACCAGAAGCAAGTAAGCCCCCATTTACAGTAGTCGTTCCGGTATAAGATTGAGTACCGTAAAGAGATAAAAGGCCTGAACCATTTTTAACAAGGTTACCATCTCCAGAAATTGAATTCTGAAAACGGTCTGTTGAATATCCACCATTTATAGTAAGTGTTCCTGAGCCTAAAGATATGCTACCTCCGTTTGAAGTTCCTGTTTCAGAAACAGACCTAACCGTTACATCTTGACTGTTTAAATCAAAAGTTGCTCCGTTGGAAATCGTTACATTGGTTTCATCTGAAAGATTGCCACCAGACAATAGTCTAAAAGTGCCTCCTTCAATTGCGGTACCACCAGTATAAGTCATATTACCTGCGATTTCTATAGTTGAATTTTGTTTAAGAGCAATTCCACCAGCACCTTGTAAATCACCAGACAAAGTTAGTTTATTACCATTATCACCAAAAACATCTAAGAAATTACCATTGTTGAAAATATTATTTGTGAAAGTTAAATCGCTGTCAATTGGATTAAACTCAACGGGAGAATTTAGGAAGGCGATAGGAATATTTATAATATGTACGGCACTACTTAAATTTCTTATAATTGGACGATTTGCTCCTTCATTAATTAAATCAACACCTTCACCATTTAAAGTTCGTGTATTCGTATTACCAGCTTCAAAAGTGATTCTATTTACTTCGAAAAAAACTCCACTGTTGTTCATTGTAAGCTCATGATTATTATCGAATAATAAGTCATAAATGCCAAAACAATTAGGTGCATTTCGTGCTGGATTAGGTCCAAAATGCGGATAGAACCATTGCGAATTAGCAAATCCTATTTCTCCACAAGGATTTGTTTCAAACCATTCACCACTACTTGCTTCACTTCTCCAGAAAATTTGTTGGGTCTGCCCATACCCGAAAAAAGCACAAGCTAATATAAAACCTAAACTTAGTAAATATCTTTTCATAATTTAAACATTTTTAAATTCGTACAAAACTAAATAAATTTATACTAAATCGATTAAGTCGAGTCTTGCGACAACGATATAGTTGTATAACTTTTTGAAATTAAAGGGGAAGTGTTGTTGTTTAGGGGTTAGATAGTTTGGGGTTAGCTTGTTTGTTTAGAAAGTTTGGAGTTTATTAGGTTTAGGTATTTATTAGGTTTGGAGTCTTAGGGTTTCGGGTTTATGGGTTTCGAAGTTTATGGGTATGAGGTTAATGAGTAAATTGGTATATTGATAAATTGGTATATTGATGAATTGATACATTGGTACATTAACTAATTTTCAGTAAGTATATACAAGGATATAAATAAACTATAAGATTTATGTATTTTAGCTGAATGTTGAATGTCCAAAAAAAACACTCCTTTCGTTTCCCTAAACAGCAGAGACTTACGCATAAAAAGCGAATAGCTGAATTATTTGAAGATGGGATTTCTGCAAAAGCTTTTCCGTTTCGGGCAAAGTTTTTACCAAATACATTAAATTTTCATCGTGTTTTAATGGCTGTACCCAAACGTAATATTCCCTTAGCAACTAACCGAAATACCATTAAGAGATTGATGAGAGAAGCCTTTAGGTTGAACCAACACAAATTAAACGAATTACCTAATCATCTTGATGTACTGCTTATTTTCACAGGGAGGGAAAAACCAAATTATACAGAGGTGGAGGCCAAACTTTTAAAGCTCTTTAATAAGATTCAGCTTCAATTGAACACAAAATTAAAAATGCCTTAACTTTGACTAAAACAAAGATCATGAAGAATGTAGTGTTTTTTATTTTAATATTTTTCACTTTGAGTTCTTTTGCTCAAGACCCTAATCCAGATTTATTTCAAACATGGTATTTGCATAGCGTTGTGCAAAGTGACGCTACTTTAAACCCTTATGTAGTTTCAGAAATAACACCAGAAATAAGTCCTACCCTAATTATAAACAGCAATCTAGAATTTACTGGAATAGGAGCATGTAATGAATTTTCGGGTTTGCTAAACTTAAATTCAGGTAGTGGAATTATAACAGCTGAATTTACTAGTACAGATGTAGATTGTAATATTGCTATTCATAATTCATTTGAAGCTGAATATTTTGGTTATTTAGAAATTATGAGCATTTATTATATAGAATCTGATGAAGAAGGCTTGGTTTTAAGCATAGAAACACCCCCTTTTGGATTTGGAGTGTTTAAAAACTACACCCTTAGTAATACGCAATTTGAACAAAATCTGATTGAAATTTACCCAAATCCTAGTCATTCTATTGTTCATATCGAAACTCATAATTTGCCTATTTATAAAGTTGAAATCTATCATCTTAATGGTCAAAAAGTGAAAAGTATAGCCTCTGATTTTGAAAGTATAGAAATTTCCAATTTAACCTCTGGTCTATACATTATGAAAATCTCTACTGAAAGAGGAATAATCAACAAAAAGTTTATAAAAGAATAAGCTAAGTAAACTTCTTATTAAAGGAAATGTACGAGTAAATTGAATGATGTCTGCTTCCGTTTTAGCAAAATCTTAAATTCAGCATCTTTTAATTTGGAAAGCTTACTTTTGTAGGTACTGAATATGATTTGAAATGAGACGAATTTCAACTAAAAAATGAAAAAATGAAAAAGAAAATATACCTAGGTTTACTAAGTCTTGGAATTGTCATTTCCGTTGGTTTTAAAAGTGTAAATACCGATTTTTTTGAAATCGCCAAACAAATTGAAATTTTCACCACCATATTTAAGGAAGTAAACATGAATTATGTAGATGAAATTAACACTGCAGAATTGATGAATACTGCTATAACGGCTATGCTTGAAGATTTAGACCCTTATACGCGTTTTTATAATGAACAAGATGTGCAAGATGCCAGAATACGTCAATCTGCCAATTTTTCGAGTATTGGAGCCAGCATCAGAATGCAAGATGAAACATTAGTAATTACTCAAATTAATGAAGACGGACCAGCAAATAAGGCTGGTTTGCAAATTGGAGATGTTATAAAAAAGGTAGAAGGTGTTGCGCTTACAGGAAATCAAGAAGAGGCAGATAATTTGCTTAAAGGTTCGCCAGGAAGTATTTTAGAAATGGAATTTATACGGCAAGGTGTACAACAAAAAGCAGAATTAACCAGAGTAAATGAAAAGGAGTTAGCTGTTCCATTTTATGAATTACTAGCTGACAAAACAGGCTATATTGTGCTTTCAAAATTTAGCCGAACCGCTTCCAGAGAGGTAGAAATGGCAGTAAAAGATTTAAAGAGTCAAGGTGCTGAACAACTTATTTTAGACCTACGGAATAATCCCGGCGGTTTATTAGGTGAAGCGGTAAATGTGACGAATATTTTTGTTCCTAAAGATGTGCAAATCACGTTTACTAAATCGGCAATTAAAAAATATAATGCCAATTATGTGACCAAAAATAGACCCGTTGATACGGAAATTCCCTTAGCAGTTTTGATTAATGAACGGAGCGCCTCTGCTTCCGAAATTGTTTCGGGAAGCATACAGGATTTAGACCGGGGTGTGATTATTGGAAACCGTAGTTTTGGCAAGGGTTTGGTGCAACGTCCTAAAAACATGAGCTATGGAACTTCAGCTAAAATCACTATTTCTCGCTATTATACACCAAGCGGAAGATGTATTCAAGCCTTGAAATATAAGGATGGTGAATCCATTAGAAATACTTCGGAAGCTTATAACGAGTTTACAACAAAGAACGGAAGAAAAGTATTTGATGGTGGTGGAATTATGCCAGATATTCAAATTGAAACTTCAAAGGTTGAAGGGGTAACCGAAGCGCTTTTGGAGCAGTTCTTGATTTTTGATTTTGCTACTCAGTATTTTTATGATAATAAAGTTGAAAGCATTGAACAATTTGAATTAAGCGATAAAGATTTCAAAAAGTTTATTGATTTTACCGAAGAAAAAGGTTTTGAATTTGAAAATGAGACCGAAAAGAACTTTGAAAAAATGATTTCTTCTGCGGAAGATGAAGCCTTAAAAAAAATACTAAATAAAGAAATTGAAGCTTTAGAAAAAGGTTTAGCTAACGCAAAAAAAGACGCCTTAAAACAGCAGAGAGAACAAATCATGAAACTGCTTAGCAAGGAAATCATAGAACACTATTTTTATGAAAAAGGAGTTTTTACATATGAAATTAAAAAAGGACAAGAAATAAGTACAGCTCAAGAAACCCTAACGAATTTGAATAAGTATAATGCTATTTTGCAACCTTAATTAATTTTAAATTTTGAGTTTTAAATTTTGAATTGTGTTTGCTGTTTCAGATTAAAATTTTTAATCTCTATTTTTGTAGTTAGTTGTCTAGATTATGATTTTTTAAGTCGTGTATCCTTCTTATAAATATTAAAAAATGATCCATTCTTATTTTTGCTAAAAATACTTTAATTTAAAGCTTTAATAAAGAAGATATAATACCAACCTTGATTTTGAAAAGTCATTAAGAAAACAAAATTGCTTTTACTTTTAATGACGCTGGGAGTGATTTGCATAGCATAGCTATGGTAATTATGAACAAGGATATTAAAAGGTAAATGAATACGTTCTATAGCGTCTTTTCGTTGTCAAATTGGTATAAGTTAAAAAAATCGTACTACTTTTTTATAAACCTGCTAAAAAAGTCTTTTTTAGGAGTTGATATTCTAATGAAGTAATTACCAGATATTAAATTTGAAACATCAATCTTAATATCTTCATCTCTTACTAAAATCTTTTGTATTTCTTTTCCCGTTACATTATATATAGTAACCGATTTAACCTCTATGTATTTTTTCATCTTTAAATTTAAATACGTAATAGTAGGATTTGGATATTGTATAAAATAATCTGAAAAAACAAAATTAGGTGTACTTAATAAACAACAAAAATATTCTTGATTCAAAATATAAGAATTGTTTGATGGTGTTTCGTCTGCTAAACTTGATGAAATAACAGCAGAAAAAGTCAGTATTTCTCCCTCATTTTGTAGAGGAGGTGTATCATTAGGGGTATTAAAATCTAAGGCAAGGTCTATCTCCCTAATTTCAAATGGTAATAAGTCTTCAAAATCCCAAGTTATTTGATTAGTGAGCTGACTTGAGATAGATGGTGTGGAAGAATTAAAATCAACTATTTCATCATCAAATAAAAAATTAATTGACCCCGATTGTGTCATAGTACCTTTGTTTTTATAGACAATCTTATAGGACCCATAATAACCATATCCTATTTCATTTTCTAAGATTAAGATTTCTAAATCCGGATAAGAACCCGCAGGAGTTATACAAAAATCTTGAACTAAAGGGCTTATATCATCTGGGAAAACAGCTGTAATAACTTCTGGAAAAATGTTGAAATAAGTAGCATTTGGCAGCATAGGAGTTACTGTATATGACCCATTTTGAACGTTGTATTGATAATCTCCAGATAAATTGGAATAAGCATCTCCTGTATTTTCAGCATCTGTGACTGTAAATCTAATTCCTTCATTATCAATGTCGTTTAGGCTGCATCCATCATTTCCTTCATCGTATTTAACGTTTCCAGACAATGTATAAAAATCTTCTTCCTGATTAAAATCACATAGCGAATTTGCATAACAATCCTCATAAGCATATTCAGCAATCATATCTTCAACTTCAAGAAGTTGGGCTCCATCTGTACAGATATATTTTAAATCGAAGTTTTCAGAAAAATCAATACTATGTTGAACAGAGCTATTCTTAATGTTTAATGTTATCAAGTCATTTGACGAACAATCCATTGTAATTAAAATTGGAGAATCGCTCACATCTAAATTAGTTAATAAATTATTATCACAGTTCAAGTGAATTAATTCAGAGGTATTGTTTAGTATTAATGATGCTAAAAGATTATTCCCACAATTAATAGATCTAATATTTGATAATCCTGAGAAATCAAGGGATGTTAAGTGGTTATTGTAGCATTGTATAGATCTAAGATGTATTAGATTAGAGACATCAAGACTTGTTAATAAATTGTCATCCACCTTTAAAAACTCTAGGTTGTTTAAAGAAGACAAATCTATTTCTACAAGATTATTACTATGAGCATCTAAACGATCTATATTGATAAAAAATTCAATTCCTGTTAAATCAGAGATATTAGCATTATCTATCTTTAGACCATAAATCCAATTTGATGCCTCAGAAATTTGAATTTCCCCATCATTATTTGCATCAAGATTTAAACCAAGAGTTGTTTGCTCAAGTAGTTCTGACTTAAAATTTTCGTCTGGAAAATCTATAATTTGTGCATTCGAAGAAAAACAAACCGTAAAGGAAAAAAATAAAAACAGAAAATTCTTCATCTAAAAAAAAAATAATTCTATAAATATAAGTAAAATCGAATAAAAAAGGACTTTACAAATATAGTTTCTTCTGTAAATCTGCTTTTGTAAAAATGAACTTCAAAAATTTTACATTAATCTGGAATTTGAAAAATTTTTTGATTAAAAACTACTTATTATAAGAAAGTCCATTTTATGAAAAGAATAGCTGTATTACTTGAAGAAGTAAAACTTTCAAGCAGACAAAATAATAAAAATCCAACTATCGAACATCAATTTATATTAGACGAACCACTAAAAAACATTGAAATTAGTAATTCTTTTATATTTTTGAAACATTCAAGTTATGAATTATTATGCATACGACATCAAATCACAAAATAAGCCATTTAAAGAAACACTTTGGTTTCGACCAATTTCGTCCAAATCAAGAAGCCATTATAGATGACCTTGTTTCTGGAAAAGACCTGATGGCCATTATGCCAACAGGAGGAGGAAAATCGCTTTGTTTTCAGCTGCCAGCATTATTAATTGAGGGCACTGCTGTCGTGATTTCCCCACTTATTGCTTTAATGAAAGACCAAGTAGATGCTTTGCATGCCAACGGAATTTCAGCAGCATTTTACAATAGTTCACAAAGTGCAGATACACAAAACGAAGTGCTAAAAAGCATACATGAGCAACGTATCAAATTGCTGTATGTCGCTCCTGAAAGCCTGAACTATCTACAACCACATTTATCTGAAAAAAACGTTAGTCTCTTTGCGATAGACGAAGCGCATTGCATTTCGTCTTGGGGTCATGATTTTAGACCTGCTTACACCCAACTAGGAAAACTCAAACAAGCTTTTCCCAATACGCCGGTTGCTGCATTTACGGCTACTGCAGATGTTGCCACGCAAGATGATATTATTCAACAATTACACATTCCAAAAGCGAAGAAACACCTCGCTTCTTTCGATAGAAAAAACCTGTATTTAGAAGTTCGCCCTGGAACCAATCGCTTAGGTCAGATTTTGAGGTTTTTAAAAGATAAGAGAACAGAAAGTGGAATCATTTATTGTTTGAGTAGAAAAAGCACCGAATCAGTAGCCCAAAAATTAGTTGAAAACGGCTTTAAAGCAAAGGCATATCACGCTGGTTTTGACAGTGAAGAACGCAGTAAGATACAAGAAGATTTTGTAAACGACAGAACTCCTATAATTGTTGCAACTATTGCATTTGGTATGGGTATAGATAAAAGTAATGTCCGTTGGGTAATCCATTATAATATGCCTAAAAACATAGAAGGTTATTACCAGGAAATAGGTAGAAGTGGACGCGATGGTCTTCCTGCAAAAACCTTGCTTTTTTACAGTTTTGCAGATGTTATTAAACTAAGGCAATTTATAGAAGATGCTCCCAATCGGGAGTTTCAGTTAGCCAAGCTAGAACGCATGCAACAGTTTTCTGAAGCTTTGAGTTGTAGACGTATTGCTTTATTGAATTACTTTGGGGAACATATTTCAGAAAATTGTGGTAATTGTGACAATTGCAAAACTCCTCCTCAGTTTTTTGATGGTACCATTTTAGCTCAGAAGGTATGTTCAGCTGTTTATCGACTTTCTGAAAATGAACCCTTAGGTATGCTTGTAGATGTTTTACGCGGCTCTAGAAATGCACAGGTGTACGATAAAGGATATCAAAACATAAAAACCTATGCTGCGGCAAAAGATGTTTCTTGGTTGGATTTACAGCAATATATCATTCAAATGGTGAATCAAGGAATATTGGAAATTCGCTTTCATGAAAAAGGAAGATTGTTGTTGACTCCCTTAGCCAAGAAAATCCTTTTTGAAGGAAGAAAAGTTAAGTTAGCTTCTCTACAGATAAAAGAAAAGACTACTGCTAAAGAGCGAGTTGAAAAACCAGAAACCTACGGATTATTTGAAAAACTGAGACAGTTGCGCAAAGAGATTTCTGTAGAGGAAAATGTAGCTGCATACATTGTTTTTAGTGATGCTGCTTTAAAGGATATGGAAAAATTATTACCTGAAACAGAAGAAGAATTTCTGCAAGTAAGCGGTGTTGGTGAAGCAAAAAATGAAAAATATGGAAGTCGATTTTTAGCAGCAATAAAAAAACACTTAAGCGATGAAAAGGCAAATAAACAAGGAAAGAAAAATAAAACTTCTACACAAAAATTGAGCTATGAGATGTTCGAAAAAGGTATGTCTATCCCGGAAATAGCCACTGAGAGAGACCTGAAAGAAGATACCATCTATGGTCATTTGCAAAAAATGCATCAAGCAGGAAAACCCGTAGAACTTTACGATTTCATTACAAAAGAGGAAGTAGAAAAAATAAACAAGGCTAAAGATGAAGTCCCTCAAGACGAGGAAAATATTAGCCTAAAACCAATTTTTGAATATTTTGAAGCAAGTATTCCTTATTGGAAAATTAGAATGGGTTTGTATTTGGGAGAAGCTGATTGATTTGAAGATTTTTAAATTTGAAAATTTGATGATGTGGTAATTTGGAGATTTGGTAATTTGGTAGCTTAATTATTTAGCTATACTATTTCTGTTCTACTATTGTAAATCAAAATTTTTAATAAAACCTTCTTTGTAATTTCTGCCTATTGGCACTTTAAGGTTTTCTACTGTAATTTCTTGCTCGTTAAATCTTGTTATTTTATTGATATTTACACAAAATGACCTGTGAACTCTTACAAAATAGGGTTTGTTCATTCTTAATATAGCTTTGCTGATGGTGCAGCGAATTAAATATCTTTTCTCTAGTGTATGAATCTTAACATAATTACCATCAGATTCAATCATATACACATCATTTTGATTGATTTTTATATAGCAGTTACTGTCTTTTATAAAAACATAATCCTGTTTAGTATATAAATTTCCTTCTTCTTGATTCTCCAACTCGGTTTTGGAAGTTGTCTTTTTTTGATAAGAAAAATTATGTAGCGCTAAATCTATTGATACGGCTAGATGTGTAGTTGTAAAGGGTTTTACTAAATAAGCACTTGGGAAAGTGTCTTTGGCTTTTTGTAAAGTTTCAGCGTCTGTTTGTGCGGTAATAAAAATAAAAGGCGTCGGTCTTGTTTGGTTGATTTGCAGCGCTATATCTATGCCGTTTTTATCCCCTTTGATGTTAATGTCTAATAAAACCAAATCTGGTAAATGCGTATTGAAAAGTGTAAGTGCCGTTTCATAATTATCAGCAATGCCTACAATATCATATCCTTTCTGTTTTAATCTTGCACTGATGTCTTTAGCTACTAAACGCTCGTCTTCAACAATTAGAATATTAAACTTTTGTTCAATCATTGTATTAGTTTAAAAATTTAAGTTTTTTGAAATCAAAATGGAAATACAATTTTAAATAGGGTTCCTTTATTCACACTTAGTGATAAAGTTCCTTCTAGTTGTTCTGTAAAGGTCTGTATCAATTCTTTACCATAGCCGTCATTCGTTTTCCAATCATCAATATTAATTCCTATTCCGTTATCTTCAACTGTTAGTGAAGCTTGTGCTTTCTGTTTGCTAAAAGAAATACTCAATTTCGGATTTTTTACAGTGGTATAAGCATATTTAAAGGCGTTGGTGATTAATTCATTTATGATAATGCTTAGTGGTATGGCTTTGTCAACATCCAAAAGTTCTTGATTAACATTTATTTGTAATTGAAAACTGTTGTTATCATAACCGTAGGCCTGCATCAAACTTTCAGCAATATCAGTTATAAATTCATTAATATCTACTTGGGTAATATTATCTTGAATGTACAGCTTTTGATGAATTAAACTCATCGCTTCTATACGGTGTTGACCTTCCTTTACAGCATCAATAGCTTTTTGGTCTTTAATGCGAAAGGATTGCAAGCTTAGTAAACTGGATACAATTTGAAGGTTATTTTTAACCCGATGGTGCAACTCTTTCATCAATAATTTAATGTGTTGAGCAGCTGCTACTTCATTTTTATTGTATTCAATTTTTTCTTCAAGCCTTAAATTACGTTCTTTTTCTATCTCATTTAGCGCGACAATTGATTGTTTTTCAAATTTCTCAGTACTCAATTCTTTTTTTATTAAGTTTACTTTTGCTACCAAAGCAATCGCAAAAGTAATGGTGATACTCAAAATAGCAAGATTAGGTAAGATTTTCAAACCCGTATTATCTCCTGTAGACATCATAGAAATCAACAAGCCCAACATGATAATTATGGGTAGAAAAAGTGCTTTTAAGAAATAGATTGATTCTCGTGTTTTTTTAGTGTATCCTTTAAACCCGATGATTAAAATGAGCACTAAAATGAATAATATAATAAGGTTGTTTGCAGTAGGAACTAACTCATTACTAGGATTTATCCATCTAAAATGTTCTGCTATTATATAAAGCACTTGAGTGATTGAAAAAAACAGCAAGGAATATTTTAAAAATTTATCCCATTTCGGGAAGTTGTTTTTTACTTTAAGATACGCCCTTGTAAATTGAACAAAACCAAAAATTACTACTGCTGCACCAAAGAGCGTATGAATGAAAAAAGGCAACTTATGTCTGATTGAATGATCAGTTAAAATGACTGCATTTATACTTTTTACCGAAACAAAATAATGCATGAAAAAACTAGAACTTGTAATGTAAACTATGCCACCAATAAGAATGATTAAATAGTACAGGTACACTTTTTCACGAATCAAAACGTACCAATACAAATTATACATCAAAAAAGCCAAAACAATAGCAATTGTAATTAACCACACATTAAAATCTTTTTTGAGATTGGCTTTTATAATACTTTCATTTTGAAAATAAATTGACGTTTCAAGCTCATTTTCAGAATGATTAATGTCTTTTACATTTACTTTTATATAGATAGTGGTTGGTTCGTCAGCTTTAAAAATACAGGAAATGTATTTAGGAATGGAAGCAAAGTCGGCTATCAGGTAGCCACCTCTTTGAGATTGCCATTTTTTATTATCTTCATCAAAATAATATAATTCTGAATCAAACATTGGGTTAGTCCAAATAGAAAATCTTTTATCATAAGCAAAGCTTGTGGCCACATTACACTTAATCCAATAATGAGAAATGTCCTTTACTGATATTGTGGTTTTTTTCGTAAATTCTAAATCATCATTTGATAAGACTTCTTGAAAGCTATAATTGTTATCTATCAGTATTGCAACAGTATCAAGTTTAGAGAATTGGTCAGTTTCAATGTAATGGTCAACTTGTGCCTTTACACTTAAGGTCGCCATTACTAAGAAAATAATATATAGATTTTTATAAATCAACTGTTTACTATTTTTCATTTATCAAAAATAACTATTAATACTTTAAGTAATAATAACGTTCACCACATAATACCGTCGTTCGTCACATAAATTTGTACAGAGTAGTAATTAAAAATAAGTTTGCATCATTAATAATAAAAACATAGAAAAATGAAAAAATTTATTTTACCTCTAATGGCGTTGATTATTTTATCTTCTTGTTCAAGTGATGATGATACGCCACAAGTTATCGAACCACTAGTAATCACCAAAGCAGATTTTGAAGCTAATTATAATGTTGGTGGAGAAACCTTTATTTTTTTTGAAACTGAACCCTCAAGCATATCTATACCTGTTGCCGGCGAAGACCAAACTTGGGATTTTAGTGAATCAAACGAGCTAGCCTCTGCTGTTTTTGGAGGTTCAGATTATTTTGTTCCGTCTAATTCGGCATTCCCTTCAGCAACTTACTTTCAGCAACGTTTAGGGGCTTATGGTATTGGCAGCGCATTAAGCAATACTTATGAAGCTGAATTTTATTATGAATTGAACGACAATGGCATTTTCGAGTTAGGGCAGTCTCAAACTCAACTTGCTATTCTTAATATACCAGCTATTGGTGCTGTGCTTAATTACGAAGCACAAAACAGAGCTCACACAGGAACCCCAAGACTACCTAGTGTTCTTTTCCCCGTTGAATATGGCGATACACCTATAACAACATCTGGCACTATAGATGCGATTAGCTTTACAGCTGATGCTGTGGCTTTTGGTTTAAATAATACACCTGGTCAACTCGTATATACTGATGATGTAACACAAGAGGTGATTGCTAGTGGTATTGCAAATTTTAAAGGAATTGGAAATAAAAGAGTTTTGGTAACCAAAACTGAAGCAACAACTACCGTTAATTATTTTCTAGGTGGTGCACCTGCGCCAGCGGCTTTACTATCGATGCTTGGCGCAACAGATGGAAGCATGACCACAGTTACTACTTACCGATTTATTGCAGAAGGTTTGGGTACCTCTGGTTTTATTGATGTAGACGAATCGGGTGCGATTATAAGTGCAAGATTTAGAAAAGGATAAGACTAAAAACGATTAAACGAACAAATTATTTGTTGCTTAACATACTACTGTTATGAATTATTAGCCCTTAAATTTAAGTTTACAAACAGTGAAAAACGACTCTAGAAACAGGGTCGTTTATTTGTTATAAAACGATGCTGTCATTAACGTTTTTCATTAAGAATAAAATTAAAGTTATAATTGGCACAAGTGGGGTTTTTTGATTTTTTCAAAAAAGAACCCTTTGTGTGCTTTCATTTAGTTGGAGCTGTTCCTTTCTAAATAGTTAATCAAGCCATTGGTGTAAATCTATTTTCACAACAAATAAAATTAGTCTGATAAAAGCTACTAAATTTGATAAATACCAAGCGTGTTTTGCTTGTGCTTTAAGGATTAAGATAATAAGTGTTGTTCTTAACTCTCCAAGAAAACATAGTAGTAATACCTAAAAAGCATACAGCTACGTTTCTTTTTTTGATGATTAAAAGAAGACTTCCAGGGTACTTTTAGTATCCCTAAATGGTTCATATTGCCTGATGCAGAACGAAGTTCATTACTAATATCACGTACAGATTGACTTTTAGCAAAATGACAGAATAACATTGACGCTAAGTGAGAACAGCTAGTAAATCCTTTTTGATGTTTATCGCTTTGATTTGTCATTACTAGTTTCTCCAATTTTGATTTATCTAATTTTGATATTTTCTAAGAAAACAATGTTATATTTATGGTCAAAGAAAGGGTTTTTGTGTTGCACCACAAGGGTAACTTTGAGGAACAAAATTTACTTTCTCATTTTTTAAACGTTTAAAACGCTATTGACAGGAAAAATGAAAATATTCATTCAAAATATGGTAAGCCTAAGGTGTAAGCTAATGGTAAAGTCGGAGCTCGACTAACTAGGTATAGACTACAAATCAGTTGAGTTGGGTGAAGTGCAATTGGTAAAACCTTTATCTGCAACAAATAGAGAGAAGCTAAAGACTGCATTGCATAAATCAGGCTTGGAAGTGATGAATGATAAAAAAGCAATGATGATTGAAAAAATAATCAACATTATTGTTGAAATGGTTCATTATAGTGATGAACTGCCAAAGGTTAATTTTTCGGTATTTCTTCAAGAGAAAATGAATTTAGACTATCATAAAATGGCTGAAATTTTTTCCAAGACTAAAGGGGTTACCATTGAGCATTTTATTCTCCTTCATAAAGTGGAAAGAATAAAAGAACTCATAACTTATGACAAATTAAATCTTACTGAAATCTCCTATAAAATGCACTATTCTAGTGTAGCAAACCTATCAAGACAATTTAAGCAAATTACAGGATTAACTCCTTCTTACTTCAAATCACTCTCCCAGAGAGAACGCATCAATTTAGAAGATTTATAAAACGCTTTCTTTTCTAATCTTACAACAACCATTTCTTTTTGTATAACATTTTAGGCCACATAGGGCTTTACCTTTGTGTTAATATGGAAATTCACTCACAATATGAATAATATCAAAATGAAAAGTAGTTCAGAATTACAAACTGATATTAAAAACGCCATCAACTTTGTAATATGCACGGACTCTAATAAAAGAAACAAAGGTTCTTTATAATTCAATTATACCTAAATACTAAGAAAGATGTCAACTACAGCTATTCCTATTAAAAAAGTAGCATCCAATGGAAGTGCTATCGAAATGTCAGATCAGCTGGCATTCCCCCTTATTTTTAAAAATAAATTAAACGCTAGAAATAGTCATACAATGAAAAACTTAATGAAAACAATTTTATTTATCGCCTTCTGCATGATAGCAATGGCAGGTTATGCCCAAAAGGGTGTTGGTGAAGCCAAAGGTGTTAGTCAACAGCAAATAAACCCGGAACTTCTAAAAATGGAAGGTGTCATACAGCAAATTAAATCGGGACCATGTGAGCATACCACAGGAAGAGCTGTATTGGGAACGCATTTAATGGTCAAGAGTCAAGGCAAGGTGGTCAATATTCATTTAGGCCCTACCTCAGAAATAGCCAAATTATTTTCGCCATCAGAAGGAGACCAGATAACCATGACGGTTTTTCAAACCGACAAACTACCCAAAGACCAATTTATTGCCAAAGAAGTGGCCATCAATGGAAAAAGTACCGTCTTACGAGATGACAAACTTAAACCTGTTTGGGCTGGTAAGAATCCTAAAGGAAAAATGAGGAAGAGGAACTAGTTGATGTATAATTTTCAAATATTTGACTTGCAGAATCTTAAGAACACTTTTTAAATATTAAAACAATGGAATCAACACACTATTATAATGTAGATATCAATTAGGAAAACAGCCGAAAAGGCATAATGTGTTCTCCTGAATTGAATAGAAAAAATGGTATTTGTATTGAAGTAGCCACACCGCCAGAGTTCGATAAAGGAATGGAAGGCATCTGGTCGCCTGAACATTTGTTTGTCGCGGCCGTTAGTGGTTGCTTAATGACCACATTTTTAGCTATCGCCGAAAACTCCACATTGGATTTCATAAGCTTTAGCTGTAAAGCAAAAGGAAAGCTGGAAAAGGTTGAAGGCAAATTAATGATGAGCGAAATACTGCTTCAACCTAAGGTGTTCATCCATAACGAAATACATAGAGACAAGGCCATCCGCATTATAAAAAAAGCGAAAGATGCCTGTTTGATAGCGCATTCCATCAAGTCAAAAATTACCATGGAAATTACCGTTGAGATAAAACCCATTTTAATCGAAGCCAAATGAAAAAGCCAACTATGATTATTCTCGGATGCAATTTCGCAGGACTCACCACCGCAAGATATATTCATGCCGTTGTAAAAGACAAAGCAATTGCATTTTCCTGAATTAGGTTGACTAAAAATTAAACCTTTAATTATAGTCACTTATGAAATCAAAAAAAGAACCCTGGCGAAAAAGAACCTATCAGAAAGTAACTCTTGAAACCAAAATTTTGGTC
>Ga0307981_1001573_pt1 | contig 20030 bp, 14 predicted proteins | sample OrgLakmetagen987_FD_201849 | JGI IMG/M metagenome (GOLD analysis project Ga0307981, IMG submission 201849) | Saline water microbial communities from Organic Lake, Antarctica - #987 | ecosystem: Environmental > Aquatic > Non-marine Saline and Alkaline > Saline | place: Antarctica: Organic Lake... | reverse complement strand
AGCGCCGGCTTACTACAACTTGCAGTCATGTTCATTCGAAGTAGAAGGATTCCTGTATCTAAGGGCTGTTCAATAGCTAATCAACTCAGGTATACGTGGCACGCCGACCAATATTCCCGACACCCTTTTTTGATTCTACGCTATCGGGACATCGCCAGTCCATCCCCAAGAACGATAACTCAATATAGAGAGAGTAAAGCGGGGCAAGACTCGGGATCCGTATCCCTCAAACGCCTCTTTCGGCCCCCTTACTAAAGCTAAAACCTGAGGGACATTAGTACCCTTGCCATGACGGAATACCAGACCTTCCACCTAACAAAATGCTGCACCAACATGAATTGGTACTGCCCCAAAGCGCCGGCTTACTACAACTTGAAGTCATGTTCATTCGAAGTAGAAGGATTCCTGTATCTAAGGGCTGTTCAATAGCTAATCAACTCAGGTATACGTGGCACGACGACCAGTATTCCCGACAGTTTTAACTACTGTCGATGATCCAAATCCAAGCCCAGACGGGCTATATGTAATCCAAGCCAAGCAAAAATCAGTGGTATTTAATTATAATATGTAATCCAAGCCAAGCACAATCAGAAAACTTAAGTAAGGATAATTGCATATCAAAATCTAGGGATTTACTTATACGTTTCTGATTGTGCTTGGATGTGCTTGGATTTGGTTGGCTTGGAGTCTACCGCAAAAGTCATAAGTCGCGATCGTCGATCTGTTGATCGTCGACCATGGCGGTCCAACCATGGTGATTTTTCTGTCGCATTGCCACGTGTTTCCGACAGCTACAGCAGTAGAGAAGCCGGCGTATTTAAAAATCATCGCCAAAATGAAACCGTCCCAAAACCGACGCGTAAAACTGTCCCGAAACGTCCATTTCAATCACACCGCTGTGTCAACGCCATGCTACGCAGCAAACGTAACGCAGCTTCTACTTTGAGAATCGATACGACTGCTCACAATTAACACTGTTCATCTACTTTCAACATCATCATCAACCAATCAATCAACTCTTATCATCATGTTTGTCAACACTGCTGTACCTATTCTGAACCCCTTTCTACAAGTTCTCGATCTTATAAATCGTTAGTGCTATATATTTAGCCGTAGTTAGTCCGTAGGAAATCAACGAAGAAAAGCATCTCACCATGGTGAACATCGACGACAACCCTGACGATACCGGGCAAACTGATACGAGTCAGACGACGCTAGGCATGATTCTTCCATCGACCACGAAAACCGAGATCAAAAAGACGTTTCAACTCATCGTACGAGCTGAGTTCGACATTGACAAGCGCAGCACCACCCCTTTTAATCGATACGCGCACGTGAAAGGGCTGTTGACCATGATGAAGACGAAAGGAAAGGCCGAAGTTATTGTTCACTCAATCAATGTCCCCAAGAAGACATTCAAGGAGATGAAAGACTTTCCTCCTGACGAAGAGAAGTTCGACGCCTTCTTTAGCTACGCGAAAGCCACGGCGAAAGGAACACCCAAACGAATGTATGTAGTGATGAAGATGACCAGCGATAAAACACTCAAAGACATGAAACGCAACCAGGACTTCTTCTCTTACTTGAGGGAAAGTAAAGTATTCATCACTGATCATAAGTACGGAGAAGATTTGACCATTGTGAACTTGGGTATCATTATGGGTAGGAAGACAGACTACACGTGGATTGATTCAATCATTATCGAACTACGTGAACAACTACAAGCCGATCTGGAAGAGAAAGCGCAGTTTGGAAGTATGGAAGACGACGGCTTGATTGACAAAGACATGCTACCGACCATTCCTCCATTCGACATCAGTTCGAAACAGGTGTATTTCAATAAGGCTGGAGACAACGAACAATACAGTACGAGAGCACTCAAGATCAGGTGCGGAGGAGAAGACGCCACGAAGCTGAACAAGATGCTCATGGCAATGGAAGTCATGGATAAACGCAAGGGACAGTTTGTGCCCTATGGGTTAGGCAAGAGTCATCCCGGAAAGTACAGCGTTCAGATTACAGAAAACAACAAAAAGTCGGACCAGACGATGAAAATCAACGTGTTCGGAATCCACAACAAGATCATGGAAGGCATTGTTGATCAGTATGAGTTGTACAATAATCTCCGCGATCTTATTTTGGCGTACAACGTGGACAATGAGAACGGCGGTAATCATATGGTATTCCAGGCTATTGAAGAAACGAACTTCACCGAGACCAAAGGCAAATATTTCTTTGTGTACCACGAAGATATGCACGAAGCAGCAATCACGTTCGTTGACACGACTCTCCCAGGCTTAATTAAACAAGGAACGGAGTATCCCAAAGTGAGAAAACTTGAGAACTTTCGCAAGGTTCGAAAAGGAGGACGCATGGAACACTACGACGGGTACGCCGATCGCCTTCCCTCCTCTGTAACGAAGACAGAGAGAGCACGGATTACAATCGCGCTCCCCGCAGCAGCAAACGCAGCAAACATGGAAATTATTCAATCGTTTTTGATACAACTCAGAATTATCCACCTCTCAAACAGAGAGAGAACGCACCGACTCCCACGAGGAATCATTGGTTCCCAAAGGCCAAAGAAGCAGACAATGTGTCCGAAGTCAGTGGGACAACGGAAGCCACGACAAAAACAGGAAAGACAAGCCAGTCAATGAAATCGTTCAACGACAAACTCGACAAGGTTCTGGAACGGCTTAAAGCAGTGGAAGTACAAACGAAGCAACTTGAAGCGGTTAATGCAGAAACTACTCGATCGAGACCTCAAGACAGCAGAAAACATTGCACTTTTGACGGACGCTCAGTCAAACAGCGCAACCGCATGCAACCACAACCAGCAACAGATAGCAGTGCTTTTACAAGCGATTCAGAAGGCGACAAACCAGGAAGAAGCCAAGTTGACAAAGCGGGCCGCTACCGGCTCAACAGGACCCACCACGCCAACCCGCATCCATGTGTCCAGCAAGACCTCCACCGTCCGATTCGAAGGCGATCCCACCAATACCGGTTTGGACACATCAACCGGCCTAGGAAATGGAAAAGAATCTGGAGCCAGCTCACAGTCTAAGGACGTGAATGCTGCCTCCGAGAACTCTTAAGTCCCAAGGGACACAACCGCGTCCAACAGAGAGAGGGGACACGGAAGCACTAAAAGGAACGACAACAACAAGACAAATGACACAACATTGGCTCGGAAATTTATCCAAACTACGACAGAAGCAACAGAAAAAATCACCGGCACAACCAGAAGAGGAAACGACACTAAACGAACGGACTACGAAAGCGAAGGCACAAGTTCAACAAAGAATCAACAGTGCCACAACTACTACCAACATGATCAGAGTAAATCTACCCTGGGGCGATCCAATCGAGCGAAAAGACCTGGATTCAACCAGATTATGCTTTCAAAATGTAAACGGCATCAAATCGTGGGATAAATGCATCGACGCGAGTGAAATTGGGTTCCATGCCAACGTCAACCAAGTGGACGTTCTGGGACTAGCAGAGACAAATTTGGATTGGCAAAGTTATCGCGTGTATAACCAATGCAGACAACATTTGGCCAGTTTCTGGCAACAACATGTTTTTCAAGTGGCGTCATCCAATATAACATTCGATTCAACATACCAGCCCGGGGGAGTGGCAATGCTTACAGGCAACAAGTGGGCAAGCAGAGTCTCCGAGAAGCACACGGACGCGCTAGGCAGATGGGTATACAACACCATGCAAGGCAGAGCCAACTTATTACCGCGTACCAACCGTGCAAGACTGAAGGGCCGACGACGGCTTATCAACAACAGTGGAGTTTATTGAGAGCTAGAGGCATCAACAAACCCGACCCACAACAAGCACTCATCGACAATTTGGACACGATACTACTCAGTCTAACTTTGATTGATTTACATGTCCATAAACACGGGACACAAGATGAACCAGCAACCTACAACAGAGGCACGAAACGCATCAACCTGGCGCTCGGAACACCAACCATAGCGGCCGAAATGACCGCAATTGGATACAAAGAGTTTAACGCAGGACCGTTTTCTGATCATCGCAGTTTATTCGTTGATGTGAAAGTACAGAATATTCTACTGGGCAACGCAGTCAACATGGTACCAGCCAAGCACCGAGTTCTACGAAGCAAGGATCCAAAACTCGTTAAAGAATACCGTGGAAGAGTACTCGAATACTTTGATGAACACCAAGTAATCCAACGATACACGAAGTTCCGATCAGAAATGAAGGTAGCAGGCAGAAAGTCCATCACCGAAGCCGAACAGCAGATTCTTAACGGCATGGATAACAACGTCACACGCGCGATGCTATCTGCAGAGAAGGCAGGCGAACGCAAATTCAAACATCCCTGGGTCACCAGTGCCTATGACAGCCAAACGAACAGTGTCGTACTGGAAACTATGGCTAAGCGAAGAAGCTACGAAAATAGATCTCCACGATCACAGAAGTAAGATACTACGGGCGGTACCATTGATCAATGCACCAACAACGATTCCCACGAACGCGGTCATAAAACAACATCTACGCAAAGCACAATCACGACTGAAGTCTGTGGTGCAAGAAGCAGCCAATCTGCGAGCCAGACTGCTCGAAGAGTTAGTGGAACATTACAACCTGACATCGGAAAAAGCCAAGGCAACACTACTACTTAAGCTTCAGAAAAAAGAGCAAGAAAAGGACACCTTCTCAAGGCTAGCCGAAACAAGGTGCACCAGGACCACAAACTCGAGCAACATGGAGGAAGTTCCTTCAAAGGTACACGACACAGAAAAGCATTCATCAACTGCATTCAGACATCACGCGGGAATCTCGTGGAGCATACGCGAATCGAACCAGGAATTGCGTGCCAACCTTCGCAAACAAGACGAGGAGTCCAGCGTAGAGGATGCATCCAAAGACAATGATCACGAGTCCCAGCAGGATGACGAGGAGTCGACAACAGCAAGCCAACATGGTCATAACAAACCTGCAATTCCATTCTGGGCATACATCGAAACATTACCGGCATAGGAACGAGATTTGCTGCTGAGTGTGGTAATCTTCCCCAAATGGGACGACCTTATTGACCAAGAAGAAACAAAAATACTGGGAGTCAGCGACGGTGGCCACAAAGACGATTACGGATCGTTTGGATGGGCAATAGCTACCGACATGGAACCAAAAACGAATTTAGTCCAGAACAACGGATTAGCACGAGGCCAACCCATGAGCTCGCATCGAGCAGAGGCATATGGTCGAATCTCCATTTTGCTTTTTCTGGGCCGATACGCAGAATATCGAGGAAAACCCTACTCAACATCATTACAAGCCATCACGTACTGCGACAACTCGGGGGTACTCACCACGGAAAAACGATTAAAACGCGGAGTCGAATCCCCATACCGCCAACTGAATCCAGACCACGATGCGCTGGTGACGATAGCGGAATTATCGGCAAAATTACCGGAGAATTTTCGGACGAAACATGTACATGGTCACCAAGACAACGCTCTGGAATACGAAGAACTATCACCTCCCGCACAACTTAACGTGGATGCAGATGAACTAGCTACCATTGCACTTCAGAGTGCGCTGGCAGAAGGTGCAACTGCACTACAGACAATCCCGCTACCAAGCTGTCAAGCATATCTGCTGAATAGAGAAGGGTGTATCATTAGCAGTGGCGAAGTCAAGCATCACTTAAGACTATCGATGCCAGCAGAGAATCTAATGAACTACCTACAACGACATCAAGGATGGACAGACGACACTATACACCGCATCAACTGGGAGTTATTCGCAAAAGGCAGGGCAAAACTTACACCCAATCTCATGTTTTTTTCCACAAAATTAAGCTCGGACTGGCTACCAGTCGCAGTGAGGCAACATCGTCACCAATTTTTACCAACAAACGAATGCCATCTATGTGGTGAACCAGAGATCACTGAGCATCTATTCCTCTGTAAACAACGAGGAGAGTGGAAACAATCGTTTCTAGCAAACATCGACAAAGAATTGCGACGCCTCGAGACGGCAGCAGATATACGAAGGCACATCGTCCAAGGGCTCGAAGATTGGTTATTCACCAAAGCAACCGAGTTGATCAGTGTAGACCAAGACGCGATTGGCTGGTACAACATTGCATGAGGGTACATAGCTCTCCACTGGGGAACATTTCAAGAAAAGTTTTATCGACAAAATCATCACGACGAGCGATACTATACCGGATCCATCTGGGCGACGGCACTGATTCATTTTATATGGCAACAAGGCCATAAACTATGGACTCAAAGACGCACAGAGGTTCACAAAGCAAACAGCGAAAGCAATCCACAGAACCATCACAGACAAGCAACGGAAACAAGAGTCAAAGCAATGTATTCAATGGCGATGCACGTTAACGCCAATGACCGAGTTATTTTCGACAAACCACTTGAAGAGCGACTCACGATGCGAACCCGAACGCTCAAGAATTGGGTCAAAACCTACACTCCGGCACTAAGACAGGCAATATGTGAAGCGAAAGAACAACAAAAGACTGGCCACCAGGATATAAGGACGTATTTTCGAAGGAATATCAAGTCCAGCATCGAAAGGCAGCAACAAATGATACCAACGACGACGACAACTACAACAACAAACGCAAACAAGAAGACACGTTTAGCAAGAGCGAATCCGACAACGACTTAGCACAAGAAGCAACAAGAAGAAAACAACCGAGACAACTAGCCGACCAATGATGGTAGCAAACCAACAAGATCAAACTACGCCTCAAATTATCGCCGGGGAGAGGCCCCCAACTGAGCCACCAGATTAGTCAGAGAGGAATCCACGACGACGAAAACAACGACAAACACAACACCACATCTACAGACCGGGGACGATAACCCGGTTCCATATCTATTCAACATCTCTTTGCCGCGGGCTACCGCCCGCCGCGAGTCCGGGTCAGTGTTACGAAATCTTATTGCACAGCGGCAGGACTTAAAATAAGGCTTACATTATTATTCTGAACCCCTTTCTCTTTGCTTTTGCTAACCCCTCGCTAGACTACAAGTTCGCGGACCAAGGAGCAGCGTTGGAAGCTCCGTTCGTTATTTGGCTTTTCTCCATTGTGTTGGGGCAACTCTTGTCCCGTTTTGCGCTCGCGCACATCAAGCCCAAGGCTGAAGTCTGCGAGTTTGTTTCGTCGGGCAACGCCCTGATCCTGCAAGGCGTTACTGCCAAGAAGGCCCTGGCTGCATCCGTTGACCCCATGTACTCTTGCTGGCTTTTCTCTGCTGTGTTGGGGCAACTCGCATCGCGTTTTATTTTAGCTCGCGCAGCTCTTTGCTTTCCAAGAAACTGTAGCTGTTGTTGAAACCATAGAGTCGGATGCCGGTTACGAGCTCGATGCCCAAGACGAAGGTTTTCCTGTTGATTCGGGTGATGTCAGTGCCGACCAAGAATCCCCAGGAGATCCGGCTCTGGTGGTGGTGACAAAAGTGTCGGCAGTGGCTCCTCCTCTTCGCTGTTCTGTTCGTATTGCCGTGCAGGCATTGCGGGCTATTCGCGAAGGCAAGGCGCTCAATCCTCACGCTGGCATCACCCTGCGTCGGTCGAAACGCATTGCTGCACGAGTCCAGAGACTGGCGTAAAGTCTGGTCTGTCTCAATCAGTGGCAATCTCTTTGCGTATCCGTCACTCAACCTTTTGCATTTGCAATTCTCATTACGCATCTCCCGACGTGTCCTTGCTGTGTCTGTCAGCTTCCCTCTTCCATGCGCTTGCTCATGCTACACTTGTGTAGCTTGTAGCTTGCCATGTTGAGATAGCTGGCTTTCGCTAGAGAAGTAAGACACTGATTGGTTTAAGGCCTTGGATACCGGAAAAAGTTGAAGGTCATTGCGACCGGAAGTTTGGGGTTCTTTCGACGGCAGCTCAACATGACGACTCGTCCGCTGTTGGCTGTTTGACGTATCCCCACCGATCCTATGGCTACCATTTTGGGAACCCTATCTCTGTTGGATGCCAGGTGTGGTATGGCGTCTCGTTCGACCACTGTACTACTTGTAAAGGAGTACGATTGTCGGACGAGACTCTAACATCCAATATTCTTCAAGCTGTCTTGAGGTCGGTCGTTGGTCACATCGTCCGATGTCAATGAGACGGCGCTGGCCACCCCAGATTCCGCCTTAGGAAAATCTACACCAATAACCTTTACTCTAGTTAACTCTAGCCAGTTAAATCTCTGTGTAGCTCATCCACTTCTCCCCCGAGGGGGAATACAACGAGGAAATGTTTGAAGCGCTGGTCGTCCCTCGTCTTGAAATAAATCGCACTTTGAAGCTCCTTAGGCTGCCAGAGCCTACGCAACAGCGCCACACTCACTACCGGCTCCAACCAGCAGCAGAGATTGAAATCGTGGTGCTTCCGAGACTACAGGAGACGTGAATCGTTTGAGATCGCACAAGATGCGCTTCATGGAAGGCGAGCAAGCGCTGATTCCCAGTGGGTATCGCATCCTGAGGACTTCGTCTTGTATTCCCAAGGCGGGACGGACTTCGCATAATGTTTTTTCTAAATCGTCCATTCTCACGATGCCTTCATCCTTTTGGCTCTCATCGCTCCTGTATATCGTTATTGCGTACTAGTAGACACGTTTCGATACGACGTGTAGAATTCCAACATCTCGGGCGTAATCTGTCGTTGCATGCTGTCGATAGCTCGGACGAGGTGACGCATTTGGAGCTTGGGAGCAACGTCAGAAGTCAGGTCTTCGCTTTCTTCCAGTGCCAGGAGTGCGGCGTCACGGCAAAGCGCCACGACTTCAGCGCCCGAGAATCCCCCACTGACTTCATCTCTCGCGAGATGCTGGACATCAATGTCGTCGCCACAAGTCTTGCCCTTGAGGTTCAACTCGAAGATGCTGGCTCGACTGGAAGCGTCTGGGACACCAACGTATATCATTCGATCGATTCTACCGGGGCGTGTCAAGGCGCTGTCCAATAGATCGGGGCGATTCGTTGCTCCGACAACGACAACTCTTTGTTTTTTGTTTCCCGCTGAGCTACCAGTATGGTTGACTCCATCGAGTTCGGTGAGGAGTTGGGATAAGAGACGACCACTGCTTGCACTGTCCCCGTGCCCACGCTTGGATGCAATCGCATCGATTTCATCAAAGAAGATGATGGAAGGACTTGCCATTCGAGCACGTCGAAAGAGAGACGCCAAAGCACGTTCACTTTCGCCCAACCACTTGCTCAGCAACTCGGGGCCTTTCACAGCAAGAAAATTCATTTGACCTTCCGTCGCAAGAGCACGGGCCATGAGCGTCTTGGAACAGCCCGGCGGGCCGTACAAGAGAATACCACGAGGCGGTGGAACGCGAAGCTTTGTGAACAGCTCACTATGAGTGAGCGGTAACTCAATGGCATCGCGGAGCTCTTTCTTGACGGAATCCATTCCGCCAATGGACGACCAGTGAACCCGTGGAATCTCAACCGTTATAGACTTGATAGCAGACGGTTTTGTATGACGGATCGCTGTCTGGAGGTCTTCCAGTGAAAGCTCCATCTCTGTTGGTTCGGTGGGGCTTTTAATGACAGCAACTGGGATCGCTTTCCGTAGAATAGCTGTACGAAGTGCCTCTTTTACAGCCAACCTGCAATCGGCTCCATTGAATCCTTTTGCGAGTTTGCCAAGTGCCAACCAGTCGTCGTCCGAGACAGCGGGGAGCGGAAAACCTAATGAATCCACCTGGAACTGAAGGATTTCGGCTCGAGTCGATGCTTCGTCGGGTATTGGTACCTCCACCTCTGTATCGAGACGCCCAGGCCGACGAAGGGCCGAATCCAGCAGCGACGGGTTAGTGGTAATGGCAAGAATCACAACATTCTGAGACGGAGCACTCTTTCCGGTTGTACTGATCCCGTCAATAAGTGCAAGAAGCGTAGAAGTAAGTCGATCAGATCCTGCACTGACTCCTCCTCGTTTCGGACAAATCAAATGAATGTCGTCAAAGATTAAGAGTTTGCCTTTGACTGCAGTCGCAGATATCTGAAAGAGACGGGAGAGCCACCCTTCGGCTTCTCCAACAATTGACGTTTTGGATTGTAGCGAAGCACAGTTGATGTATTGAACATCTACCAAGGCTTCCAATTCAACGGCAATCTGGTCGGCTAGACAGGATTTGCCAACCCCACTCGGACCGTGCAACAAGACGCCCCGTGGCGGTTTCAAGTTTCCTTTGGCGAAAATCTCTGGCTTTGTAAGCGGTGGAAGGAGCAGCGAGCGAACCTCTGCCATGACAGAGGACAATCCAGCAACGCGCTGTTGTATGGGACCTGGGAAAGGCGTCGACAGGTCCACCTCTGGACGGGCAAAGTCGATTCCGGTTTCGTAGGTCATCTTGTAGACTTTGTTACCATTCGACAAAGACCCCATAGCCTTGAGTATTGTAGATTCTTCCAAAGAAGGGGTATCCGAGTCGCCTGCGTCAATTGTCAGGCGGTTAAGCTCCTGCTCCAAGTCATTGCCTAATGTCGCGGCATCCACCCAGTCAATCTCCAATTCCAACGGCTTTCCTTGAAAGGACACTCTTAGTCGTTCATTCGACTGCACATATCTTCCCACGCAGTGCGCCAAGATAATTCGCTTCAAAACTTGCTCCACCTTTTCTAGGTTTTGCGAGAGCTGAGGTAGCTTGAAACAAACCCGTGCAGCTTGTCGACACAACGTTGAGGAAATCCGATGCCCCAGCGGCGACTCGAGAGGTACCACCCAGAGAGGATTCAGTGGTGACTTGGATGGGGTACTACGTAGGCTGGGTGTCGTTGGCGTCGAAGGAGATAGATATAGTTGCTCACCACCGCCTCCTCGCGCAAACGAGAACTTGTCGCCGCCAGTCGAAGACGGTGTTGCAGGCGCGGGCGTCGTTGCTGGCGTGTCTGGCTGCTTTCGAGGTGTGCTCTTGGCGACTGAACCGGGTGCATCTAGTCGAAACAGGGCATCAGTAACCGAGGACGGCGCCACTCGAATAGATCCAGGCGTTATAACTGCACGTCTTCCCTCCGACTTGGAAGGACTCCGCGTTGATGCCATGACGTCGGCTCTGCAAATGGCAACACCAGTAATCGTTGACTCGTCTTCTGGACTGCACGCCAAGAGGATCACGTCTTCGTCTGGCAAAACATCGAGCGCGATAGCATCATGTTCCGAAAGATAAGCCTGCGGTAAGGAATCGGGTCGCTTACTGGAGCTCGACGATGATTGCACGACGCGTAACGAGAGCGCGTCCTGTAGTGGAATGTCTAACGCTACTGGTTTCGATGCCGACAACGGAGTCCTTGGTATGAATGCTTTGTCGCTCTCTTTGACCGGAGTTGTACTCTTCTTTTTCTTTTTTGCCATCTTTTCCGCTACCTTCAGGCTGGTTCGGAGCTATGAAGTGGAAAGGAGAAGGTCGTGGACGACTGCTGCGCCATGGTGTTGTGCGTATTCTTTGGGAAATGGATGGAGGTTGGCGGATGCTTGGAGGCAGTTTTTACTATAGATGTTTCAGTACAAAGATTTTCTGATTTTTCGTGTTGGAATTGCGCGCGAATAAGATGCGAGGTGCGCCGGTTTGTTCGCTCCAACAACAGTCAACAGTCCACAATGCAGAATAAACCGATGAACTAGAGACTTTCTCGGACCGTGTGAGCCTCTTTTGTGCATCCATTACCATTGCAAGCACAGCATTTCAACGTATTTCGCATTCACGATGTCATTTTGGATGACTTCTGGGCGGAATCGTCTCAAGGCCAAGCAGAATCGCTCCTTTGCGCAGCGCGCTCAGCAACGGGCCAGTCTTAGAGCGGTGGATTCTGTTCTCCTTCCGCCGGCACTCTCTCGGCCTTCCGATCTCGCTGAAGGTCACCCTCGGCGACGCAAACGATCCAGTATGGGTAAGTCAAAGAGATGCGCGTGTATTTACCTGCATATGGTTCAATCTCGTTCCGTGGACTCACGTTCCAGTCTCGTTCTTTTCATTATTTCGTCAGGTGGCGCCTTCTCGGACCCTTCGAATCCCTTAGCGCGGCGCGCTGTCGTGGCGTCTCTCGATCCTTCCCAACGTGAGCTGGAAGACGAGGCATTCATACACCAGCATCGTCAACCAAACCAAACGACTGGTACGGAGCAGTACCGACGAATGCGAAACTCGGAACGTCCACGAGATGGAAGTTTGCACATTCATCGCAACGGTACGAAACAGTCATTGCATGAGCATCCTGGATCGAACTTGTCGCACCAACTTCTATTGGCAAATGGACGTCCACCTGGTGGGCAGTACTCGTATCGTCGAGAAGCAATGGCGCAGCCGCTGCCTGTGCCTCCCTTGGCTAATGGGAGATTCGCTCCTGCCCATGCACCGGCAATGCCCATGCCGTACCCGCAAGGAATGCAGCGAGCGTCTGCTAGATTGCCGACGCATGGACCGGGGCAAATCCACGTAGACATGGATTTGCAGCCAGTCCGACAGTCCGACGCCTTTTTCCCTCAGGAGACAATGTACCAAGGTGACAGCGGTACCTACAACGAAGGTGGCAACATGTCACTAGACTACGAAAATCCAGAACAGTGGGACAGTGGTTTTTATCAATCGGGAGAGCCCAAGCGCTATTCTCCGCAGTATGATTGCGAATTGGTTCCCTCTCATGCACAGTACGGTCGAGACAGTGCGAATTTTCAGCCCGATAACTATGCTCCAGACGCTTTTCAGGGCGAGTGGTCCGCAATGGACCATCCAGTGCAATACCACCATCCGAACGGAATTGCGGAACCATTTGCCGCCAGTGGAGGCTTTGCCCCAACTCCCCGGGTCCGTAACGAGCCTTTTAAAAAGCCTTTATTTACGGAGGAACTCTCCCAATACTATGAAGACTTTGAAGCTCCACCGAGAGGACCATCGGTTGACCCTCGTGAGCAAAGAGACATGAATACCTACCGGTATCTCCAAGACAATCAGCGGAAGCAGTCTCCCCACCATATCCAAGGCAACGATGCAGGTCAGTTCGATCCTTTTTTTGAGAGGGGAGAACTGCTTATGTCCATGCAAGAGTCAATGTCGTCGCGGCGCCATTCGGCTGGGGCGAATCTTGGTGGCGTTCGGCGATTCTGCAATAATTTCGTCGGAATGGGGAACGATGAGGTGCAGCAGCCGCAGCAGCCCGGTATTGCACGCTTCCAGAAGGGTGCTTCCGTGGGTTCACAGCCAGGCGGAATTGTATTGTTCCAGGCAGGGCAGCAGGGACGCATGCAGCTGACACAGGGGTCGGCCCAGCACATTCGTGTCGAGAGTGACAAGAAGCGGCCCCGACAAGACGATTGGTTCGACGCACCACGCTCACAGGTACTTGCGAACAATTCGCTGCAGCTGAATGGTGCGCACCAAGTCAGCGCTTTACTGCAGAACCCCCTGCATGATCTGAAAACCATGGCGCGACCCTTTCGACAGCCAGACGATACGTCTCCAGTTGTGAATCCTTACAGGTCCAACATGCCAATCGCGAAAGATCCACACACTAAGCGTGAACCCGATGAATTATCACAAGTGAAAGCGCTGAATATTGAACAGCATGTCGAGTCCGAGAATGAGTATCCTGACTTTCCCATGGCAAGACAGCCAGCATACGATGCTCCGTCGTTCTTGAGATTCTTCAATGAAAGTGTCGAGGTGACTTTGAAAGGTGAAAAGCTTGCTCGACCACAGTCGCCATTGGAAAGCGCAAAGGCGGCCGCTTTGCAGCAGGTTCCCGCTACCACCCAGGACTCCGACACCTTGGACGATCTGGACTTGGAGGGAAAGACTTCGCTTTGGGAATCTTTTGCGCACGTGCAAAAGTAAAAATATTGTAGTAATAGTAGTCGTTTGCCAGTGTATCACCACACCAACACTTCAGTCCGTTTTCTTAGTCTTGCTTGCGCAATACGCACACCAAACGAAAGGCTGCATCATCATCATTCACACTGACACCTTCTTGGAGTGCCCCGTACATTTGGACGACTTTCCAACCGGCACATTGTGCCAAGGCCTGAATCTCTTGAGCCGTAAAGAGTCGTAGCGGAATGACTTGACTGACGTCTTCCATGCCAGCTGCTTCGGCTTCTGGTCCCGTCACTTGCATGGTCACCGTAAACTGTCGGACTTGTGTAATCGGATCAAACGCATCGTTGTCATCGCCCCACACAATCTTGAGCGCGCCTGATTCCTGCCCATCCTCGTCTTCCAAGGGCACCTCCCAACCATTGCGCGTGCAGTCCACCATGGAAAATGTTTCTCGGGGATGCGGTAGTTCGAGAATCAATGTTCCATCGGGTTGAACCGCCTTGTGGACGCATCGAAAGCACTGAATGACGTCGTCGTTGGTGGTCAAATGTTGTAGGGACCCCAACAAGATCCACGCTGTATCCACCTTGTTTCCCATGGTAAAGGACCGCATATCGGCACATCTATATTCAAAGTCCGACTGCTGATCGATAGGCAGTTCCATGGCGGCAATCTCTTGCGCGTAGGCAATCATGTCGGGGGAAAGGTCAATCGCCGTGACCTTTTTGATCGTCGCATCGGATATTCGCAAGGCCGTGAGCGAGTGGCGCGCTGGACCCGCGGCCAGTTCCAAGACTGTCTGGACTGCAACTTTACTTGTTTTCTCGTGAGCTACCAATAAAAAGGCAACTTCCTCTTCGTAGTCGCGATAGCCAAAGGCGAGATCGTAGAGGGCTGGCATGGAGTAAATGCTCTTGGCGTCCTCCCTTTGGGCGTGCAAGCGAGAGTTCGATGAGGAGTACCTTTTCTGTGCTATTTTTTGATGAACATGATGCAGTGGTGATATGAGTGACCATGCGGAGGCATGTAGGACTAGCAGAAGGAGTACGGAGGTGTGGGAAAGGGCGCTCATGGTCGCTTTGGAATGGATGGTTGTTGGCACGATGTTTTGGTTTTTGTGATTTTAAAAATGAGGTCACTCCGAACGATCATCGTCACCCGGAGTTCGTTTCACTGACGTCCGTTTTTCGTTTCAAAAATGATCGAATCGAAAGCGACGCCGTTCGTAATCGTATCTAGCACATAAGAGGTCGCTCACCTGCTCTAGTATCGTGCGTTGCTTCCAACGGGACCAAGCTACCCTTCATATTCATACGCCCTGTGGAGACATCGAATAACTGCCGCGCTTTCTTTTTGCTCGCTTTGGCCCTCAATCTGTGCGACTTGCTTCTCTTTGAGGTGTCCTTCCCAGAGATTCTTGTGGACCATGGGATTATCCCGACCTCGCCGCGTCGTCACCGATGCTACAGGTACAGCGATTCCGCCATTGCGACTCAGACCAGTGTGCTCCTATCAACAGACTGGTCGGAGAAAGGCACGCTCGCAGTCTCTGTCCACTCGACTTTGGATGCATCCTCTGCTGGCTTATTCTATACTGCTACTACTGCTACTACTACCCTTATTGGTGCAAGGGGATTGGATCGACCCAGATACCCCATGGCAAGCTCGAACGACGCAGCCTTTGGACGTCAAGGCACCACCGGTACCAAAACCAGGGTTCAATGACAAACACCACCATCATCATCACAAACGCAAACACCACTATACAACTCCCGCTCCCACAACAACGGCTCCGACCGAAGCACCCACGGTCTCGCCAACGAGCTATCCCACCTACAGTCCCAAAACATTTGAACTCGTCTTTTCCGACGAATTCAATACGGCCAAAAGACAATTCGGTGACGGCAAGGATCCTCGATGGACGGCAATGGAAAAGAACGATTACACCAACGACGCCTTGCACTACTACACGGCCGCCAACGTTCGAACCAATCAAGACGGGGAACTAGTCATTACGAGCGAAGCGGCCGATACCGACATTGTCGGCTTTGACGATGTGGACATGGAAAAGACGCGCGTGACCAAACACTTCAAGTCGGGCATGCTGCAATCGTGGAACAAGTTTTGCTTTACCGGTGGCATTATTGAAGCGGAAATCACCTTGCCGGGAAAGTCGCAAGTTGGCGGACTGTGGCCGGCCTTTTGGTTGCTGGGAAATCTAGCGCGACACACGTACGTGGGAAGTTCCGAACACATTTGGCCGTGGAGCTCCCACGTGTGCACTGCCAAGTCGGCGGGAGCGCAGCTCATTAGCGGGTGCGATGCGATTGTCCACTACGGCATGGATAGACACGTGGGACGAGGCTCTCCCGAGATTGATATTTTTGAAGTCCAGCCCGGTCCCGTCAAGGCCAATACCGGGGCCTTTCTCAAGTCATCCGTAGGACAGCCTTTTATGAGTTCCTCCTTTCAAGTGGCGCCCGGTCGTTCCTACAACCGTCCCGGACCCGGTGAATGGCCAGGCCCTGGTCAATGGTACGAAGGCTTGCAGGGGGGATACAATACGTCGGTAAATATCGGCTTTTACGGCACGTACAATCACTTTCGCGACGATGTCAATCCTGCGGAACAAGACTATTGGAGTGACGCCATTAGTTACAACCGGCAATTGGATGAAACCTATTTCAATCGATCACACGTGTACCGACTCGAATGGGACGTGCCGGATGAAAATGGCGACGGCTATCTGCACTGGTTTCTAGACGGCGAACTGATTCTTGCCATGAATGGAACAGGTATCAAAGAGGCTGGACTGGGGTCGGAGATTTCGACGGAACCGAGCTATATCGTTATGAACACTGCCATTTCCAAACAGTGGGGCTTTCCCAAGGAGTGTCCCGTCAATTGTCCTTGCGATACTTACGATTGCAACGCGGAACAGTGGCAAAAGATTTGCGGTTTCTCCGAAGGCTTCTGCGAAATGATGAAGGAGAAGAAACCCGAGTACAAGATCAATTGGGTCCGTGTCTATCAAGATCCCAACAGTCCCACCCAAAAAGTGGGCTGTTCGACTCCCGAGCGTCCCACGCGCAAGTTTATAAAGGCGCACCAAGACAGTTACAAGCAAGCACAAGACTTGTTTCCTCTCCGAGACATTCAACAAGGTCGTGGCTATTGCGATCCTCAAGCGATTGGAATTCTGCCCGAGACCTGCGGGGGCAGTCAGCGCGGTCAGTGTACGTCGGGTTCCGTTTGCGAATGTCGTGCTGGTTGGACGGGGCCGCACTGTCTGGCGCACCAAGGCAACGATCCCATTGTTTACGACAAACCCGACAAGATCACCGACGTTGGCTTTATTCCACCCAAAATGGTTTCCAATTTCTTGTGGATTGGACTGGGTGTCTTGGTGTTCTTGTTTCTGATTGCTGTGCAAATGAAGCATCGCATGGAAGGGTGGACGCCAATACCCGACGCTGACGTGAAAAAGACGTATCTGCGCCCCGGCAAGGCGATGAATGGCGGGTCAAACCCGAGCCACCATCGCACGCGAACCCTATAGACTACTTTTATGTATGCTTTATTGCTTTTGTAGAGAAAGCCAAGCTACAGACTATAAAGATATTTTAACGTCAGATACTCTCTCTCTCGTCTCGTTAAAACCATGCGTCACTCGCATTCATTCGCAGGTTGACGGCGACAAAGTTTTGTCCCGTCTTGATGATGCGGAGTTGCTCATCAAGGTACAAAATCTCGAATTGGCCAAAGGGCGCGTTCCAAGGACCTTGCAGGTTAATGGGTCGACTCTGCAAGAGACCTGCAATCAAACCCTTGCTTTGAATCGCTTGCGACAATTCTTGCAGTGGATTAGCTGTATTATCAGTAGCAGCAGCAGTAGCAGTGTCCGTGTCTGTATCTGCCGCCGTGACTTGAATGCCCGCCAGTTTCAAGTCGACAACGGTTGGTTTGCTGGGTGAGGCGGATGCGGCCGTGACGACCTTTTGCAAGACGCGCGGCGTGTCCATGGACGATCCTCCTGACAGAGGCCAATCCGCCATCCACGCGGGTCGTTTCCATTCAATCACATTTTTGATTTGACCGCCAGAGCACTCTTGTCCAATCCGGCCCAGTTCCACCAAACGGGGGTTGCCGTTATTATTTTGACTAGTGTCCAAGCTGGTAATGTCGGGCGCGTCCGTGTACATGAGGGTCCACTTTCCGGATATTGTGGGTTCTGTCGCGTCGCTCCTGGCATTATTATCACTTGCCGCATTCTTCTCGTAGTAATCCCGAGCGGGTTCAGCCGTTGGATTCAAGTCTCCCAGTCGAAAGATAAGGTCGCGCGCTTGGCGACGTTGTTTCTCCGTGGCTTGAAAGCCTCGATTGGTGCGGGCGGCCAAATCCAAAAGTTCCTGCTTGAGTTTCCGAGCCTTGTCTACATCAGTAGTAGCTTTTGGAGTGGTAGAAGAGGATGCTTCTTCTGTGGCAGAGTTCGGATCGTAACCGCTGCCCGTCCAAGCATCGGACGCTGTCGACGATCGCGGCCATTGGGCACTCACGAAGCGTGCGTTGGCAGTTCTGGAAGAAGCCAACCAGCCTGAGACTGAAGTGAGCTGTGTAAGAGTCAACCAGACTAGCAGAGGTATCGAACGAACGCTATTACTACCGGTAGTGGAGATTCTCATGGTGATGTAATGAGTCTGATCTTGGTGGTGTACAATAACAAATTCAGAAGAATCATAGCGGTACCCGTACGTACCGTATCTTTGCCATCATCTTTCGAAAACGAAAAAAGTGAAACGGAAATTTAGTCACGAACTGCCCAAAGATTCGATTCCCGATTCTTCAAAAGATGTTTGCTCTTATTTCTCATCATCAAAGAACAACGACGCCGACGACGACGACGACGACGACGACGACGAGACTCGACAACGTCCTGTAAGACAGAGGACAGGAACATGGAGAAGGTCCCCATCATTGACTTGTCGGCCGACCGAGCCATATGTGTGGCGCAGGTGGACGCTGCTTTGAAGCAGTTTGGATTTTTCTACGTTTGCAATCACGGGATCGAAGCGGAACTCATTCAGCAACAATTTGACGTGGCCGCCAACCTCTTTGCGTTGCCGCTCGAGGCCAAACAGGCCATGCCCTTTAATGCGCAACTCGACATTGGTTACGCTGGGACTGGAGAACAATCCTTGGATCCAGATGGGAAGACTCAACATACGGGGGATACCAAGGAGCAATTCGTCATGACAAACAACAAACTTATTTCCGACCCGACCGCTGTCACGGATCCCAACGACGTTTTCGCTGAAAGCATCAACTACCAACCCGACATTTCCAACCACGCTCCTGTGTCCAAAGCTTACATGTCTGCGGCATTCAAACTCAACTTGCGTTTGAATGACTTGCTCTTTGCAGCGCTCCAGTTGGACAGCCATCAGCGCCAGGCACTGGGCGCACAACCCTTTTTAGTGCTCAAGCAAATGCGGTACGCCGGAGAACCTTCCAATCCCGCCGCGGGAAAGTTTGGAGCCGGCGCTCACGCCGACTGGGGGTCCTTTACCATTTTGGCTACCGACGCCACGCCGGGCTTGCAAATTCAAATGCAAAACGACTGGTTGCCCGTGCCGCCCGTACCAGGCTGTTTGATTATCAACAGCGGCGACCAGATTGCGCAACTCACCAATGACGGCTACAGATCGGCCATCCATCGCGTCGTGACTGCGAGTGCCACACCGCGCTATAGTACGGCCGTGTTTACCTATTTTGGAATGCACGCTATTGTGGAGCCTTTACAGCAATTCGTTTCCGACCAACGGCCCGCACGATATCCTTCCGGCAGAACCACGGACGAGTACTTTCACTACAAACTAACAGAGTCCATGGGAAGTGGGTGACTGTCTATTATATATAGATAGCGATCTTGTGTCCATCTAGAGGGGGGGTAAGGAAAAATACATACAGTAGCTAGTTTTCGGATACGAGGTGAGTCACGAAGCTTTATTCACGATAATTAGCTCAGAAAATCCAAAAGTTCTCTTTCGCGCACTCAATTTGAAAGAATGACGATCGATCACTTCTGGGACTCGATAGTCACGATCGGCAACTTGCCGATAAGAAAGAGCGGAGCAATGACGAGCATCCTCCGAGATGCGATGAAAGGGATGAATGATAACCATGA
>Ga0307981_1001570_pt1 | contig 20055 bp, 15 predicted proteins | sample OrgLakmetagen987_FD_201849 | JGI IMG/M metagenome (GOLD analysis project Ga0307981, IMG submission 201849) | Saline water microbial communities from Organic Lake, Antarctica - #987 | ecosystem: Environmental > Aquatic > Non-marine Saline and Alkaline > Saline | place: Antarctica: Organic Lake... | reverse complement strand
GCTTGACATCTGACCTCTTGGGGTCATTTTGCGGCGAGCGTTCATGATCTTCCTGGCTTCGATAGGTTCTTTGTACCTCGGCTCTTATGGAATATGGAATTGGTATTGGGATTGTTTAATAATATAATATATCTAAAATAAGCAATGTTGTAGATTGCGTTGGTCGATGGTCGAGGGTCGTACAATATCACAAAGATGTGAGTCGCCCGTCGCCCGTCGCCACACCATGAGATGGGCGCCAAGAAATGGCCGTGCTTCCGTTTAGGTTATAAGCCTCCTCCCCACAGTCGTTTCAACAGGTTTCAATAGGTTTCAACCTGTTTCAACTATTGTGCTATTTGAATTTTCTAATTAAAATACTGTTGTCGTTGGTCGTTCGATCTTAAATACTTAAATAGATAGTCAAAGTGCTTTGTACTTTTTACATGCATTAGTACTTTTATTAACTTATTAAAAAATCATAATCTTCTCCTCCTCAATGATCCGAGCATTATATATCACAATTGAGCTCACATTTTATCTCATTTTCAGACTTGTGCTGAAACCGAGAGCGAATGATTTATCAAAGAAAAAAAGACATCCGTTTCGAGATTATGCCCATATATTGGACGAGCCAGATTCGCATAGAAGCAGACTATTCAAAAGAATTCTAGATCGCATCAAAGTAACAAGTGCGAATCAAGGGACTTGCTTTCATGCAGATTTTGATGCATTCATAAGAGGTTGGTTTTCGTTCACACGTCGGGAACATAGTGCTACTGGTACGTTCATAGATACTCACACAGCAACATTAAATGATGACATTACTGATTTTGGCAATGAAATAGAATCTTCTGCACAAGAAGGAGATTCATCTACGCATTCGTTGACCTCAGAGCAATCCTTATCCTCGAATTCGGGAGAAGATACCAATGATAATCATAGCTTACCTCGAAAATATTGCAAAGCGAATCTTCCAATTATTGATTTTGAGAATGTGGAAAAGTTCTTTGCATGGGCTTTCTTTGACAAGAGGTTCGATGATTTGCAATCATGGGAATGCAGTGAAATTGATGAAATGATGGAGTTACTCCGTGTAGAACATGATATTACTTTTCCAAAGAAATATGATGTGCGTGATCGGGATTGGAACGTCCAACCAAGATGTATGACATTGGAAAGAAGCAATGCCCTTCATCGTCCTTTAGCTCTCTACATTTTCTTTGGATTTGTTCGGTTGTTGGGATATGCTGTGCTATACATAATTTTCGGATATCGCCGATATGAAATCATTTATGAAAAAGGACGGACATTTTCTTATTGGTATAGAGATGGGAACGCAAAAGGTCATGAGGGTACTTTCAAGAATCCTTTTTTATTCTTTCACGGTATTGCTCCTGGGGGGCTAACCTTTTATCTACCTTTCTTGGAGTATTGTTTTCCTTCTAAGCAATCGGCAGAGTCTACCCGGCCTGTCTTTCTATTTGAAACTCTTCCCATCGCTTGTCATTTGTCATTTGATGTGCTTAGTGAAGAAGAAACTGTGTTTGGAGTGGAGCAGGCGTTGAAGAGACACGGATTTAGCAATAATAATTGCAAACTGACACTTTGCGGTCACAGTTTTGGGTCGTTTCAATTGACTTGGATGGTAAAAGCAAAGCGACTGCGTCCATTGATTGAAAAGTTGATTATTCTTGACTCTGTATCGGTTTTGTTGTCTTCTCCAGAGGTAGTTTCGAATTTTGTGTACAACGGTGGAGAAGAGAAATCTGGAAGTGATTGGGCCACATATCTGAATAAGACCATGATACATCTAATGGCTAGCTCTGAACTGTTTACTGAACATTATTTGAGAAGGGGTTTTGCATGGTATAATTCTGAGCTTTGGATAGAGGATATACCAAAACAAGTTGAGACCCATGTGTTTCTCGCAGAAAAAGATGTGATTCTAGATTCGCAGAAGATCAAGAAGGAATTGCAGATGCATTGTAGATCCCGCAAAAACCTAAGTTATACAATTTGGAAAGGGTATGGTCATGCAGATGTGCTCACCAGACCTCATCTGTGGCCTGATGTATTGGCTGCCTTGAACTATCGCGAGAAGATGGACTGATAACTGCAATCACAACTACTCATGGATATCATAGATATAAAATTTACAAGGTTTAATTGTGAATTTACGAATTTGAGGGTCTGATGATGAAAGGTATAAAACAACAAATAAATCTCTTATACATGTATGGCCTTGTGTCTGTTCTCATTCGCATTCCTCAATTCATCTAACAAAACCGTGCGGACCTCGCTAGCCCTGGCTCTGTCTTGCCATCGATAGGTAAAGCACATATCCATTGCTTTCAGTAGAGCCATATCCATTGAATTGTCACTCTCTCTGTACTCTTTCTTCAGGGCTGGCAGCTTGCCATTCTTAATGCGCTTTCTTGCAATTTTCTCATCAATGTCTCTATCATCAAATGGAAACCTACCTACTACAATGCAGAAGATGATATTGCCTAGAGAGAATACGTCGACCATTTCTGAAAACGATTCAACTTTGTATTCCTCGGGGGCTCGGAACTATCAACACATTTTTGAACGAAGTAATATGAGATTTTGTTCGGTTCATTATTCATAGAATGCATAGAGTTCCTACTTTGACGATAAACTTACACTTCCTTTATGTCCATCGTCCCAAGCATACGGACATGACTCTCTTTTCTTTGCATCCCAGTACAACAAGTGACCCCGATTAAAATCGTTCAACTTGTACCTAGATCCAATACGGACAAATTGATTCACGTAAATGTCACCGTGTATCATGGCAGAATATCCATTTATGCTATCGATTGTATGCAAATCAGCGATTGCACTTGTAGCTTCCACTGCCATAGACAGCTTCTCAAGCCTCGACAGTGGCTTCAAATCTTTCTCTTCCCTGTCCAGAATCGCATCGTCTAATGTTCCACCACCTGCAAACTCGAATAAACCTGAATATCCACAGAACCCATACATATCTGTGATCCACGGTGATGCAGATGTCCTCTCGTATATCAAGGCATCGATCCTGTGCCTCTCCATGTAATATGGTGTGAAGAGGTTCTGTTTCGGTCTATCACGAATTGTCTTCATCGCGACTGGGCTATTAGTTTCATAATCATATATCTCAAATGTCTGACGAAAGGCTCCACTCGCAATGAACTTCCCAAAATAGTCATCATCCAAGGCCTGCTCGTGAATTATCGTGCACGTAGGAAATTGCGCTGTTTGCCATTTATGCATAGGCGTACACTCTGGCATGCCCTCGTATGGATCGGGTCGAAGATATTCTTCATCCTCGTACTTCTCTTCGCTCCAAAGATCCTGCTGTCGTTTCTCGTCATTGTCTGTCCACCCCTCGTTCTTTCTTGTGTTATGATGATACTGACGAACTTCTTGAGGAAGGTTATTCAATGGATTATCAAATCTGAGTAATATCGGATGATCGGTAGTTGAATAGTAGCGATGCAATTCTTGTTGAGAAATGCTTCTTCTCGTCATTCGATCCACTACGTTTGGGTGAAGCAAATGATATAGGATGATACCAAAGCAAAGAAGCAAACAAGCTGAGATGGGCAGCAAAATATCACGTTTCGCATGAGTGTTCAACAAGAGCCTTTGGAAACTCAGTGACCACGATGTGATGCTGAATCTTATCTTCGATCTTCTAGTTTTATCATTAGTATCAGGATCAGATGCGAGGTGAAAGGGACTTCCTTGATGGTGGCTTCCATATGCAGATTTCTTTAGTGCAAATCTGCGTAACATTTGGATTTTGACGGTCCAAAGTCTTTATGGACTCAGGGCTCAGGCCTCAGGCAGGCTCAGGTGATGAATCATCAATAATGGTAAAGCATATTAAAATAATTAGTAGATTTGCTCACTTAAGTGTCGCTTCACTTAAGACCGTTATTTAACAAGACTCAGCTGGGAGCATATATTTTCTCGCAGGTCATCCACTGCCTGTTGATCTTTTGTGAGTACAAAAGGGTGTCTTTGATCACTTCATTGCTTAACCATTCATATTGCTAAATTTTATAGGATATGCTAGCAACTCCTTGATCGACATTCGACATCTTTCAACAACTTTACATGTGTACATGGATATCATGACCTTACCATGGTGGCACATAGCTCTTCATTTGCATTTCTATATCACTTGAAGTTGATGTATGAATAATGGGTATCCAATGCAAACACTTATTTTAGGTGTTCGTAACTACACTTTTAGCACAGGAGTACAGGAGATCTGTAAACTCAATTATTCTGTTAAATAATGAGAACTTTCAGAAGCTAAAGGCGTGTTAAAATTTTTACATAGACGTCTCCTCTCTCTCTCTAGAGATACGATAGAGAGTGATTGGTGGGGTAGGGTTTGTGTACAGAAACCTATGATAGTAAGCATAGTTTTTTAATGTTGGATGATGCATCATACATTGTTCCGCTGATGTTCCTTCATGAACTTTCTGCCCGTGTTGAATTCATTGATCATAGACAGTGATTGTCTGTGATTTTATTTCTAATTGCACTTTATGCTGTAAGAAACTGTGGCGAAACAATGTTTTTTGTTTTTTGAACTTGACACTCACTATCGTACTATTTATTAATAGCAAAATAACAAAATAATCAAATCATATTCAGTCTGATCATGGCTTCGACCCTATCATCGGGTGTCATATCAGAAAGCTTCTTTCCATCAACCTTGACATTTAAATATTCATTCTTTCCATTTCCTTTCTTGCTTCCCTTTCCTTTATCAGCGAGCCGTCTCCACAGCATATCTCCATCCAATTGCTTCTTCATCGCTTTAGTTCTTTGCTTTCCAAAGAAACCGGGAATATGTTCTGCAAATTCTTCCTCCAATTTGGGTATAAACGAAATATCCCTCAAGTCTAACAACAGACTAGGTCTCGCCAATCCTAAGCCTCCATAATCCTTATTCCTAGGTTGGATTATATCATCCGATAACTGCTGCCCTGCCGTGGCCTTTCCTTTCCCCTGACTCGGTACAAAGAGTTTAGCAAATTTGCGTTCTTTGTGCGATTTTCCTTCATTAATTCTGCCTACGGATTCCTGCACTAGATCAGAAAGGCGATTCATGCTATGTTCCTTTTTCAATTTTTCTTCCTCGAGTGTTAGAAATTGCATCCTTTCATTTTGATTGGAATTACTGTTTGTCTTTGTTAAATCTTTGGGCTCATCTCTTTCTTTGCGTTCTTCCCTTCTACGTTTCTTCGCATTGCGTTTGTCGATGCGTTCCTGCTTGGAATGGACTTTTTGGACCTGTGAATCGGAGGAGGAGCATGTGTTGTTGTCGGATGTGGATGCATTTCTGGCCAATGCAGTGATCCAATCTGTACTTTCAGGAATTACTTTCTTGGGTTTTTTGGGTTTGAAGTATTTGTTATTTGCCTTTGCCATGGTGTTTTATGCGATTGATATGAGGTAGATGAATTAGATAGCTTTCTCTCTAGCTAGTTAGTAGATATTATTATTGTATTGAAGGTATTCAGATTGTGAATAAGTATCGCTACTACTGTACACTCTAGTAGAAGTAGTAAGCACTGACTGGTATGATAGGTACCGCAAAAAAGCAGCGTGTATTTATGTCGGGAAAAAGGAACAAAGCTAGAGATGAAGATATCATTTTTTCAGTGGCTGTCGGTCCCACAAACATTGAAGGGGTCAGATAATAAGATTAGCCCCTTCACAAATCTCCTCTGAAAAGCCAACTTAATATTCCTCAACTTCCATCTTGACGACGGCTCCTCCTCGACATCTCTTCACCAAGAAAAAACAGCAGAGAACAACAACATACTTAGCTAGCTATCTAGTGAGAAACATGCGATTGACAATGGTTTCTTCGTCGCCAACGGTGGCTCTCACATTTTCTTTATTATCTATTTTATCGTGGACATCAAGTGCTTTTGTCACGCCTTCGCCTTTGTTATCCATCCCTTACAACTTACGCTACACTTCTTCTAGTAGTATTACCAGAGTCAGCGACGATGTTAGTGACAGTAGTAGCGTCATTCAAAGAAACGCCAGGCGTCGTCGATATGACGATGATGAAGACGATGATGATGATTACTATTACAACGACGACAACGAAGAAGATGACTCCTATGAAAAACCCAGAAACAAGCGCAATCGCAGAAATAATCTAAGCAGCGATGAACAAAACCTTGACATCTCATCACCCTTCGGAACCCCCAAAGGTATCCGTCTCCCTGAATCCGTATCACAGGCTGTCCTCGCTGGTGTATTCGTGCTCGGAATCGGAACAGGTGTAACCGTTGACTCGCAGATCAACACCAGTCCCAAAGATTTAGCCTCTAGAGATGCTGTTGATCAAGCTGCTCCCAATCCCAGACTATGCAGCACATATGGTGCCTCCGCCATGGCATTCGATCAAAGAGTTTTCGTTAGTTTCAATCCATTTAATGTGTTCGTGGCACAGGCGGATGTAAAACCTGCGTGTGTGCTTAGAGAATCAAATGTTGTGCCCGTATTACAAGATCGAGGATTGATTAATGCCAAGGAAGTCAGATCTTGCAAGCAAAACATGAATACATGGGCTTTCGTTGGAGATCTGAATGATTACCCTCAGCTCAGTTGTGTTTATAGGAGTGAAGATGCACAGAATGAATTCCTTTCCAATCCGAAGTATGGCATAGGGGAGGATGTGTGGGACGATGACCGAGCTACTATCGAAGCAAAGAAGAGTACGAGTAAAAAGGTCAAGAATGAGATGACAGAGGGGGAAAAAATGGTGTTCGAAAAGGCTGCCAAGCTTAAGAAGGATACTGACTTGGATTCTAATAACATTCATATGTAAAAAGATAATGATGTCGTACCTTGATAGAATTTAAAGTCTGGTAGATCATAGATTATTTCAATACGTGCTCCTCTCCCAACAACCTTATTTTAAATAATAAAAATCATAACTACAAGGTGCCCAAATGCGAGATAACATAATTGCAGAACACACATTATTAAATCAAAGAACAGTTGAAGTTAATAATAGTTGATCGTGCAGATATTGAGGATACAATGGACAATGGTACGCTGCCGGTACTGACAAGAAGAGAAAATAGAGATTTCGTGTAGATAGCGACCGACGTGACAATGTGGCTGCATTGATGCTAAGGTCGTATTTTATACAGGTATTGTTACCAACCAAACTCATAATTTGCTCATCTACCTTCCTCGTTGAGTGTATTCCATTTTCTCAGGTGGAGAAACCATTACATTCTGAAAATATGTAGAGCAACGTCTGAAAGTTGAGATGGGATCGGGTGAGCATGATCGGTCGACGCAAGTTTTGGAAATTTGGACAAATTCTTCAACGAGGCCTACTTCGAATTGAAATTAATCCAAACCAATTCAAACATGAAAGCAAGTAGTTTTATTTTGGAACACCAGTCCCCAGTGAGCTGCCAAGTGTTCAGTCCTAAAATTCGCATATGTTTGATTAATCCTACGTAGTGGCATCTACGTAACAAACGTACACAAACCCAACACCAAACTGTCTCGATGAATAATGAATAATAAAGTTACTCATAGTCCAAAAACTATGATAGAGAAAGCCCTCAAGTTAAGATATACTATACTAACGCTCCCAGGGCAGTGAAAATATAGTTTTGATATCAAAAGATATAAGAACGAATACTACCATGCATGCAGTATAAAGAGTGGAGCTCGTTCATTCTTGTTACTTCATGTTTGTCCAAGTCCACCAAGCCAGTGAAGCACCTAACACGGTGCAAACAGCATCTATCAGAAGTACTGGGATCCCCATGAACTCTTCCACCAAGGATGCTCCTGGAAAGTCAATATTTACTTTGATTAGTGTAATCAAGGCATCTCCAAATCCTTTGCCAAACAAAATTAAACTTACGCCGATCAGCGGCAGTTTGAGAGGATACTTTGATTCTTGTTCTAATTTGTCCATCATGAGTTCTTCATCCGATCGACACCACGAATTGGGCATTCCATCCTTGGGGCATCGAACTCGTCGTTCGATGAGAAAGGGTGCCAAATCAAATTTAATGCGCTCAACATCCCTTCTTCGATAGTCCAATTCTTCAATCAAGATGCGCTTGCTTTCTTGGTTGATCATGGTGGCCACCGACGCACTTGTGGGGTTGCCGGTAGCAGCAGATAATATTTGATTTTCCAAGTCATTGGCATTACTGTCGGCATTACTCGGTGGAAGTGCTGCAATTTCCAAAGATGATTCCGAATCTGATTGGGCGAGGAGTAGCTCCCCAATTTTGTTGCGTGTCATCGTGGCACTCTTGTGCTGATATGATTGAGGGGGCACGGTTAGTGGACAACTACAACTACTTGTTCCGATGGGACTGACATGCTGCATACGCCTTATCGTGGAAAATGCCAGTGCCTGGTGAGCTACAAGTACCATGACCAAAATTTTCCTTAATCTACGTTGGTACCTTGCTGACATCCTTTACAATATAGTGGCGAGGTTTGTGCGGTTTATAATGTCTACGTACTGATCTAGCTTGTAGCTTGCAGCTTGTCGCTTGTCGCTTGCTACCGCTGTCGGCTGTCGCTGGCTGCTGGCTGCTGGCTGGATCTTTGTGTGATTGCCGGCAGATTATTTATTATTTATGATAGATCTCTAGAGATGAAAGATGAAGATGCTGACGGTTGTTGTGATGTAACCTGTAGCATGCCTGCTACAACCCGCAACCTGCACCCAGGGTGAGTTGAGTTCGCGCTTTTTATTGCTAAGAACAGCTAAGAATGTAAAAATTGGTCCATCCAGCATTCATTCTGCATTATTTGAACGTGATAATTGGTAATATTGTACATGATTTCATGATAATACATGATGATCAATCAACACGGCAAGTATAAAACATCAAGCCTCTCCGGCAATTTGCAATATCTTCAGTATTGTATTTTTCCTTATTATCTCCTTGAGACAGCCATTGCGATGCCTATGTAAATGTCAGTACTGAACTGAAGAACGAACCCTTTATTGTCATCACGACCACTCAGATCGTGGCACCTGTGCTCGGTCGTTTCAAACGTCCCTTCATACCTCACTAGCTACTACTGCAAAATAACCCTCGACCAATTTAATCTGCATTGCCTCTGCGATAGTGACGGCAGCAGTCATCCTACATACCATGTGCTAGATTGAGACCCATGCCGAGTATCAATCCCCACACCTGCATTCTTTTTTTGTGAATCAGAATGATGAGAAAATGATATTGAATATATGGTACCTATACTCCCTCCCCTCCGTCATACACCACAGGGTAGATAATTATTGCTTTTTAGATCCGTCTCCGCGTTTGCGGGCAATATTCCTCCCACTCCTCTCGAAAGTGTACTTGCAAGTATCCCCCCTCATCTCCTATCATAATTTACCAAAATATAGACCCTGTTGCTGGCAACAGAAGGAAGATCCAGAAACTAGCAAATCCCAGCGCAAGACTAGAGTACTGCACACCATACATGTTTGCACATGTCAGATTCAGCGAATATCGAAACGATCCTGTCGTTACAAGCCAAGTGGTGACCTTGCCCAGTTCGTAAGGCTGGTCATATTTGTCAAGTTCGGTATGCACAAGCCTAAAAATATGCCTTCTGCAGAGGATGAGGAGGATCCAGCCAAACTGGATACTGCTAGGAGTAAGACCAACTGTAAACAACAATGCCTATGACTTTGACTATTTAGTCGATGCAACAGGGGTGTGCGCTGATTGCAGAGAAATTAAATCTTGCTATGTGTTATCTCTAGAACGAGCTACAGGTTTGCCATAGAATGCGATTGTTTTATTTTATTGTATTGAATGGAATGGAAGCGTGTTCAATGGTGCCTTCAGTACTGTCGCAATTCACAATGCTGGACTTCGTGTCCTTCATTGATGCACTGCTTGTCATCAGAGCCGCCGCAATATAGATCCGGCTTTCGGCACAGTTCTTGCATACTTTTATCAATATCCTCTCCCCATATCCTTACTTTATTTCTACAATCGTGGCATACTAGAACCAAGACACGACATCGACAACATCGAGCTTCTTTGTTTTCACATGGGGCATTACCATTGTCGTAGTCGTCATGTGGATTGGAACACATAACACACTTTCCCACAATTTTAATTTCAGAATTACCCAGAACTGGATCATATCGTCTGTTGTCGAAGACAAAGTTCTTTCCTGCAAAGAGACATGAATCATCTTTTTTGATCAATGTCTCCTGATGATCCTGACCCTGATCGAAGTCTGATTGTTTCTCTCCTCGATCTTGATCTCCATTCAGCTCATGTGCATGCTCACTCCCATTTTCCCTTTGACCATATTGTTCCAAATACTTTTGAATCCCACCTTGTAACTGATAAATAGATTTTGGCTTTTCCATCCCCTCCGGCCACTCGCTACTCTCCGAAAGTGCTCGTAAATAAACACTCGCTTTTTCGCACCTCACACCACCAGTACAGTACATGTAAACGTTCTTCCCTGATAGAATAGGAATGGATGCTTGAAGAACGGAAGGAATTGTTGAATATTTTCTAGTGTTGGCCAACAGCGTTGGGATACCAGGGACGGCAAAGTGTCCAATGTTCGATTCGTATATGTTTCTTGCGTCAATTAGGATAGCATTTGCGTCACCATTGGCGTGAGATGTATCTATCCCATTGGATTGTGCGTCTTGGAGCAGTTTGTCGTTCCATTGTTGTGGTGTTAGATGTAGAGCGGGTTGATAATTATCTAGATCCAGGTTTGTCTTTGTTCTTGTCTTTGCATCAGATCTGTGGCTCTGTGTATCACCTTCTACTCCTATTGATACACCCTCTGCATCAATCTTGTATGAATCTTGACATTGTCCGTGTGGACTAGTGTTATGGTAGCTGATGTTTGAACTTACATGTTTATCTTGTAATGTCTTCTGTTTTCTAGCTTTCCCTTTCCTCCTTCTTGACCTTGAAGAAGTCTGAGCTTGTGCTCCTTCCGTTTCATTCAAGCTAACAACTTCTTGTGTAATTTTAACATGAAGATAGGTAAATAATTGTTTTTCAATGTCAATGTCCTTTCTTAGATGGCAATATTTAATATCGAGTGTATTGCCATATCTCTTTTCTTTCGCTAATTCGGATGGATAATTGGGAGATTCTAAAGGTTGAGGAGATGCTTCGACTAAAGTTGACGATGACGCGGTTTGTTGACATGAATGAAGATATTGTACTTCTTGCTGTAACTGTAGTGAATATTGCTCTAGGTCACATCTCTTCCCACTAAGAACGCCATTGAGCCCTTCTTTGCTAATTCTTATTCTCCCATTCAGATCAAGGGTTTCGCAGAGATGTTCATGGAATTCTTTGTGTGGTTCAAGCTCTGCTTTTGGTATGGGGGTATACCAATAGTAAAGTGCAATCATCACTGTGTCATTATTGGTGGCTTCTAGAGATGAATTCGTCATTGAAGTAAGTTTGAATGATATGGTAGCAATGGTAATAAAAAGGGATGGTGGTGGTGATAATAAGTGATAATTATGTAATACTTTCAACTTCTCTCTCCTCTCTACGTGCGATAGAGAGAGCTCTAGAGAGGTAGAGACTTGTTTCCCAATCCTTCTGTTGTTTACACTCTGATGCCCCCCCACCAGAGACTTTTCACCCCTCGCGAATACTGAATGGTTTCAGGCGATCGATGGATGTGTTGCTTGTATCGTACCTACCATACCTACCTAGCTATCGTACCATAGCCTCATAGCACGATTTTCAAAATTCCTACTTTCAAGAACTCTATTTTAATACGTAATTAGATTCTGCGTACGATACATAAACGATACCAAAATCTTGCTACTTCAAGAATGCTTAGGAATTGGTCATCTTAATCTCTAAGTGATCAGAAGACAGCGCAAAACCTCCATCAATGTATTTATAGTTGAGGGACGTTGTTGGCTTGATTACATTTTGCCGTTTATCACATTTCCTATTTTGCTAGCACTTTGTAATCACATTTCACATTCCATACTTGTCATTATATTTGTTGACATGATGGCCACAGACCACAATATCATGATAGACATCGAACCATTACTGAAAATAACTGGAATGGTACCAATCAACACAACTCGACCGGATGCTGCTTCTACTGGCACGATATCAGCCACTACTACTACTGCTAATACTACTGGGAGTAGAATTGTCATGAAGGACGACATCATAAATCCCAGATCGAGTACAAGTCCAATCCCAAAGCCAATTCTAATCTCTGTCTTTACAATGAGCAACCCAGATCAAATGAAAGCGCTGCGAAATCAATTGGGCGGAGTGTTCGCTTGGACCAAGGAAGACGACGAACGGCTCTCCGAAATCATGACTAAATTCAAAGCCGCAAATAAATACATTTGGGATGATGTTTCTGCTCAGCTTCAATTCGGTAACCATAAACCTCCTAAAGAATGCTTCCAGAGATGGACTTGGTACTTATCACCTCCACGGAAAAATCTCAGCAAGAAACGATTCACTGTTGACGAAGACGCTATCATTTTCTATGAAGTCACCAAATCACAAGGACAACGACTATCAATATCCACAAAATCATCACCAGCCAGTGGAAGTTCCGCTATCACTAGCACTAGCATTAGCACTGGTAAACCTTCCTGGACCAACATCTGCAAACTTATCTCCTGCTCTGAACCGCATCGGGTCAGAGAAAGATTTCACAACATTCTCAACCCAAATATAAATCATATGCCTTTTTCTAAAAAGGAAGATGTCAGGCTTTACGAAGGCTTGAAAGAATATGGTCAAAAATGGACGCTAATCTCCAAAGAATTCTTCACTAGCACTAGATCGGATATTCAGCTCAAGAATAGATTCAAGACGAAGTCATTTCAACAGTTTTATGCTAAAGTTGTGACGAGGACGATGGAACAAGCGAGGAGGAAGAAACAAGGTCTGATACAGATGAATGCCTCTACTACTGTATTTCCTAAAATCAATATCAGCGAGGTTGATGGAGCTTCATTCGGTCTCGGCGATGGGGGTGATCAAGCAAATTCAGATGTACAGGGTGTTTTGCGAAATACTGAAGCTGCAACTGTAAAAGAAAGTGATGATGCAAATAATGGTGGTGATAATGAGATGATCGATGATCCCACTCTCACCAGTGGTGAACTGAATGAGAATGGCATGGAAACGGAGAAACCGCAACCACAACAAATGCAATTGCAAAAGGCAAGTAATCCGAACCTACCCGCGCAAGAAACGGCACAAACATCAGCGGGGGGTACCTTGTCAAAACGTTTAAAAACATCATTGGCTGCGCTAATTTTGAATGAAGATGTTCCAAAACCACCCCCTGGAAAATATTTCACACCACTGGGCGCTGCACAAATTCTGACTATGATTGGAACAAGTGAAAGAAGGACTGTTATGAAAATTTGGATTGAACGTGGTTATGTGCCTGTCAACTTGACATCACTATATAGGGCGCTTGGAAGGTATAGAAATGGGCTGAAACTTAAGCCTAGGTGGTACTGTGAAGGAAGACTTGGTGTGGATAGGGTAGGTGGTTCATTTGCAGAAGGACCAAATGCGATTATAATGAATCAGTATAGCGCATCGATCAATACAGATATGGAGGATCTGATAACTAAGGCATCGGATATCCCAAATCCAGCGGTTAAAGAGTATATTGTGGGTACACTTTCTGACGCCGATCACTGTAGAATTGATATGTGATGCATAAAAAAATTGTAAATTGAACTTGCACTACCGCACGTAGGTATCACAGCGTATTGCAATAGATATTAATACCGGTTCTGTAGCGTGTACTGAAGTCATAACAACAGTAGAAGTTGCTGCAAACATCGTGGGTTTAGTCGATGCGCCATTAGTGTTCCATCAAGATTAGTGGTTGTTTTTTAGTGTTGCTACACAACAGTACCATAGTAGTAGGAAGTTTCATTTGTATTTTCTGGCTTGTGAATCTAAATGTATATCTGTCAAGAACTTGGAAGCATCGACATCCAGATACTCCAAAGCCATTCTCGTGCCTCTTTTTAGTGTTGCATCATTTACGAATGGGTTGTATTCACTTGATGAAGTAATTGGTACACTATCCATGTTTCACTTTGAAAACAGCAGGCCCTAAAATACTTTCTTTTTGTTCCATTCAATGCCCAGGCAAACACTCAAAAACTATCCTGCAGCCTTTCCTGTTTGCTGTCTTCTACATTATTCACGTAATCGACCTGAGCTGCAACCGAGACAGCAAAAATCTGCTTTATTACACGAGATCTGACAACCAGCATGGTAAGGCAAATTATGGTCATGTAGTCGATCTCGGGACAGGACATGCACTAACTAAGTGTTTGTGCATGAAATGTCTAAAGCCATATGCTCATTCATACTACTATGAAAGAGAGCATTGTCAATAAAAATGTGAAAATGAATCAAATGATAGCTAATGTAAAAGAATATAGTGAATGAAAAAATACTAACAACAAAATGCCAAATGCGATACTAGTACTACCTCATAAGAATTCGTCCCTTGCGATTGCTTACTTATGCAATTGCATGCTGTTCGAAATGACGAACGATCGTTGCAACGTGAATCATGACAGTGCCTGACGACACGGTTACCAATCTGTGTCGATTTTCCCATGCCTCGTCAAATATGAGACTATCTCGAGTTAGATGAATAGACGCGCCAAGGAAAAATCTACGTACTTCCTCTCCTGTGGTTCCCTTCGGTCTCCAGCACTTAATGTCGAGAATCTGCATTCCAGCTGTTGTCGGTAGGTGTGAGAAACCGTACCCAATAAGACTCGTTCGTCCATAATTGTCCAAGTTCCACACCTGAAGTATGATTCTTGGCCATCCCTTCATGTTTGCCGTCGTAAAATGTAGATCAAAAGGATGGTTCCAAACAGAAATGTTCTCATCTGAACATCTCGCATACTGTGATTGCCCTTTTTGACCTCCTGCAAGTAGTGACCATGTTTTCCCCCAATCAATTGACCATTTGCATGTTATCGAAGATCCAGCAAAATCGCTACCTTTCCGGATTTCTCCAATGAAGTGAACTTCTGGTATATTCGAAGCAACTGTACGCAATAGGCTTCTTCGATGAAGAGAAAGTGATGATAAATTTGGAGATAGCGAAGATAATAATAATCTAGATGAATTTTTGGATGGATCTTCATACTTCTCTTCACATAATTTGTCTTCCATCGAGCGTTGCCGCTGTTGCGTCTCAAGTGGTAATCGTATTCCTTCCAATCCTCTTTCTACACTTCTCTGCGGAGTCTTTCTTTGCGTACTGGACAAGGAGGCGAAACCTCTACCTGGGTACAGTGACAATGTACTTGATTCGGTAATGGATGATGATTCCTGGTCAATGATCGAATCTGCACTCTCGTTTCGTATCGACCTGTCAAGTAACGTTAAAGAAATTTTATATAAGGATAAAGTTAGAGGTGTGGCTTACTTTGAACTGTAAAGATGAATCTTGACAAATAATACTCGTTCGTACCTTTCTCTGGAGGGAAATGCGTTGAAGTGTGGAGGCCCTCGACTTCCATGCCTTTCCAAGAGAAGGTTACGACGACTCGGCTTTGCCGATTTCTCTTCTTCTTTCCTAGAACAGTCATAAAACAATCAATGCTCGTTAGATTCACATCAAAGTACGAATTAAAAGCATGCTGATTGTAAGTTGAGCTTTTTCATACTCACAAATTTGGCATTGACTCAGATAGTATATTCGATGTGCAACTAATATGGTTTGATTTCAAAAGGTGTGAATTCAATTTGAAACTTAAATTCGAATGAAAATTACACATTTGAAAATGTAAGGTATCAATCACTGACAAACGGACTCCTAAACCATTCGCAGATAATATCAACGTTATATGTGGCATCTGGTAGCTCATCTTCATCCACGCGTAGAGATCTTCAGATTTGCTGCGTTGTGAGTGCTCTTTAGTCGTACTTCATCATGTCGCATGGAGGCGTTGATATTCCTACACCGATTAGGTAACTTTTAGCAATCTCATTCAGTTTCTTACTAGTGCACTATTCTCTTCGTTGTGTCTTTGTAATAAGGAAAAGAGGGTTAGGAAAAGAGGGAAGAACGCGGCATACACGCTATTTGCGGACCTCAAGCTTCTATTACAAGTATAAATCAGATCAGACCTTTATAATCATCGGCTGGACATACTCAATTATCTAATATAATGCTATGTAGCCTCAATTTTCTTGAAAGCAGTATTGCTCGCGTGATTGTACTCGTTCGCAACACCATTAAAGACTTTTGTTTACTCATTCAAAAAACGAGTCATCAACATTGGATCGGTTTCGTTGAAAGACGATGTAGACCAAATTAAAGAATTTCCCAATCGAGAATAATACGGCCATTGTGTATTATTGACTTCACAGAAGAGGCCTTGGATTAGCAGAGACTACAAGTAGTACAATTATATTGTCTGAAAATCTTCCTTCACTACATCAGATGTTCCGTAGAAATTCTGGTTATAAATCTTGCAATACAGACCGTACGTTGCATGTGTGATGTGGAGAGGGATACGCTACAGTAAAATAACAGGAGCCAGTGGTGATCTTGTTGCTAATTCCGAACCACCAACTGTGCCTATTAGGAGCAGAAATCATGATCCAGTTATAAAATAATAGTTCTTGGTGGCCTGAATTGAGTTGTTTTTAAATGAACGCACCAGTAAGCTTCAACTAATCTGGAATTATGGCAAGCATGGCTAACAGGACATACTGAATGAGATATTTTATCTAATATTATTATCAATCTGTCGGGTGTGAATGTCTATTCTGAATTTGCTATTTTATTTTTGGTTGCTTCCCAGTGCTTCCCACAAAATCAATCGGGCAAAAATTTTGCTAAATTATAATATTTGGCGCGAAAATGTACATACGAAGCTCTCTTCGCTGGTACGAAGGTTTATGCGTACAAAATAGAAGTATTAGAGTTGAAGGTGCTCCTCGCTCTCACTCAGTCATAAGAGATCAGGGATGAGGGACCAGTCATCGGGGTCAGGGGCTGTCAGGGGTCAGGGATCAGGGATCAGATCGTTAGTAGTCAAGGCATTCATTGCAAATTCAACCCACTATGGATGAATACAGATAAATCCACAATACCCTGTCCCTTACACACCGTGCTGCTTTGCAACTATCCAAACGAACAGAAGTTTTCCATTCCCGCTTCTTGTTCTTTAGAACAACATAAAAGTTATTATTACTAATAGTACGAGTGGTGCGGCTGTCCAGCAACCACCGACAAATTGTTGGTGTAATTTCTTCTCCATTCCTATCAGAATGACTCAAGGTGAAGACGTTGGTGATGACGACGGGAACGGTGGATGGAAAACATTTGATCCCAAGACTTGTCCTCGAGGCGTCTATGGTTTGGGAATATCAGCTGTTGCGCCGAGACCAGTGGCGGTCATTACCTCCCGCAGCGAGAATGGGATTCTGAATTGTGCACCATTTTCATAGTAAGTCATTGTCTTTGTTTTTGACCCTTGAAGCTGTTTTAGTCTAGTGGAACAGGACGAGATACAGGAATGGCGCATCGGCACTTTATGTGAATATATTGCTAAATATTTCTTATTTTTATAATGCTCTCACTTAAAACTGTGACTCTAACATTACACTTTCAAAATCAGCACTGGCCTTTTATCTCATGACCCCCCTCTGATATGTCATGGAATCTGCATGTCGCGGAAGGGAAAGAAAGATACCCTCGTGAACATTGAAGAAACTAAACAGTGGGTATACAATGTTTTGTCTGATACCTGGGTGTCGAAAGCAAACATGTGCTCCGAAGACGTGTCTTCTGATATCAATGAATTGGATATCGCTGGATTGGATACCTTGCCCTGTGATAAGGTTAATGTACCACGTGTGAAACAGGCTTTGGTCGCACTGGAATGCGAGTTGGAATCGAAGAAGGAGATTATTAACGATGAAGGGAAGCATACGACAACCGTTGTTTTTGGAAGGATTATTAATTATCACATCCATTCTTCTGTTCTTGGAGGTACGGAGGAGAGACCAGTAGTTGATTTAGAAAAGATTAGGTTATGTGGAAGAGTCGGAGATGTCACTTATTGGCCTGCTGGTGAGGGTAAAACTTTATCTATGAGACGGCCGTAATTTCTAGTGCAGTCAATGTGGTCATGGATTCTGATCTGTAAATAGAGGCTCGCAGATACTGTCGCTGTGGAAGAAGCGATACTGTCTCCGACAAGGGAAGAATCCTCAGCTTCAAAGGCGATCCTGGAAAAATGTCAAGCGGTTTATGATTGCTGTAGTCATCAACTACGTTATCGCTTATGTACATCCAGATATCCAGAACAATCAAAGCTTCCGTATAAAGCAACAATTGTAGTTCTCCCTTAATTGGCTGCAGGCACTTTTAAAAATTTATTTAATGGGCGTTTCAATTCATTCGCAGAGATATTACCCTTTCAGAAGTAGTTGTCATTTTGAAAATAAAGGTTTTTTAAAACCGCGATTGTGAGATTCACACCGCAACGTAAACAACAAGCAACCGCCGTCAACTCTCGATTATACATGCTGTAGTACACCAATAACATCCAAACAAACATTGTAAGTATCATAATTGATATGCTTGTTACGCTCCTTGCTTCGGATTTGCGAACGTCAGCTGTCTTTGTCTTTATTTTACAAGATCTAACACCAAAATCGCCACTAGATTAGTAGTATTACTAGTATCAACCGCGCATCATGTCATCTAGTACCAATAAAAAGAGATCATCTCGATCAGAATCCACCACAAAGACCCCATCACTACGTTCTTCTACTCGCGCAGGAAAGGAGAGAAATCAGCATAGAGGCATTAGCTCTAACAATAGAGATTTGAGAGAGATGCAGAGCTTCAAATCAAAGCATTACACTACGCTAGTCTATCTCCATGTTAAGGGTTACTAAAAACCAATGCAACCCATCCTCGGAAATTGCAGTGGTTCCTTGTCCGTATCTACATTGTGAGCTAAAAGGTCTAAATCAGAACCTTAGTTTTGAACAAATTAAGGATAGAATTCTATCCGCTGTAGAATCTGAAGTGTTTGTCCAAAAATACGGAGACAAGGTACAGTATGATTCCACTATAGGAGTTATAGGTTGGAAGGGGCGGAGAGATTTTGATGAAAATCCAAAGAAGGCTTTAAAGGACAAGGCGTCGTTTGAAATTGCTGGTGATGAAGAATGGAATCATCATAGAATAAGGAATGGCACAAGATACTGGTGTCTCTTGAAACAGATTTATAGGCATGAAAATGAAGATCATACCAACCATCTGGACCACATTCTTTCGATAACCTTTTCAAATATGCTTTGTAGATATTGAATGCATACTCAATTGGTGACAAGTCTGGAGAGTAAGGAGCTGTATATAAAAGATATGCTCCAGCTGATTCAATCATTTCTCGCACTTCTTCAGACATGTGTGTGGACGCATTGTCCATAATAACAATAGAGTTGGGTTCATTTCTCTCGTAGCTACCAAGGACTGGACATAAATGATCTTTTACCCAATTTGAAAGTGCTCAGAATCAACAGTTCCTGCTGCACCTTCATTTGATATTTCATCACGACGTACTAACTCAATAGTTGAGTCAACAAACCCATCTAGATTCAAGGCAGCTATCATTGTATATCGTACCTCATTTCGGAACCATCTCCTTAATGCTAGCCCACCTGAATTTCGAGGTCCCCACGCTTTTCTCCTCTTTGAAGCATTCCTATCTTTATGAATCTCATCAATAACTATGACTTGCTCTGGATTCCTAACCAAAGCATTTAGAGCAGCCTTGTACCTTTCTCTTTCTACCTCATCACGTTGAGCAGCTGAGTCGTAGCAAACTTGAAGAGAGTAACCCACTTTCTCTTTCAATGTAGTATATACAGTCGAAATTGGCAGATAGCAGCCACTCTGCTTGGCGAGCTCATCAGCAATTTCATCAATATAAAATTCCGGGTTCTCATCAACTTTATTCTTCAGGGC
>Ga0307981_1001568_pt1 | contig 20080 bp, 19 predicted proteins | sample OrgLakmetagen987_FD_201849 | JGI IMG/M metagenome (GOLD analysis project Ga0307981, IMG submission 201849) | Saline water microbial communities from Organic Lake, Antarctica - #987 | ecosystem: Environmental > Aquatic > Non-marine Saline and Alkaline > Saline | place: Antarctica: Organic Lake... | reverse complement strand
GAGTCTGGGCGCCCCAGAGTTTTTCGGCAGGCACTTCGATGGTGCCCATGGTGTCTTTTTCTGTACGTGTAGTCATGATCTAAAATGATTTGAGTTAAAGGTTAACTTATGTTGCGGCGTTTTAAAAGTTGCAATGCTTATACGGGTCGTGCTGGTGTTTTTTTGCGAATTAATTGCAGAGTCAGTTAGAATGGCCTGCATTGTAGTGTGCTCGCTCGCCGAGCGCCGTTGCGGTTTAGAAGTGTGTTGCGCTTTCGAGCTGGCACGGGCGTCCGGCAAGCGGACACGCCACGAAAAGGCCGGTGTCTGCTGTAGAGCAAACACCGGCCAACTGACTACTTACCTAGATGGAAATGGTTCCGCTTGGCCTTCTAGAAGCGTCCGCTGATGCTCAGCCGGGCATGGATAGGTGCGGCGACCGTAATCTGATCATCGGCGTGCGCAGTCGGGAAGTAGAGTTCGTCGAATAGATTCTCTATATTGAGCTGAAGCCTCAGATTTTCAGTCAGTTGATAGTAGGCTGCCGCATCGACGCGAACGAAACTGGGCAGGGTGACTCGATTTACTGCTGCGCCGTTACTGGCATAGCTCTCGTCCTGATAGATGGCGCCGAGACCTAGACCGAGTTTCTCTGTGAGCTGATAGCGGTTCCAGAAAGAGAAGCTATGCTCAGGTATCTCACGGGGTACATCACCATTTGCGTCTTCGCCGTCCAGATAGCTGTAGCCTGCAGAGACGAACCAGTCATCAGTGATGCGGCCACGGATTTGTGCTTCAAAGCCTTGGATCTCAGACTCCTCGGTGATGCTGCCGCCCAAGCCGTTACTTTGAATAATATCCTGTTGAATTTCGAAAATAGATGTCGTGAGGCTAAAGCCTTGTGTGAAGTCCCACTTGAGTCCGGCTTCAAGATTTGTGAATTCATCCGGATCGAGCCCTGCGTTTCCTAGATCGGCAAACTGTTCACCACTCTGAGGTAGGAAGGTTTTACTGTAACTGGTGTAGATCGAGATGCTCTCCTTAGGCTTATAAACAAGCCCGAGGCGTGGAGTAATTTCTTCATTCCTCTGATTGCCGGAAATATCAGTGATCACAGTCGGATTGCTGGCCGTCTTGTTGATGCCTTCGACCTCGACATCAAAACTGTCGAAGCGTAATCCCACGACCAGTTGTAAATCTTCTAGCAACTGTATCTCGTCCTGTAGGAAGAGGGAGTAAACACTGAGATCGGAGCGCGTGTTATCCTGCAAATCAGTGAAGGGGCCGGCGTCCAATCCACCGGCATTAAAGCCTGCGCCAGGCACGTCACGTTGGCTTATGGCGAAGTTGGCCTTGTCGGCTGTGGTGAGTGGGGCAGGGTCGAAGTCCGGATTAAAGCGGAATTGCTCGGATGTGGTATCGATAAACTCTGCGCCAAAGATCAGTGTGTGTTCGATGTCGCCCATTTCGAATTCTCCGATCAAGTTGCCTGATAGGATAAAGTTGTCGCGGTCTGTTTGGTCGAGGTAACCGTCAAGAGTAACGGTGTCTATACCATCATATCCGGTAGCGTAGAAGTTTGCGTAGTATTTATCATAGGTGCCGTAGGACGCCGTCAGGTTTCCTTTGAGGGCGTCCGCGAAGCGGTGCTGCACGGTAGCGCGAAAGACATGTGCATCCAAGGTCGACTTGTTCGCGTTCGGATCGCCGAAGACGATATCGTCGAGAGCTGTTGCCGGATTGCCATCCGGGTCGCTTGGTATACCGCGGTCTATAAAACGCTCGTGATCCATGTATTCGTAAGATATGTCGAGCGTTGTTTTTTCGCTCAGAATAAAGCGGAAGGTCGGGTTCACTCCAAAGCGCTCTCCGTTGAAGAATTCGCGATGGTTCTCGAGGTGGTCGTAAAAGGTGTTGATACGAAAAGCACTGTTTTCGCTGATGCTGGTGTTGCTGTCCCACTGCAGGTCAACTCCGCCAAAGCTGTTGACCCCAAAGGTGTAGGCATTGAAGGATTCGGTGACTTCGCCTTTTTTCATTACCCTGTTGACTACGCCACCCGCGCCGCCACGACCAAAGAAGAGGGCGTTCGGGCCTCGGAGGATTTCAATCTGCTCCACATTATAGAGTGGGCGGTAGTATTGGACATCATCGCGCACCCCGTCGACGAAGAAGTCAGCCGTGGAACGCACGCCGCGAAAGACGACTGAGTCTCTGTGCCCCTCGCCCTGAGACATATTAACGCCAGGCGTGTAATCGACGATGTCGCCAATTTGGTCAAAACCACGCAGTTTGATCTCCTCGCTGCCAACGACGGATAAGCTTTGCGGCACGTCGATGATCGGTGTGGGTGTTTTTAGTGCGTTGATCTGATCCGAATAAAGGTGACTGCTTTCAACTTGTAGGCCTGGAAGTTCGACAACCTCCGCACTCGCTTCCGGCTTTTGGGCAGACGACTGATCGGCGAAGGATACAGATGCTACGGATAATAATAATGCCGCTGCACTTAGGAGCTGCGGTGTTTGTTGTATGATATGTGGTATTTTCATGTATGGAAATGTGTTGGGTGTTAACGGGACTGAGTCTCAATAGCGATAATATACCCTGTCAAGTGTTTTAGAGACTGAATCTCATTTTCATGTAGGAATCTGGGAATGACTCTGCCGTATTAGCCTGTCTGCTTCGGACGCTGTCGCAGGTCTGTCGCCGTAAAAGTCCTCCTTGGCCGTAAGGGCGCTCGGCAAGCGAGCACGCTACAATTGGAATCTAAGGCTGCCTTTTCTGATAAAAAACGGCAGTCGGCTTATCTTTGCCCTTCTTTCCCAGGCGGCGAATTACATCCCAACCTGTGAGATCGAGATCCAGATTACCCGGCATCTCAAAACAGACCACCCCGTCAGGGCCGACGACTTTGGAAATATGCTCTTCAAAGATTTGTGGCATGCGTTCTTCAATCATGGCGTAGGGCGGATCCATAAAGACAATGTCGAAAGGCCCGAGGCCCACCGGAATCGTATATACTTTTTGCGCGAGCACGCGCCAATTGGAAGAGCTTGCTCCGCAGCTTTTTGCCACAGCAGACAGATTCTTTTTCAAGCACGCCATCACCTCACGGCTATTTTCAACGAAAAGGCCGCTGCACGCCCCACGGCTCATGGCTTCAAGTCCATAGGCACCGGTGCCGGCAAAGAAATCGGCGATCCGCGCACCTTCGACTCGGCTGCCCAGTGACGAGAAAACGGCTTCCCGTAACTGATCTGTTGCGGGCCGTGTACCGTCGCCCTTGGGAGCGGTGAGTTGAATGCCGCGGGCGGCGCCTCCGGTGATGCGCATAGTGCGAGTGAAGGTGAGGGTGAAAGTGAGGGTCTAACGCACGGCTTTCCAAACACGGATAAGCGACTCGACGAGTTCCGGTAATTCGCCGAGCGGGATCTGGCTGGCAGCATCGGAGATGGCTTTCTCCGGATCGGGATGGGTTTCGAGGAAGACCCCGTTGGCACCGGCGGCGAGTGCGGCGCGGGCGAGTGGGGCCACGTATTCACGTTGGCCGCCACTGACTCCACTAGCACCCCCGGGAATCTGCACGCTATGGGTGGCATCGATGATGGTCGGGTGTCCGTTGGCCGCCATGATGCTGAAGCTGCGCATGTCGACGACGAGGTTTTGATACCCGAAGGTGGTGCCGCGGTCAGTCTGCCAGATCTCTGTAGCGCCGGCCTCTTCCAGCTTATTGGTCACAAACTCCATTTCATAAGGTGAGAGGAACTGACCTTTCTTAACGTTTATTGCACAATTTGTGGCTGCCGCTGCGACGAGAAGATCCGTCTGCCGGCAGAGGAAAGCGGGTATTTGCAAGGCGTCCACGACCCCACCAACGGCGGTACATTGATCGGGCAGATGAATGTCGGTGATCGTTTTGAACCCGTATTCGCGTTGAATCGTTTGAAAGATCTCCAGCCCCATTTCAAGCCCGGTCCCCCGGTCGCTGCCGATTGAGGTGCGGTTTGCTTTATCGAAAGAGCCCTTGAAAAGGATGTTCAGCTCCGGGTGCTTCGCCCGTAGCCCGGCGAGCGCATCAGCAACCTGGAGGCAGGTATCCAGACTTTCAAGTGAGCAAGGGCCGGCGAGCAGTAAAAGTTTATCGGGATCGTAGATCATGCGCGCACTTAAGTTGAAAGGTCGGCATAGGCCAAGCTTTGAGTTTCGTCGGATGTCACTTTCGTCCACATGTTCGTTCGGCTTCTTCCAAAACGTCGAGAATATATAAGGTTAAGTGTTTCATTGACGGTCCGTTCGCACGGGCTGCCGCGGCCTTGACTTTAAACTTTTCTTCGCGCCTGAAGTAAGGAAATATGGGAAGATGCTTCGATTTTTGCTGCTAGCCTTGTTGCTTCCTTCCGCTCTCCCGGGTAATGAATTGCTGGAATACCTAAAGCAATACGAGGGGCGCTGGGTGGGGGACTACTCCATCTCGTCGACTGCAAACCGATACAGAGAGAGCTTCCTTGTGGAACAGCGTTACTGGTTGAAAGGCAAGGTGCTGCACGGATTAGCGGTTTACGAGCGCGAAGGCAGTGTCAAATCGGCCAGTTCGAAAACCTGGGTGGAGGGTGACAGCTACATTACCGAGATTACTCGGGGTGGAAGCAAAGAAGTTTTTGTGGGTGTGCCGCGCGATGGTGGTGTCCTGTGGCTGCCGAAAATCTTGAAGCGGGCCAACGATTACCAGATGCACGAGTCTTTCCAGATCAAGCAGAATGTGGTCGTGGCGCTTCAAATCAAAGGCTTTGATACCTACTACCACGAAAAAGGGAAAATGCACCTAATCTATAGAGGAATCCTCAAGCGCCACGCTGAGGCGGCTGAGTAGATTAGTCATGAAAAGGAGCGTGGACATTCCTGTCCTCGGCCACGTAGTCGTCGAGATCCACACTCAAATCCCGTCGTTCAGCGCCGAGTCGCAGCCGCATGAAAATGATGCTCCTCGCGACCCAGGCCTCTTCGGAACGACTATCGTCGATCCGCTACCAGAGTAGGATGGGTATTATTAATCCACTCCGATTTCGCGTCCCAGACTTTCTTTGAGCGCTGGTGCGAGTTCGGTCTCGATGACCCACTTGAGGGCGCCCTGCGGGTCGCGCTTTGCCCAGTTGCGAATAGAACTCGTCAGCTGCTCTGATCTTTGAGTTGGATCAGAAATCGTGCTGGCCCAGGTCGCTGCAGCTCCCGGTTCGAAGCGTTGAATGGTCTCGGCGAAGCCGACGATCGCTGCGTCGCGCTCAGGGCTGAGGGGCAGTTCGCTCAGCCATGTCGAGGCGGCGATAGAGTCCGTCTCAGTCCAAACCTGCATGACACGCGTGGCATTGGTTGTGCTTTGAAATGGGTCGCTTTCCGGAAGTGTCTGGAGCCACTCCGCAGTGCCTGCCGGGTCATCTGCTGCGCGCGTTTTTACAAATTCTGCGATATAATTTTGGTAGAGGGCGGGGTCTGCCATTGGGCTGTTTCGAATGTATGCTTCAGCTTTTTCGGGTGCAATACGGGTGAATTTTTCAACAACATGATTTATCATCTGCACGTTTCTCGATTGAGAGAATTGTAGATTCGCCCACTGAACTGCACTTTCCGGATCGATCTCCATCCAGGAAAGTGCCAGGGCACTCGTCGCTTCTTCGCGCACTGGGCCATTCGGTAAGCCATCCAGCCAAGCCGAGGCTTCGGCCGGATTACTCCGCACCCAAGTGGAAGCCAGCGATTTTGCTGCCGATATCTTGCTGGCATCATTGGCCATGCCATCAATCCAGCCAGCGGCCGCATTCGGGTCACGCTCTGCCCAGAGTTCGACGCCGCTGTTCAGCGTTTCCAGTCGGGCTAGGCCCTGCGCATTTGATTCGAGCCAGAGTAAGGCTGTCTCCGAATCGTCCGCAGCCCAAAGTGCAACAACTTCAAGCATGCCCCGCAAGCGCTCGGCGCCAGTGCTCTGCTCCTGTAGCCACTGCATGGCGGCTTCCGGGTCGGCGAGGGCGCGTTCGCGCGCTTCTTTGATAAATGGATCGAGGGATTCATCGCCTTCCTTGGTAACTTGTGCGGGAAGTTCGGCGGCTGGTGTGGGCGCTGTGATCGCGCGTTCGCGCGGGATGGGTTTTTCCAAATCCTCTGTTGGCTGGCCAGGATACAGTCCTTCGTCGGAGCTACGAATTTGCTGCCAAGCGGTGTAAAAGTTTTTGGCTTCCTCCTTGATCGTTGGCCAATGCGGTTTTGCCGCCAGCCATGCCAGTAGCACGATGGCGCAGAGGTAGAGGAATTTACTGAGTTGGCTCACGAAGTGTTATTTCAGACCGAAAAATGATTTTGTATTGTCTGTCGTTTTGGCGGCAAGCTCTTCTATCGAAACTGCCAGTGCTTCGGCACAGCGCTCGGCGATGTGAGTCAGGTATGCTGGCTCGTTCGGCTTGCCGCGATGTGGCTCAGGCGTGAGATAGGGACAGTCCGTCTCCAGCATCAGACGTTCGATGCCTTGTGCGCGGATGGCCTCGCGGATGTTTGCTGCGCTCTTATAGGTAGCGACTCCGGTGAATGAGGCGCGCCCGCCGCGTTCGTTTATCTGGCGGATTTCCTCGGGGCCGTAAGTGAAGCAGTGGAAGACGATCCGTTGCCAGTCGATACCCGACTCGTCGATCAATTTGATGGATTCATTGAAGCAGTCCCGGCTGTGGATGATGACGGGGCAATCGAGTTCCGTCGCGAGCAGCAACTGTTGGCGAAGAGCTGCCTCCTGAAGCAGAATGACTTCGCCGGCCTCGACCGGATCCTTCGGTAGATGAAAGTAGTCCAAGCCGATTTCGCCCAGCGCGACTGGTCCATTTGGCGGCATGAAGAAAGATGACATTTGGCTAACCGCTTCTTCCCAGCCTTCCTCGACGTAGCAGGGGTGTAGGCCGACAGTGTAATCGATCTTGTCGATGTGAGCGCCATGCATTTCCCGGTAGGCAGTCCAGTCCTCTGGCGAGGTGCCCACTGTGATCAATCGATTGACGCCCGCCTCTTCGGCGCGGCTCAAAACGGCATCCAGTTCGTTCTTATGCTTGAAGCTTAACAAGTGGCAGTGGCTGTCGATAAATTCCATAGCTCTTTAAGCTGCTCAGAAAACGCGTGAGTGAAAAGGGGAAAGTTTCCGGGCGGAGCCCTGCGCTCTCTGGATGCGGATTGTGGTAGTAGCGGATCGGCGATAGCCGTTCCGTTGAGGCCTTGCGATCACACGGCATCACTATCCTGCTGGCGCTACACTACTATCAGGGCAGACTTTCCGGTAGGCGGTTTAAGTCCTCAGCCTCTTCTTCTTTTGTCGGCCCGTTCAATAAAATCCAGATCAGCACCAGACTGCCCCAGTAGGTAATGCTGCCTACGATTTCGTGCATGAGCATGTAATGATCCATCAGCGATGGAGCTAAGAGCACAATGATGACAATTCTTACTACATTGAGTACAAAGCCGATCGCGAGGGCGGACACTAAGTTCAAAGCGGTGTCGAAGATGCCCTGCTTTTTGTAAAGCGCCAGAAGAAGACCAACCAGTAAACTCGTCAAAATAACGCCGAATCCATTACACTCCGAAGCGACATGGAAAGGGTGCTCCTCCACCCAGAGGATTAATTTCGGTGGGCCACTCTCGGCCCCGACGAGTCCGAGTTCAACTGTCTTGCCAATGAATTCCAACGCCGAAGCGCTCCAAGTTCCCGCTAGCCCACGGAGTGGCCAGTCCAGAGGTTGCATGAAAATACTTAGCAATAAAAATGCGCAGAATGTGCCTGCTGTCGTGCGGGTGATCCTTCGTGTCCCCTCACCAAATATAAAGCGAACGAAGGCCGCCAGTGCGCAGCAGTAGGCGGGTATAACCAGAAGAGAAAAGAGGCCCTGCCAGTTGGCGGGTGCGAGACGTGCACCTATAAACTGCGCGAGCAGCAGAATAAAACTAGCAAAGAGTGCCCGGCGCGCGGATGGATTCAGGCTCAGGGTATCCTTAATCTCAACCCCGCCGAATCGAACCAGCATGACCGTCGCCAGCGCGAGCACAATCAGCGCGTGGAAAAGGCGGCTTTGTTCCTGCGCGCTGGAAGTGAACCACAGCGTAATCGGCACAAAAACAAATCCCAGCAGAGCAAAGATGGAACAGTTTACCCAGAAGTCCGGCTGACGTAGTTTCTTTTTTGCACTCTTAGCAAGTTGACGACGAAGCTGCATATATTCGAAAGATTGAGGAGTAATCTCGCCTCTGCGAGAGGTAACTTGCTTGTGTCCCTAGATTGATGGATTAGTTCCCGCAGCACAGCTGCCTGATATAGTTTCCATCTCTTTTTCACACTATGCTCATACTATCCTCAAGAAAGTAAAATACACTCCAGGCCATGAAGAGAACCAACTGGCATCGAATCAAATTCTACGTGAAGTTTTCCGTCGGCCTTTTTGTCATTTTAGCCGCGTGTGTTTTTTGCCTTTATCCCGCTGGGGTCGTTGCGCGCTTGTTGCTTGATGCCGAGCTAAGACAGACTGGCCTATCGAGCGCTTTGCCTGACTGGTTTGAAGCGACCTCAGCTAGACACGCAGATTGGGCCGAAGCGTTTCTCGACTCGGGGAAGGCGGCAAAGGTCAACCACTGGGAGGTGGCTGCCACAGAGTGGCCGATGTTTGGTTCGGTCTTTTATCTGGTCACAGCGCAGGAGCTCCATGATCGAGGCTTGGTCGATGCCACCCGCGGCGTGATTCGCGATGCGGTGGAACTCTCCGCAGAAATCGTGGCTTCACCCGAAACGGCGACATGGGTCCGCACGAAGTGGGGCGACGACTATTTGGAAAGAGAGAATTGTTTCTACCGCATGCTGCTGGTCAAGGGGCTGGCGGCGCATCAATCGATCATAGGTAGTGGGAGGCACGACGAATTGTTGGTGCAGCAAACCCACTTGCTGGCTGCTGAAATAGCTGCTGCGCCTCTACATCTGATTGATGATTATCCCTATGAATGCTACCCGAACGATATCTTATGGGCGGTGGCGGCCATCCAGCGCTCCGGTCATTTGCGGGGAGAAGATTACACGGATTTGATAAGGAGCTTCATGGATACCTTCAATGGGCCAAAAATCACGGTAAATGGTCTTCCCGCTTACCAGATGAATTCGCAGCAAGGCTATATCCTTCAATTACCACGCGGTTGTGGTAACTCGGGCATTCTGCAATTCGCCGCCGAACTTGATCCTGAAATCGCGCAGTCTTGGTATGCTGCCTACGCACGCGATTTTTGGAAAGATAATGGATGGCTCGCCGGTTTCACAGAAGTGCCGGTTGGTAGTAAGGACTCCGTCATGGATGTCGATTCCGGGCCGGTTGCCTTAGAGTTCGGCTCGGTCGCTTCCGCATTCGGTATCGGCGCGGCAATTTCCGTTGGCCGGCTCGATCATTCCGTGCCGCTTACTTTGGAGGCCGTGGCCTGCTCATGGCCGACGCCTTGGGGCTTTATGATTCCGAAACTCATGGGCATGGCCGAAGTCGATAGCCCCACCCTGGGTGAAGTGGCCTTACTTTTCTCCATGTCGCGCCCTAGCCAAATCGACAAGGTCGTACCCTACAGCGGCAACGTGCCCGGCATCGTCTGGATCATGCTCGCCGCCTATTCCGGTGTAGGCACAATGTTTATCGTGTTGGAAATTCGGGGGATGCGGCGCGCACTGAAGAGGTATCGAACTGGCATGGTTTAGTAGGCAACTGTTTCACATAGCCCAACCTTGAGCTTGTCTACGCATGATAACGATACCGTAGCGACTGGCTTTACGCCAGGACTGAACTTTAAGTGATGCGGCACGCTTCGAATCGCGGGATAAACCCGCTCGCTACGTAGGACAGTGCCTCTGGCCTTTCGGGTCACAAAATAGGCGGATACGTATTCTATAGTAGGGGAAGCTGGTTCGAAGCTCCGCCGAGGCAGGCGATCAGTGTTATGGTTCGATGATTTCCGTCCAATCCGCAAATGCGGTGAAGGACTTAGCGATGCCGAGCCGCGTCAGGTATTCCCCGAGCCCGTTGTCGATAAAGATTGCGCCCCTAGTTCCGAGGACGAGGCAGGATGCATTTGGAATGGGGAAAGACTCGGCTTGCGAGTCGCCGTATTTTTCTTTTAGCGAGGCATAGGAAGGCCACTCCCACGGCACTTCGGCGCGCCAGTGAATCGTTAACTGTTCGCCGGAGCGTGTCGGCTGCGCGGCGATGTGCCCGTAATAGAGGCCGAAGACGGAGTCGATATTGCTGAAGTCCGGCATGTAGAATTCCTCAGAGCGATATTCAGGCCGGAGTTCAGAGTCGGCGAGGATCTCCGCTTTGATTGCTTCCATCCTTTCGATGACTTTGTCGTTCGTGTTGAAGATTGCGGCATCGATTTCCAGAGGCTCGCCTGATTGACCGAGGTAGTGCTCCATCATTCTGGAGACTTCGGGCAAAATGATTGTCAGTCGCGCGCCTTTATAAAGGCAGGTGTAGAGATTGAGTAAAAAAGCTTTATCTTCATCCGTGAAAGCCTCGCCCTCAAGCGCCTTGGCCTCACAAGCATCAATCTTGGCTTGAAGCGCGCCGCCTTGGATGCCCGTGGCCAGAGTGAGGGCAATTGGCAGCTGAGCGCCAGGGAAGTAAATCGCTAAACCAATGAAGACGCATATATTCGGAAGGAGAATGTAGCGCAGAATCTTCTTTTTTGTTAGGCGTAGCATTTCCGTGAATTAAAAGGATTACACGTATAGCGTGTCATAGGTGCGAGTCGAATATCTGCTTTTGATGCATTCCACCTCGATTTCACGCTGACTTCATAATGTTTTCAAAGAGGGTCGTTAAGATGGGCGGCGATGAAAAAAATTCTATCTATCCTATTATCCAGTCTTTGCTTGTGTGCGCTTGGTGCGCGAGCGGAGATTGAGCAGGCAACGGTCACGCTGCCTTATTCTGAACTGCGGGGGCTGCTTGAGCAGATTCACGCGGATGAACCCGAGGAGGTGGCTCCGCCGAAGCCTCCTGTCGACGTGCTCATGCAATCGGCGATCTATACGATTAACTGCACCGACCGGGGGGCGGCGACTTTGGACGCGAGTTTCAGCGTGATGAATCTTTCGGATGAGTGGCAGTCGGTCTTCCTCGTGGAGGCGACAGAGGCTATTCGCTCTTTGGAGCCGCCGGATGCGAAGCTCGTGCAAATGGATGGCGGCATGCGCCTCTTGCTGGAGCCGGAAACATCGTCCACGGTGTCGATTAGGTTGCAGGCGGAGCAGGTGGCGAATGCGCAGGGCAGCCAGTTGATTGCCGATTTTCTTGCGGTGGGCGCGGCGCAGAGTTTACTAAGAGTCACGCATGGCGGTGATTCGGCGGCCTTGATCGTGACTGGTGCCGTTGGTGCGAACCGGGAGAAGACGGAGTTTAGCTTGCCGGCATCCGGCGGGCGGGTGGAGGTGAAGCTCTACAAGCCGGAAGCAATTGAGCCGACGCGTTGGAATGCCGCCGCTCGGAATTTGATTCGTGATCTCGGTGGCACGATGGAAGTTGCCTGTCAGCTCCGATTGAGCGCGACGGATGGTGGGCTGACTTCACGGGCCAAGTTGTTGTTGGCTAGTGCTGCTAATTTCAGTGGGGTCGAGAATTTCGGAATGGGCGCGGCTCCACAGAAGTCGGTCGAGATGACTGCGGACGGTCCGGTGCTGCATTTAGAATGGCCACACGACGAAGCGATGGCTCGTGAAGTGATTATTAAATACATGGTGCCGGTTAACATGGCCGATGGCCGGTTTACCGTGCCGCTCTTGCGGGTGATGGATACGGTTCGAATGGATGCGGCTTGTTATGTCGCTGACTTCGATGGCATGGAAGTGAAGCCAACAGATGGCAGTTGGTCGGACATGGGCCGATTGCCCGAATGGATCGCTCAGCAGGCAAGGGCTGAAAAGCTCAGCTATATTAACTTAGCGGATGGTGAGTCTTTAAAACTTACGGCGCGTTTGCTCCCCCGAGTGAAAACCGCTGCCGCTACGGTGCAGTCTGCGGAGTATCAGACCGAGCTGGTTGCGGAAGGCGGTATGCTCCATAAAGCCGAAGTCTCCATTGAGCATGCCGTCGCGGCGGACTATGTCGTGAAGCTGCCGGAGGGCGGCAAGCTACTTTCTTGTGCCTTGAATGGGCGCTCGACTGAGCCTCTCCTATCCGAGGACGGGGAGCTGGTTTTTCCCCTGCCGAAACCGGATGCCCCGCATTCGTTGAGCAAAGTCAGCTACGTCTTTACGACTAAGGGAGCGAAGATGAATCCTGTGGAAGGTGAAGCGCAGTTGGAACTGCCGCGAACGCCGCTCTTCATCCACCGGATCGGCTGGGTGGTTCAGCTGCCTAACGAATATCAAGCGACTGCCATCGAGGGTAATATCGTGATCGATGCGGGCGGTGCCCAAGGCAAGGCAGTGCGCCTCAGTAAACAAATCTGTGACGATGAAACGCCTTTCGCCTCGCTCTACTACACGCGAAGAGATCTCCAAAACTAACTAAAAATATGCACAATCACACACTAACATTTCGCTCCATCATTGCGGTGGGTTTTATCTTTATCTGCACGGCGGTTGGGTGGTTTATCCTCGGCGGCGCCTTGACGCATCGATCCATGGACCGAGCGGGCACCTTAGTCCACGAGGTCAAAAAAACTTGGGGGCCTGAGCTTCGTCAACAGCACCCACTGGCTTGGTATGAATCGCCGGCCCACGCATCAGGGCGGTTAGCGGTGAGCCCGAGTATGAGTCGCGTCGGGGTCGACCTGCAATACGAGCCCAAGCGCAAGGGCCTCTTTTGGTATCGCACCTATCAGGCGCAGTTCGAGGCTAACTACGAAATCCCGAACCCGACGCCGATTGAACAAACCGTCTATGTGGCCTTTAGCCTGCCGTCGTCCGACGCGAGTTACAATGCCTTTACCTTCGAGCTTGAAGGCGCGGGCGTGGACGAGCCGATTCTACGGGATGGCACGATCACGCAGGCCGTTGTCATCCCTGCGAAAAGCACGGCTCCGCTTAAAGTGACCTATCATGCGCGCGGTGTAAATAACTGGGAGTATGATCTGAATGGTGCAACGCGGGTGCAAAACTTCGAGCTCTCGATGCAGACAGATTTTGACTCGATTGATTTTCCAGTCGGTACCGCTTCTCCGACCGATCGTTCCGAAGCCGGCGAAGGCTGGAATCTTCTCTGGGACTATCCGGACGTGATTGGTGCGCAGTCGATCGGGATGGATATGCCGAAGGTCTTGAATCCCGGGCCGATTGCCAGTCGTATCAGCTTCTTCGCGCCGGTATCGCTCCTGTTCTTCTTTGCTGTGCTGCTGATTTTTGGCGCGGTCACCGGAATTAACCTGCATCCAATGAATTACTTCTTCTTGGCTGCCGGTTGTTTTGCCTTCCAGCTCCTCTTCGCCTACACGGTCGATTTGATGCCGATTCATTTGTGCTTCTTTCTGTCGGCGGCGGTGTCGCTCTTTCTCGTCTGCGGCTATCTGCACGCGGTCGGTGGGCGTAAGTTGACGCGTATCGCGCTACCCGCGCAACTGGCCTACATGGTGTTGTTCAGCTATAGCTTCTTCTTTGATGGGCTAAGCGGATTGACGATTGCCGTCGGAGCGGTGCTGACTCTCGCCGTCCTTATGCGGGCCACGGCGAAGATGGATTGGTCGGAAGTCTTCGTTTCGGGCAAGCGCGCTGGTCGCAGTGTGCCTCCCGCAATACCTTCTAACCCGCAAGTCTGATGGAAAGCATCTTACTTATAAGTCTCTGCGCGATGATCAGTCCCATCCTGATCATCGCCATGGCGGCAATTGTGATCTCAGCGCCATTCTGGATATTCGGCGTGCTGCTAGTTGGCCTGCGCCTGGTGCAATCGCTGGTGATGAGATGACCGTAGGGGCTTTGCTTGCGAAGCCCGAGAGCGTCTAGGGTCTACCGAACTGTCGAGGTCTTTCGCCAGGCTCGCGGGTGTCGCAAGGGGACACCCCTACGTTTTAATCCTGTGCCTTTCGTAAATTTTGTGGTTAAACCATATTCTGTCATGTCATCCGCTCCAAACAACGCTGCTCGAATTCTCGTGGTCGAGGACGAGCCTTCGATTCGGGATAGTGTCGTCTATGCCTTGGAGTCAGAGGGTTTCTCTGTCGACTGGGTGGGCTCCGGCGCGGATGCCTTATCAAAAGCGGAATCTACAAACTACGCGCTGGTTGTGCTCGATGTGGGCTTGCCGGATATCAGTGGCTTCGATGTATGCCGTGAGCTCCGCGTTTCTACTCAGGTGCCGGTCATCTTCTTAACTGCGCGTGCCTCGGAGGTGGATCGTGTGGTTGGTCTGGAGATCGGCGCGGACGATTATGTGACCAAACCCTTCAGCCCAAGAGAACTGTCGGCCCGGGTGCGGGCAAACATTCGTCGAGCACAATTGAATAAATCGGATGAGTCGGTCCCTTCGGCTCCCGCGCAAGGTTTGCCCTTTAGAATCGATCGCGAGCGTTGGGTGATTCATTATTTCGAAGATGCGCTCACTCTGTCGCGCTATGAGTTTCGTTTGCTCGTGGCGCTGATTGAAAAGCCTGGGCGGGTTTACTCGCGAGCACAGCTGATGGATATGGCATGGGAGGAGCCGGATTCCTCTATGGAGCGCACAGTCGATACGCATATTAAATCCGTGCGTGCTAAATTGAAGAATCTGCGTAGCGATATCGACCCCATCGTGACGCATCGCGGAATCGGCTATTCCTTGAGGGAAGACTGGTGAGCTTAACCAACCGCATATTGATCAGTCTTGCGCTGATGGCGGTCGCGGGATTCGCAGTGCTGCTGAATCCGATCTTGGATCGTGTGGAGCGGCAGTATCTCGAGGCGACCGAGGAGCCGATGGTCGATGTAGCCGAGATCTTGGCCGCGCTGCTCTCGAATCAAGGCGACGACGAACTCCTTGCTCCCGAGGCTTGGCGCAGCGGGATGGAGTCGGTCAAGGCCAAGCCGCTCAACGCCAGGATTTACAACCTGATGAAGGATAAGGTCCTGATGGATTTTTACATCACCGATGCGAATGGCATAATTATCTATGATTCGGGAAATGTGGCGGAAGTGGGCGACGATTTTAGTATCTACTTTGATGTTTATCGAACGCTGCGCGGCGAATACGGAGCCCGGTCTTCCCGGTTGGATGAAGAGGATCCGACCTCGTCTGTCATGTATGTGGGCGCGCCGATAATGAATAAAGGTGAAATTGTCGGGGTGCTTTCAGTCTATAAGCCGCAGCGTAGTATGCTCTTGTTTATTATCGAGACGAAGCAGCGCCTTATTCGACTGGGTGTGCTCGCAGTGGCTCTGGTCCTTCTGCTGGGCTGGCTGCTTTCAAAGTGGGTGACTCAGCCCCTGCGCAAGCTGACGGCCTACGCCGCGGCGGTCTCGAAAGGTGATCGGCCGCAGGCGCCAGTTATGCCGGGCAGGCATCTCCGAATTTTGGGAGAGACGACTGAGGCCATGCGCGAGGCGTTGGAAAATCGCAAATATGTAGAATCCTATGTGCAATCGTTGACCCACGAAATGAAGTCGCCGATTGCTGGAATACGTGGCGCTTCAGAATTACTCCACGAAGAGTTGCCGCCAGAGAAGCGGGAGCAATTTCTCTCTAATATTAAGGCAGAGTCGATCCGCTTACAAAATCTGGTGGATCAGTTGCTGGCACTGTCGTCATTGGAAAATCGCACTGAGCTGGGCTCGCCGACGGAGGTTCCTTTAGAGGCCTTGCTGCGCCGTGTGGTTAATCAGCACCAATCGAATCTACTAGATAAAGGGATCCGTTTTGAGGTGGATGCTGCCGCTGGCATCGTCGTGCGAGGTGAAGAATTTTTGTTAGAGACTGCGGTGAATAATCTGGTGCAAAACGCCATCGATTTCTCCCCGCCGGGAGGAACTGTCACGCTGAGTTTAGTAGCCGTAGCTGGTCAGGCCCGACTCTTAATTCTGGATGAAGGTCCAGGCATTCCAGAGTATGCGCTAGAGCGTATCTTTGATCGTTTCTATTCACTGCCGCGTCCAAATTCCGACTATAAGAGTTCCGGCTTAGGGCTGTGCTTTGCCTCGGAAGCGATAGAGCTCCATGGCGGCAGTTTGAAGCTGCGAAATCGTGACGATGTGAGAGGTGCTTTGGCGGTGGTTGAGTTGCCGAAGGTTTAGCCGTCAGCCGCCGGGGCCGCAAATAAAACCCCGACGAAGTAAGTTAACCGTATCGCGCGTGCATCGCCGCCAGCGGGAAGTTTTTGCCCGGGCAGATGGTGCTTTCTCCTTTTAACTCACGGTGGCCAGCGAATTTTCGTGCCTTGGGAATGATGCTGCCGCGCAGCCAATCCATGAGTTGGGTAAAGGCTTCTAGCTGGCGACGACTGGGGTGAGTTTCCTCGAAATTTCCGACGAGGCAGATGCCGATTGCGGTTAAGTTTGTTCGGTAGCTTTTAACGTGGCCGCCGAGAAGTTGTTTATGCCAGCGCGGGCCGATCTCGATCTCGCCGTCACCGGAGTCGATGCCGTTGCCAATGAGGAAGTGGTAGGCGAGCCCGTTGTGCATGCCACGGCGGCGGTGGGCGGCATCGTATTTCTTGGCGTTGCCGTGCTTGATCGCGCTGTGGTGCACCACGATGCGCTGCCAGTTGTCGCGGCGCACGTTGATGCGACTAGTCGCTGAGCGAACCTTGGCTAAATAGTCACTGCCTGATTGGCTGCCAGAGGCCGAGGCGATGGCCAGTTTTTGCCCGGTGCGAATCACATCGCCGCTCAAACTATTGTCGCGTTTGATTTGGGCAACGCTTACGCCGTATCGGATGCCGATGCCGCTGAGTGTGTCGCCCCTACTTACAATATGATAGGTCGTCGGCGCAGAACTGCATGCGGTCTGGTTCGCTCCGCCGGGGATCTTTAGCTCCTGGCCGACTCGAATTAAATCGCCGCTGATGTTATTATTGCTGCGTATGGCGGTGGTCGATACGCCATAGCGTCTGGAAATGCGGGACAAGGTGTCGCCGCGTTGCACCACATGTATTGAATCGCCTGCCGCAAAAGCAGAACTTACCAAGCCGCTGCACGCCGCTCCTGCGAGGAGCGCCCCCTTGGTGAATTCTCGACGGCTGCAATACATCTTAAATGAGACATGCAGCTTGCATGTTTTGTGCCGTGTGTAAAGAAATGGGAATCCCGTGTTTGTGAATTAGAACCTTTGCCTGTAATATTCCCGTAGATTATGGATAGCCTTCGACATTTTCCGCTTGGTGCGCGTTTGCCCGAGAGTCCGCACTCGGTTATCAGCAGTCTGCCGACCATGGCCGACGTTCGTGGCTATGAGGAGCAGGAACCGCGAGTCATCGACACGCTTAAGTCTGGTTATCCGCGCTTTGTCGTTCATGAGTTTATCCGGCGCTTAATCGATTATTATATAAAGCGGGAAGGTCTTGCTAATAGAGCTGCTGTTTTGATTCCGAATCGCCGGGCTGCGGATGACCTGCTCGCTTGGTTGGGGCAGGGTTTCGAGAAGCTGGAGGTCGAAGAGGCGCTGTATCTGGTTTTCTGTGAGGCATGGGATGAGGGACGCTCGCATCAGTTGCGCAAATTTGTGCAGCACGTGGGCTGCGGTATCTCTTCGCGGCAGGCTGAAGACTTACTGATAAGCCATGGCCTATTGTCAGCGCGCTTCGAGGAGCCAAGCTTCGAAGGGAATGCCATGTCGCAGGTTGAGCAGGATTTGGCGGGCTTGATTGGATGCCGCGGGTCCGATATCCTGGTATGTGCTTCCGGGATGAATGCATTTTACGCGGGTTTTCGTGCAGTCCAGGAATTTAATTTAACTCGTGGTCGATCTGTTTGGCTTCAACTTGGCTGGCTATATCTGGACTCTGGGAAGATACTTGAGCATCAATTGCTAGAGGGGGAGTCTTTGGAGTGCATTTACGATATTTCAGATATGGATATGGTCATTCGCCGCATTCAGGCCTTGGGCAAATCCTTGGGTGCAGTTGTTATTGAATGTCCGTCGAATCCTCTGGTGGAAGTTGGAGATTTAAATCGTATCGCCGCCGCGGTTCGCGGGCAGGGGGGCGTCATGATGGTTGATCCGACCATAGCCTCTGTTTATAATGTAAACATATTGCACCACGCGGACATGTTGGTGACCAGCTTGACAAAGTATGCTTCGATTGAGGGCGATGTTATGATTGGGGCATTGGCGGTAAATCCGGATTCACCATTTTATGGCGATCTGATTCTGCGAACCTCTGGTTATCATCAGCCGGCGTACAGCCGCGATCTCTCGCGCCTAGCGTATGAAATGCAAATAGCGCCAGATGTTTTAGAGAGGATGAATGTCAATGCGCGGCGTCTCACTTCGTTTTTAAAAGGACATTCTGCGGTAAGTAAGGTTCATGTTGCGCATGGCTCAAAGTATGCCGGAGAGATTGCTAAGAGCGAAGGCTCGGCTGGTGTAGTTATTACAATAGAGCTATCCGGCAGCATGGAAAAGTTCTACGACGCCGTGAAGGTGATGAAGGGGCCCAGCTTCGGAGCACGATTCACCTTACTTTGCCCGTTTATGTATCTGGCGCACTACGATCTCGTAACCTCTGATGAGGGGCGTGCCTTTTTGACGTCGGTTGGAATTAATCCTGAACTCATTCGTATTTCAGTGGGAGAGGAAGATTATGGAGATATCGAGGCAGTTTTCTGCGAAGCGCTAGACGTAAGCATATCATAATGTATTCAAATTATGGATACAAAAATACAGACAACGATCATCCGCCATCCGAAGGAGCGACGTAGTAAATGTAGCCTGACCCCCTTGGAGGGGCGCGGGGAGTTGCGATTTCTGAAGGCCCGTGAGGGCTGGCAGTTTAATGCGACTGGATACACTGTTCTGGCTCTGGGCGCGCCTGCCCTGACGCGGGGGGACGCGTGCAGGCCATTGCTGTTGTTAGATAGCACCTGGCGCTTGTTGCCGCAGTTGGAGTCTTGTCTGGTGGGTAAGCCTGTCGCGCGCACGCTTCCGGCGGTGCCAACCGCTTATCCGCGTGTGAGTAAAATTACTGAGGACCCTCTCGGAGGTCTGGCCTCTGTGGAAGCGCTCTATTATGCGCGTGCTTTGCTGGGTGAGAGGGATGACAGTCTACTCGATGGCTACTATTGGAGGGCCGAGTTCCTTAAAAATCTGGAAGAATTAGGACTTCTGTCTTAGTCAATTAGTAAGGCTGGTAAATTCCGATGATGTAAGTCGTTGTATTCCAGTGTTTTAAATCTTCGTGTAAAACTTTTTCATTTTTTTGAAAAAAAGGCTTGATAGGTGGGAGACGAAATACATGTTCCTCCATCCTTTCGCCGGGTTCACCGGCAATGTTCTTTAGAGACGCGAGTTAATCGCCCAACAGCTTTTTATTCTTTTCCAAAAAAAAATAAAAATAGGTCTTGACCTTAGGTTAGGCGCTCCGCACTTTGGCGGGCTTTCGTCTTTACGAAGCAGTTCTTTGAAAGTTTACTTTATGTGATTGTCGGTTTTACCGTCAATTTCTTACAAAAATTAGTAAATTACATTTCATGTAGTTTACGCACAATATACGCTGATCGTTACTTCGGTAATGATCAGAGAATTATAGTAGTTCATAGAATCTACGGATATGAACTCCTGAATTAAATAAAATTGATTCGGAGAGTTTGATCCTGGCTCAGAGTGAACGCTGGCGGCGTGGTTAAGACATGCAAGTCGAACGAGATTGTTCTTATTGAAGCTTCGGTGAATATTTGAACATGAGAGTGGCAAACGGGTGCGTAACACGTGAGCAACCTGCCCTGAAGTTTGGGATAGCTCGAGGAAACTCGAATTAATACCGGATGTGGCACACCAACTCATGTTGGCAGTGCTAAAGCTTGTAATGGCGCTTTAGGAGGGGCTCGCGGCCTATCAGCTTGTTGGTGAGGTAAAGGCTCACCAAGGCTAAGACGGGTAGCTGGTCTGAGAGGATGATCAGCCACACTGGAACTGAGACACGGTCCAGACAC
>Ga0307981_1001562_pt1 | contig 20126 bp, 16 predicted proteins | sample OrgLakmetagen987_FD_201849 | JGI IMG/M metagenome (GOLD analysis project Ga0307981, IMG submission 201849) | Saline water microbial communities from Organic Lake, Antarctica - #987 | ecosystem: Environmental > Aquatic > Non-marine Saline and Alkaline > Saline | place: Antarctica: Organic Lake... | reverse complement strand
CCTCATATTTATGGTGAAGGGAGTGCTGCAAGTGCCGATTGAAGGTTCGGTCAGCTTATTCATGCTGCTCGCCGCGCTCCACCTGTTTGCCACCACTTCGATGGGCATCTTCATGGCGACACTCGCACGCTCGATGCCGCAGTTCGGCATGTTGTTGGTGCTAGTTTTGTTGCCCTTACAATTACTCTCAGGTGGCTCCACGCCCCGCGAAAGTATGCCCAGCTTTGTCCAAGACGTCATGCTAGCCGCACCGACCACCCACTTCGTTTCTGGAGCGCAGGCCATCCTCTATCGCGGAGCAGGGATCGACGTAATCTGGCCGCAACTCCTCGCCCTATTCGTCATCGGCAGCGTGCTTTTCGGCGCAGCGCACATGCGCTTCCGCAAAACGATCAGCCAGATGGCGTAAAGTCAGTAGTAGTAGTAACATTCAAATCCAGGTTTCTGATGACTCCGCTACTTTCATCGAGGGTTGGGTAACACCCCATAGCGCACCCTATGAATTTGCTGTAGTATCGTTTTCAACAACCGAATATTATGAAAACAACAAAGACATCAAATTGGAAAAAAGGATTCGCATTCTGCATCTTGCTAGGGCTGACAGGTCTAGCGAACGCAGGGCAAAAAGGGCTCGGAGATTCCACGGGAATCGCGAGAGCGGAAGTGCGTCCCGAAGTGGTTTCACTGACGGGGCAACTGGTCCAGGGATTTAAAAGGGGTCAAACGTAGAATACGAACATTGTTCATTCAGTGGATTCACGTATAAGGTTCGTAATTCGAAGATCCAAAAGATGACATGGGAGGAGTTGCAGTCTTGGTGATTCTTTACCGCCTGCAACTCCTCCCATGTCATCTTTTTTCACTTCCAGAGATTGGTGTGGAGAACTACGTCGTGCGTCCGAGGAACTGGGATGAATACGGCTCATCAGTGAAGACCGATGCTCGTGACGCACGTGAGCTGTGTGGACACCTGGATCGTTACCTTGCTGGGTCCCATAGCAGGGGTCATGTCGTTATGTTTGCAATTTGACATAAGGCATATTGTAAGCTATCCAAGGGAAAGCAAAAAGGGTCCGTAAATCTTTGAATACGGGAAAACCATTACGATGTTAACATTTACGAAACGACCCCTGCTTCAGCCCCCGCCCCGGTGAAGCAGCAGCGTATGCGTGGCGACGGACGTCATCCGCGCGGATTTTAGCCCGAAGCGGCGGAGGTTCTTCAACTATATAATCTAGGTGCTCTAGCCCGGCCTAAAGCCCTAACATCCCTCAAACAAATAGAATCCTCCTTGCCATTAAACGCCATCTGCCATGTATGAGCTCCATGCGTTTATCGACGTTCATCACATTAATCCTACTTACTGCTTTCGGAACCCTTCATGCCGAAAGTCTGGACGTGATCCAGCAGGCTTACAACGCGACGGCAGACTTGCACTCTAATGGACGTTCAGGGCAATCATTTACCTCAACGCAAACCGCAAGCCTCAAAGGGATCCGCCTGTATCTAGAGGGTGCTGGTAGCGTCGATAGTGGCAGCGACATTGTCGTTTCGTTGCACCCAGTCATTTCCGGCGTCATCCTATCGACACCAATCACTACAGGTGCCCTATCGCGAAGTTTGATCGAACACGACGTAGTCAAAGCGTTGAATGTATATTTTGACCAGCCATACGAGCAGGCCGCCGGAGAAACACTGGCTTTCACCATACAGGAAACCAGTGGTGGCGGCTCCAACGGTTGGAATAATTATGCGATGACCACCTACGATTCATACGCCAATGGATTTCAGTTTTATAGCTACAGCGATGGAACCCCGGTTCCGTTATCAAGCCGCGACATGGCCTTCGCAACAATCATAGACCCAGCGACGACTTCAACGGCAGTTCCAGAAGCATTCTCCATAAGCTCGCCTATCGACGGAAGTGAATTCCCCAACACGACACCGCCAAGTTCTCTGATCTGGGGCGACTCGGCTAATGCTAGAAAATATGATGTCTATCTCGAGAAAGACGCACCAGATCCCAGTAGAAAAGTTGCGACGGTGCTCCAGAATGAGTGGTCAATCAATCAGGAATTAGCTGATGGTATCTGGTATTGGAAAGTTACGGCTCGCAATTCATTGGGGGCTTACACTTGCATCACAGGAAGCTTTACCGTAACGCCGCCAGCACCAAAAAACTTCATTCTCTACACCCCTACCTACAATAATGAATATTTACTACCCGCCCAACCGCGTGAATTTCAATGGCAACGATCAACCAATGCGACTTCCTACGAAATCTATCTAGAAAGAGGTGATAGTACACCCGACACACTAGTCGCAACGCGAACCAACAATTGGTGGTCGCCAGACATTGCCTTAAGTGAAGGCACTTGGTATTGGAAAATCGTAGCAAGAAATCTTGGAGGCAGCTATTCCAGTTCTACTTGGAAGTTCACAATCCACCTGCCAGCCCCTGGTTTCTTTAGAACTCTGGGTCCTTCACCAATCGCTGATAAATCAATGTATAAACTTCCCAACCAACCACTAAAAATCAGTTGGGAAACGTCCATCTACGCTAGTTCATATGAAGTCTATTTCGAGAAGGGCAATAGCACTCCAACGAATAAGGTTGCAACCGTTACAGGCACAACATGGACGGTTGATACTCCTCTTGAACCTGGACAGTGGTATTGGAAGATTGTAGCGAAGAAATCAACAGGAGAACGCGCTTCGCAGTACACTGAGAGCTTTCATATTCTCGCCGAAAACATAGCCCCGTCTGACATTCAACTAGAGAGCACATCCATCGACGAGAACAACTTCCTCTCCGACTTCGTCACACGCATCACTACAGAGGACGTGAATCAAGATGACGAATTTACTTATAGTCTTGTTAGCGGGAATGGAGACCATGACAACGAAGTGTTTTATTTAGTCCAATCAAGCTATGGCTCTGACGCCCGCCTACAGACGAGGTCTCGTTTTAATTATGAAGCAAAGCAAAGCTACGCGATACGATTACGTAGTAGCGATCAATGGGGTGGCTGGATTGAAAAATCGTTCGAAATATCCGTAAACGACGTTGATGAGCCACCCTTCGAACAAATTCGTATTCAGCGGCAGCCAAATAACAGTTTACGTATCGAGTTCGACACCGAGGCCGGCTACAGCTATCAGTTGCAAACCTCTGAGACAATGCGTCCAGATGACTGGCACGACTACGACAGCCCACGCGAGCCTGATAGCCAAATTCTATGGGAGTATTTCTACATCCCCTTTAGGACTGACGTAAAAGCTACCTTTTTCCGTGTAGAGCGAACTGAGTTACCCTAGGAGCCAGAAACGGGGTCAGTCTAAGCTTCGCACGGGGTCACAAGGGCTGGAAAAAGGTCAGACCCAGTCGCCGTTTCGTGTATAAGGCCTTACACCTTCTTCACAAACTCGGTTTTCAGCTTCATGCCGCCGAAACCTTTGATTTTACAGTCGATATCGTGATCACCGCCGACGAGCCGAATATTTTTCACCTTGGTGCCGATTTTGAGCGTCGATGAGGTGCCGCCGACTTTGAGGTCCTTGATGACCGTCACGGAGTCACCGTCTTCAAGAGGCGTGCCATAGGCATCCTTAAATCCAGAAGTCGTCGCCTCGGACGTCTCTATCGATTCAAGCGAAAACTCATGCCCGCAGTCGGGGCACGCAATTAAGCTACCATCTTCGTAGGTGTAAGCGGAGTCGCATTTCGGGCAGTTGGGCAGATTTGACATTTAGCTGATGATGAACATCTGACGTCAAACGTCCAACTTTGAATGACTGCGTCCCAAAATGGTTCACGGACTGAATCGACATACGTCATCATCTGACTCATACGCTTAATCATAATCTCAATGCGTTGTTGTTGTGGGGAGTCAGATTAAGAAAGCCATTTTCGGCTTGAGCATGTGTCATTATGCCTTCGCGCTGAATAACGCTATTTAAGGGGTAAAGCAACAGTAGCAGCGGCTTCAGCCGCTTTATATATGCCCGACAGCGACTAAAGTCGCTGCTACTGTAGCCTGAACGCTAGCGTCATTTGCGTTCGACTACTATTTCAGTCTGAGCAGCTGTGATGAGCCTTCTGCCTGAGTTGATAGAAGTGTACGCTCTACACGGCCATTTATATAGCGTGACTACTATTTGCCAATGGACATTACGAGAAAACGGCAGCAAGATAAAGTGCATGAAGCCAGCACCCGAAATAAGCTACGGCAGGCAGTCCACGTCTAATGAAGATTACCGTCAGGATTGCCAAACGCTGAGTCCTGCGGAAAGGCTGGCTTGCATTCAGAAACTGCGTATTGCATTTTGGGGCGATGAAGCAGCTACCGGACGACTTCAAAGATCTGTTGTGTCTCTTAAACGAGCACAAGGTTGAATACTTGATTGTAGGAGGATGGGCTCTTGGCGTTCACGGCTACATTCGGGCAACTGGCGACATGGACATCTGGATCGGGCAGTCAGACGCCAACATCCAACATCTTTTGAATACTCTGAGCGCTTTTGGCGTCCCGGCGGGAGTTGACCACACTTTCTTTAAAGAGAATGGCAACGCCTTTCGAATGGGCAGTCCACCGCTCCGAATTGAAATTATTACCGAAGCCACGGGGATCAACTTTGCCGCGAGCTACCCCAACCGAGTGATGATCGAAACGGACGAAATCAAAATCCCTTTTATCAGCTATGCGGATTTAGTAAAAAATAAACGTGCCAGCGGACGCTTGCGAGACCTTGCGGATTTGGAGGCTCTCGGCGAAGACTAGCCCTTTAAAATTAAAATTGCCTCTCCCTCTAAGACGGCTCGGGTTCGCATTAAGCGAACGGTATGGGCGCAAAAAAACCGCCTCTCACGAGGCGGTTTGAATGGTGGCCAGACCCAGAATCGAACTGGGGACACAAGGATTTTCAGTCCTCTGCTCTACCGACTGAGCTATCTGGCCTCATTCAGAATTCGGGATTAAGTGAACGCTTATGCAGCCCGTCAACTGAGTTTTTTGAGTTTTTTTGAATGCGGCATTCTTCATGCATATAACGAGCCTGATATTTTGTATGATTTTATAACCGACACTGCACAATGAGATGCTGCTATTTTTCAAACAATTGTTTGATTTTTAGAGATTGGAGTTGTTATGTAAGTTTGCCACGCACTTCAACGTATAGGCTACACGTCATTTGATTGCCCACACTATGAAATCGAAATTTCTATTCATCCTATGCCTCGTCTCCTTCATTGGGTTACTGCTCGTCTTTATCTTTGGAAGTAAAGTTCAGCAATTCATGGCCATGGGCGAAGCAAGTGCCGCCGCAACGATGCCTGCGATGAGTGTATCGACGCACACCGCAGAAGCGCAAAGCTGGTCGATGACTTTGCGATCGGTGGGCACGGTCGAACCTATTCGCGGAGTCGTGCTTGAGACGGAAACTGCAGGGATCGTGGATGTCATCAATTTTAAAAATGGCCAGCGAGTCGAAGCAGGCGACTTACTGATCCAGCTGGACATCCAGGTGGAAGAGGCTCAGCGCAAAGCGGCTGTGGCCACAGCAAGGTTAGCGGAAGTTGAGTTTGAGCGAGCGGAACGCCTCCGGAAGAGTGGCAATGTCCCGCAAAGCGATCTGGATCAAGCCATCGCGAACCTGGACAAGACGAAGGCGGATGTGGAAAACATCCAGGCGGTGATCGACCGTAAGACGATCCGTGCGCCTTTTAGCGGCAGGCTAGGCATTCGACAGATCAACCTCGGGCAGTATGTGTCATCGGGTGCCCCGCTGATATCGATCCAATCGAACGACCAAGTTTACGTGAACTTCACCCTACCCCAACAAGCGCTGCCCGATTTATCTGAAGGCCTAACGATCAGCCTGACCAGCGATGCTTTTCCGGATCGAGAATTTGAAGGCACGCTCACTGCGATCAGCCCGCAGGTGAATCCGCAGACACGCGCCGTCGAGCTACAGGGCACGCTCGATAATCCCGATGATATCCTGCGCGCAGGACTTTTTGTAAAAATATTGGTCCAATTGCCCAAGAGTGAGGACGTCGTCATCGTGCCGAAAACGGCAGTCGTCTATGCACCCTATGGCAACTCCCTGTTTGTGATCGAAGAGAGGGACGGTGCGCTGGTGGCAACGCAGAAATTTATTCGCACGGGTCGAAGCCGGGGCGACTATATCGACATTGTAAAAGGACTGAATGCAGGCGAGGACGTGGTCTCAGCCGGCACCTTCAAACTTTTTAACGGCGCGCCTGTGAGCATCCACAACGAGATGAGGGCAGAGCCCGAACTCTCTCCGAAGCCAGACAACAGCTAGAATCCCGATCATTGAGTATGCCTAGCGCCTTTACAGATATTTTCGTCAAGCGACCGGTCCTTTCGATCGTGGTCAGCATGGTCATTGTGATTGCCGGCTTGCAGGCCATCTCTTCGCTGACGGTGCGCCAGTATCCCCGCAGCGAAAACGCCAGGGTGATCGTCAACACCGTCTACATCGGTGCGGATGCGGATCTGGTTCGCGGATTCATCACCACCCCACTCGAGCGTGCAATCGCAACAGCTGACGGGATCGATTATATTTCGTCCGAGAGTAAACTCGGCCTCTCCACGATCACCGCACGCCTGGAGTTGAACTACGACTCAACAAAGGCATTGGCAGAAATCGGCGCGAAGGTCGATGAGGTGCGCGGCGACCTGCCGCCCGAATCGGAGGTGCCGATTATCACCGTGGAATCGGCCGACACGGAACGGGCCGCGTCTTATCTGTCGTTCTCATCCACCATCCTGAACGGGAACGAGATCACGGACTACCTCGTGCGTGTGGTGCAGCCGCGATTGACTGCCATCAATGGCGTGCAGGAAGCTGAGATTATCGGAGGCCGCACTTTTGCCATGCGTATCTGGCTGGATGCCGACCGCATGGCAGCACTGGGGATCAACCCGGCAAAGGTCCGCGACGCACTGGCAGCCAACAACTACCTCTCTGCGGTCGGTCGCACAAAGGGGAACCTGGTCAGCGTGAATTTAACGGCGGACACCGACCTGAACTCTGTCGAGGATTTTGAACAGCTCGCGGTGCTCAATAGGGGCGATACCATCATTCGGATCAAGGACATCGCCACGGTCGAGCTCGGGGCTGAAAACTATGACGCCGAGGTTCGCTTCTCAGGCGACAAGGCGGTCTTCATGGGGATCTATGTGCTGCCGAATGCGAACACAGTGGATGTGATCCGGGACGTGCGGGCCGAGCTGGATTCAATCAAAACGACGCTACCGGAGGGGATCGTGGCCGACATCGGCTACGATTCGACGGTCTACATTGAAGAGTCGATCTCTGAAGTGACCATCACTCTGGTCGAGACACTTGGCATCGTCATGATCGTCATCTTCCTCTTCATGGGGCGCATCAGGACCGTGCTCGTGCCGATCATCACGATCCCAATCTCTTTGATCGGGGGAATCTTTCTGATGCAGCTTTTTGGATTCACCATCAACCTGCTGACTCTGCTGGCCATTGTGCTCTCAGTCGGGATCGTGGTGGATGATGCCATAATCGTGGTCGAGAATATCGAGCGCCACCTTGAAGAAGGCATGAAGCCGATGGAGGCCGCCCTGACCGGGGTGCGCGAACTGATCGGCCCGGTCATCGCCACGACTTTGACGCTGGTCGCGGTGTATCTACCGATCGGTTTCCAAGGCGGATTGACGGGCGCCCTCTTCCGCGAGTTCGCGCTGACGCTTTCCGGCGCGGTCATCATCTCAACCATCGTAGCGCTCACGCTCAGTCCGATGCTTTCCTCCAAGGTTCTAAAGACGGGCGAGCACAAGGGCCTGGCGCTAAAGATAAATAATGGCTTTGATCGGCTGCGTAAGTTGTATGGTTCGATCCTGCGCGTGAGTTTACAGACCCGCTGGTTAATTTACAGCATTTGGATTCTACTCACACTGGCGTGCATTCCACTTTTCGTGCTTTCTCCCAAAGAATTGGCCCCGGAAGAGGATCAGGGCGTCATCTTCGGCATCGTCGAAGGCCCGGCGAATTACACGGTCGAAGAAACCAGCCGCTACGCGGAGTATGCAAACGATGTGTTCTTCAGTTTCCCCGAGACGAATTATACCTTTCAACTCACCTTTCCGGATTTTGGTTTCAGCGGCATGATCTTGAGCCCATGGGGCGAACGTGAGCGCACCGCTCAAGACATAAAGCCACTCGCCCAGCAACAGCTCTCAAAGATTTCCGGAATCAACATCTTTCCGGCGACGCCAGCCGCGCTCCCCGGCGGTAGTGACTTTCCAGTGGAGTTTATCGTCGCCTCGACCGATGAGCCGGAACGCATCCTTGATTACGTGCGCGAAATACATGGGAGGGCGGTGAAAAGCGGCAAGTTCGCCTTTCCTCCGATCATCGACACAAAGATTGATCAGCCGCAGTCCGAATTCAAAATCGATCGCGATAAGGCCAGTAGCCTCGGATTGGACCTTAGGGAAGTCGGCGCTGATCTGGGCGCGCTGGCCGGCGGGGCCTATGTGAACCGGTTCAACATCAGCGGAAGGAGCTACAAAGTTATTCCTCAAATCGAACGTTCCGGGCGGCTGAATCCCGAGCAGCTTAAAGACATTTATGTGAGCGGCCCGAATGACGAACTGATACAGCTCAGCACGATCGCCTCCATCGAAGAAACGGTGCAACCACGCGCCTTGAATCGTTTTCAGCAATTCAATGCAGTGAAGATGAGTGGTGTATATAAGGGCCCGCTCGATCAGGGCCTGAGCTTCCTTGAGGATGCGGCGGACGAAATCCTACCCGATGGCTACCGGATCGAATATTCCGGCGAATCACGGCAACTACGCACGGAGGGTAACACCTTCCTGCCTGCCTTTATGCTCGCTGTTGTGCTGATCTTTCTCGTGCTTTCGGCGCAGTTTAACAGCTTCCGTGATCCGTTTATCATCTTGCTGGGCTCCGTACCACTGGCGATGTTTGGCGCACTGATTTTTACCTTTTTAAAGATGATGAACCCCAATCTGCCGCACTGGACAGATGGATGGACCACGACGCTCAACATCTACTCCCAAGTCGGATTGGTGACACTTGTGGGGCTGGTCGCCAAAAACGGCATCCTCATGGTGGAGTTTGCCAATGAACTCCAACGCCAGGGCATGGCCAAGCTCGATGCAATTCAGCGCGCCTCAGAGGTGCGACTGCGCCCGATTCTAATGACGACGGTAGCGACTGTAGCCGGCCACTTCCCGCTAACTCTTGTGTCGGGCGCCGGCGCGGAAGCCCGGAATTCCATAGGGCTTGTCTTGGTTGGTGGCATGGCTATTGGCACGATCTTCACCCTGCTCTTCCTTCCCAGTATTTATATGCTGATCGCAAAGAACCGGGAGGCCGGGCCGAAGGAAGCTTGAACTTTTGGCTATTCGTATATTCCTGTGGAAGTAGCTGCATGAACTGAGGCATCGGCTAGGCCACGACGGCTTGTCTGGAGACTGCGCCCTACCATTAAAAGGCGATCCCTGGGTAGGGCGTAGTCTCCAGACAAGCCGTCGCACTGTGGCAAAATGCTCCGATTATAAGCTGAAGGTCAGCCTTGGATCACCAATGGACAAGGTCGAAGCAATTACAACGCTCACGTCAGGTAATACACTTAAACTAACATCTTATATTTCACAAGAATCTACGAAGTGCCAAACTTTTTTATATAGAGGCGTCTTGCTAGAACGTGATTAATACCGCTTTGAGAAGGTTTGATCCTTATGAAATGAGAGAATGCGGGAGGGCCCGGCTCCGTCCGGGCCACGATGTAGCAGTCGGCACCGCTTCCACCAGTGCGGTCCAGACGGAGCTGGACCCTCCCCCTGCGCAAGTCAAACCTTTTGAGATTTGGTTCACCTCGAGCCGCAGATATGCGAAGGACTCGCAAGTGCGGGCGCTCGCCTGAACGGCGATCGTGCCATCCGCGAGCAGAGACGCCACGGCTGGGGCGGCTTTGATGATTACGCTACGGTTAGTTTACGATGCCGCCACTGCTGAGGAAGATGCCCTTGAGGTTCATTTCCAGCTGGCTTGAATTCGGCGAACAACTGAGTGCGTCTTCCTTGGTGATTTTGCCATCTTTCACCAAGCGGAACAGGTCCTGGTTAAAGGTCTTTGATCCGTTGCCTTCGCTCGATTCGATGACCGCTTCGATCTTTTCAAAATTACCTTCCATAATGGTTTTACGCCCCAAGGAGTCCACGATAAAGGCCTCAGACACGGGGACGCGGCCGCCACCTTCCAGCGCAGGCAGAAGCTTTTGAGTAATCGTTGCCTTGAGTGCAAAAGCAACTTGCCGCTGCAGCGCGAGACGGCGCTCTTCCGGGAAGAATTCAAATAGACGCTGGACGGCCTGCTGCGCATTGGAGGCGTGCAAGGTCCCGAAGACGAGGTGCCCTGTTTCAGCAGCCTGCAGCGCAGTCTCAAAAGTATCCCTGTCCCGCATCTCACCGACAAGGATGACGTCGGGGTCCTGACGAAGCACCGCCTTCATACCGTGCGCGAAGGTTGGACAGTCGATACCAACCTCGCGCTGATTGATAATGGACTTAGAATCGGTATAGGTATATTCGATCGGGTCCTCCAGCGTAACGATGTGCTTATCGTATGACTCGTTGATGTGGTTAATCATGGCGGCCAGGGTTGAACTTTTACCTGATCCGGTCGCACCACACAGAATAACGATACCATCCTTCAGCGTGCAGAGTTGTGAAAGCGTCTCTCCATCGACACCCAAATCCTTGAATGTCGGCGGATGGTCATTGACGTGGCGCATAACAATACTGGGTAGGCCCCGCTGGAGGAAGCCGTTGACACGAAAGCGGCCGATATTCTCGACACGATACGAATAGTCGACCTGCCGGTCATTCTGCCAATCCGAGTAGAATTGCTGCGGGACGCTTTGCTCAATAAACTCGTTCATGTCCTCCGGTTTAATCGGATCCATATCGACCGCCTCAAGTCGGCCATTCAAGCGCAAGTAGGCCTGCTTGTTGGATTTTAGGTGAATGTCACTGGCACCATTTTCGACAGCGAGATTCAGTAAGCCGTGCATTGTTTCTAAAATCGCCATAATAAGTTTCGTTAAGTAAATATTTTTCTATTGAATAGTCCAAGTCTTGTGCACGTTCTATTGCATTCAACCGGTTTAAGGGTAGAATTAATCTTTTAAGAAATAGACATGAACTCAAACCAATTTTCAGGCGTATTCACTGCACTTGCCACGCCGATGCGAGATAGCGGTATCGACTTTTCCAGCCTCGATTCCCTCGTTGACCGCCAAATCAGTGGCGGCATCAACGGACTGGTCTCGATGGGCACGACCGGGGAATCGCCGACGCTAAATAATCAGGAGCACATTGATGTCGTGCGTGCGACAGTGGATGCCGCCAACGGCAAAGTTCCCGTTATTGCCGGAACAGGCTCCAACTCGACCTCGGAGGCTATTGAGCTGACTAAACTTGCTGAATCCGCAGGCGCGGACGGTTTCCTCGTCGTGGCCCCCTACTACAATAAACCCAGCCAGGAAGGTCTCTTCCTGCACTTCAGTGCCATTGCCGAGGTTACGGAGAAACCAATCGTCCTCTACTCTATTCCATCTCGCTGTGGCGTGGAAATATCTGTCGATGTGGCGGCGAGGCTCTACGAGAAGTATCCACACGTCTGCGCCATGAAGGCCGCCGAGGGCTCCTGCGAGAAAGTTACTGAATATGTCCGCACCATTGGCCCTGATTACACCGTATTGAGTGGTGACGATGGGCTCACCCTGCCCTTTATGTCGGTCGGCGCCAGAGGTGTGATCAGTGTGGCGTCTAATCTGGCCGTCTGTCCACTGGTTGAAATGGTGCAGGCAGCCAACAACAACGACTTCGCCAAGGCCCGTGAAATCCACTTGAAGTATTATTCCTTCTTCCGGGGCATTTTCATGGAGCCGAATCCGGTGCCGATCAAGTATTGCTTATACAAAGCAGGTATTATCGCATCGGATGAAGTTCGTTTACCACTGGCTCCACTGAATGCAACGACCAGAGACGCCCTCGATTCACTGATTACCGAGCTCAGCCTCGCTTAATTATGCCACTCAAGCTACTTCTTAATGGTTCAAAGGGCCGCATGGGCGTTGCGATTGCAGCATGCGCGGAGGCCAATAATGCAATCATCACCGCTGCCTGCGACACCGGCGATGATGCGTCTTCAGTGATCAGCGACTGCGAAGCAATTATCGACTTTAGCTTCCACGAAGTGACCCCCGGGATAGCCAAGCTCGCGGTTGAACACAATTTGCCGCTGGTGATCGGCACGACCGGACACACCGCGGAAGAACGCTCAGCCATCCTTTCGGCGGTTGATGGCCAGATCCCGGTTGTTTGGGCCGGCAATTATTCAGTCGGCGTCAACACCCTGAATTATCTAACCCGTAAAGCTGCGGCTATTCTAGGCGAGCAATACGAGCCGGAGGTGATGGAGATGCACCACCACCACAAGAAGGACGCACCCAGCGGCACGGCGGAACGGCTTATCGAAATCCTCAAAGAAAGTTACGCACTCAGCGACGAAAACGTCACTCACGGCCGAGAGGGCCTCGTCGGGGCACGACCAGCCAAAGAAATCGGAGTCCACGCCTTACGCGGCGGGGACATCGTAGGAGAACACACGGTCTACTTTATTGGTGACGGCGAACGTGTGGAACTCACACACAAGGCGTCTGACCGCAAAATATTTGCACAAGGTGCCGTGCGGGCCGCTCATTGGGCGGTAGGCAAAGCGGCCGGAGTCTATAACATGGAGGATGTGCTTGGCTTAACTGACTAAGCGCATGCACATTAAGCCAATTTTGCCATGATCGCGCGTCTTAAAGGAATCGTTTTGGAAAGCACACCGCTCTCAGTGGTGCTCGAAGCAGGTGGAGTCGGCTATGAAGTTCATATTCCTATATCCACTGCAGAAAAGGTTCCTTCCGCGGGAGAGGTCTGCAGCCTATTCACTCACGCGGTCTACCGTGAGGACAACGCCACGCTTTACGGCTTCGCTACTTGCGATGACCGGGATTTCTTCCGTCTCCTCATCGAAAAAGTATCCGGGATAGGCCCGAAAATAGGTATCGCTATGCTCAGCCGCATGTCGCCTGAACTGCTCCGCAGCGCCATAGCCAGCTCGGATGTAGCGCTCCTTTCAAAGTGCCCGGGCATCGGCAAAAAGACCGCTGAACGGCTTGTTATCGAGTTAAAAGACAAAGTAGGCCTGTCGACATCAGTCAAAACCGCTACCGGAGAGGCATCAACACATGGCGAACCAAGCAATTTTCAGGACGCGGTGAGTAGTTTAATGATCCTTGGCTACAAACCAGTTGATGCCGACAAACTCATCCGTAAAGCGTCAGGACAAATTGGAAGCGACGCGGCAACAGAGGAACTTATTAAAGCAGCGCTGTCTTAAATTGCTAGGCCGCATAGCAAAAGAATCGACTTTGACTCTTGCGCTATGTGTGATTTATTGAGTTAAAACTGATCTTATTATGAAAGCTGTTCTTCCCATTCTTATCTGCTCGGCCATTTCCGCTGGGTTAGGCTATTACTTCGGACACATTACGATTCCTCCCGGCGCTTTAGCCGGTACGTCTGGTGGCGGTACGTCTGGTGGCTATTCTGCACCGGCCAACGGGGGCTCTCAAGCTACTCCCGGGGTTCCAGCTCCGGCTCCGGCACAAAATTTTGCTGAACAAGTGGCGCCACAAGCGATTCCTACTCAGCCTGCCCCAGTTGCAGCACCATTTGCACCAGTCGCACCAGTTGCACCAGTCGCACCAGTTGCACCAGTTGCACCAGTTGCACCAGTCGCAGCCCCCGCAGCCTCAGTAGCTGCGGCGGCTACGGTGCCGGCGGCACCAGCTACGGCCCAAACAGCCGTATTCGACGCGCGCGCGGCAAAACCCGTGCAGACGCTTACAGACACACAGGGGCGCACAATCAACGCCAGTATCGTTGAAGTCACCGATCAAAATGTTAAGATCAAGCGCACGGACGGGCTTTTAACACAGATTCCTTTAAGCATGCTTAGTCCCGACGATGTTGCATTCTGTAATTATTTACGTGAACAGCAAAAAGAGAAGGAAGCCGCAGCACCCCCACCCGTTAAGACCGACGGGTTTGATTGGGACGCTTACTTCAACTCTTGATAGCTTTTTATTTGCGGCAATTTCCTTACCTCGCTCCCCCAACCCCAGCGGTTTAGCCAAAAGCTGACAGCTCGAAATCGCAGTATATTCATTACGCTAAAACCTGCGCCACATGAAACAGTTCTTCGGTAAAAAATCGCGTAGCACTCTGGCGCTTGTCATTATGGCAAGCTTGGCACTGCACATCATTGCAGGCATTATATTTGGTACCATTAAGTTTGTCGAAGCGCTGCGTGAAGAAGAGAAAACGCTTCAAGCGGTAGACATCGAACAGACTCAGCAGCAGGAAAAAGTCACCAAGGTGAATGTTCAGCAAAGAACGAAGTCCACCCCGCCGCCCCGGCCTCCGGCGATCACCGTAAACAGACCAACCGACCTAAGCATACCCGAGTTGGATATCAAAGTGGATATCGATTTGAGTTCCGTCCAGACTCGCTCTGCCGGGAGCATTAGTAGCAACGCAATCAGCGACCTAAAGGACATGGCCATCGGCGATCTAAAGCTGACCGCATTTGGTTACAGTGGGAGAGCCGCAGGTACGCTTGAGGGAACTTTAATTGACCTGAAGCGAGATAAATCCGGAAAGCCTTCGAGTCTAGTAGGTAAAGGAGGTCGAAAAGGTGCCATCCGTGAATTTTCGGACGGCACTTGGAGACTATCGCGCCTGACTGACCAGTTTTATTCCGCAGAAAACAAACTTTACGGCTCCTACTGGATGATACCATTCGGCTCAGCCAATCGGGCGCCTCAATCATTTGGCGTAGAAGGTGAAATTGAACCGACTGGTATTGTTGCCTACTATGAAGGTAGCTACACACCAGAGAAGAGTATGGAAATGCGGTTTTGTGGCATGGCGGACGATGTCCTGCTCGTCCGTTTAGACTCAAAGCTCGTGCTTGATGCCAGTTGGGAACCAGGATATAGCGACATGGACTTCAATCAGGATGGCCCAAATCTGCCAGGTATTCCCAAAACAATACGTAACGGGGAATGGGTCCGCCTGCAAGCCGGGCGAACCTATGATTTGAAAATTCTGATTTCTGAAATCCCCGGCGGCAGCTTTGGATGTTTCCTCTTCTATCAGCTGAAAAATGAAGACAAACTGCGGGTTTTCTCAACCAAGCCAATAACCGCAGAGGAAAAGCAAGTCCTTATGGGAGTCAATCAGGCGGTTGCTGATGCGCTTAAAGATGAGTAGTTTTAATGAAACAGAGCTAATGCGCTCACAACTTTCCTCTGTCAGTGAGCGTAACCTAGTCTTCTTACCAAGATTTTGAAATGAAACAGTTCTTCGGCAAAAAATCACGCAGCACTCTAGCGCTTGTCATTATGGCTAGTCTCGCACTGCACATCATTGCAGCCATTATATTTGGTACCATTCAGTTTGTCGAAGCGCTGCGTGAAGAAGAGAAAACCCTTCAAGCGGTAGAGATCGAACAGACTCAGCAGCAGGAAAAAGTCACCAAGGTGAATGTTCAGCAACGAACAAAGGCCACGCCGCCGCCCCGGCCGCCGGCGATCACCGTAAACAGACCAACTGACCTAAGCATACCCGAACTGGATATCAAAGTGGATATCGATTTGAGCTCCGTCCAGACTCGCTCTGCCGGGAGCATTAGTAGTAGCGGAATCAGCGACCTCAAGGAGATGGCCATCGGCGATCTACAGCTGACCGCGTTTGGTTATAGTGGGAGAGCCGCAGGTACGCTTGAGGGAACTTTAATTGACCTGAAACGAGATAAATCCGGCAAGCCTTTAAATGTAGGACGAAAAGGTGCCATCCGTGAATTTTCGGACGGCACTTGGAGACTTTCGCGCCTGACCAACAAGTTTTATTCAGCAGAAAATAAACTCTACGGCTCTTACTGGATGATACCATCCGGCCCAGCCAATCGGGCGCCTAAGTCCTTTGGCGTTGAAAACGAAATAGAGCCGACAGGTATTATCGCTTATTATGAGGGGACGTTTACCCCCACCGAGGCAATGAATATGCGATTTGTCGGTATCGGAGATGACGTGCTGATCGTGCGTTTAGATTCCAAAATCGTTTTTGATGGGAGCTGGTCGGGCGGATACAGTAATGTCCCAATAAGCATGGACGGCCCCAAGAACACTGGCACCCCTCAATTCCGAAGCGGTCCATATAATAGATTGACCGCAGATCGGGAGTATGACCTTAAAATCTTGATTGCTGAAATTCCAGGCGGAGGCTTCATGAGCCTACTATTCTATCAACTCAAAGGCGAAGAGAAAATCCGAATATTCTCAACCAAGCCAATGACTAAGGACGAGCTTACGCAACTTAGCGAGAAACGTGGAATTGTCGGAGATACGGCCAAGCGAGATTTGAATGAAATGCGTAATTAGTAACTAGACGAAGTTCGAATTAACATGTAGTACGATTCCATGAAACAGTTCTTCGGTAAAAAATCGCGTAGCACTCTGGCGCTTGTCATTATGGCAAGCTTGATACTGCACATCATTGCAGGCATTATATTTGGCACCATTAAGTTTGTCGAAGCGCTGCGTGAAGAAGAGAAAACCCTTCAAGCGGTAGAGATCCAACAGACTCAGCAGCAGGAAAAAGTCACCAAGGTGAATGTTCAGCAAAGAACGAAGTCCACCCCGCCGCCCCGGCCTCCGGCGATCACCGTAAACAGGCCAACCGACCTAAGCATACCCGAACTGGATATCAAAGTGGATATCGATTTGAGCTCCGTCCAGACTCGCTCTGCCGGGAGCATTAGTAGCAACGCAATCAGCGACCTAAAGGACATGGCCATCGGCGATCTAAAGCTGACTGACTTCGGTTACAGTGGGAAAGCCGCAGGTACGCTTGAGGGAACTTTAATTGACCTAAAGCGAGATAAGGACGGCAAGAGTAAGAACACAGACAGAATATCTGCGATTAGAACGTTCACTGACGGAACATGGACGCTGTCACGCTGGACGGACAACTTTTACTCAGCTGAGAACAAGCTTTATGCGTCATACTGGATAATTGGAATGGGCTCCGCCGCCAAGGCTCCAGAAGCTTTTGGCGTTAAAGGCGAAATCGCGCCAAGCGGAATCGTTGCTTACTATACTGGCGAATACACTCCAACGAATAGCATGAATATTCGGTTTTGCGGTTCCGCAGACGATCTTATTATTGTACGAATCAACTCTCGCATAGTGTTAGATGGCGGCCGCGATAATAGATATAGCAAATTTAACCAAAGTGAATACGAGCGCGGCAAACCCCTCGCTGGTATGAACACCACGACTACGTATGGAGAATGGATCAATTTACGGGCAGGCTCAACGTATGACATGCAAGTCCTTTTGGCTGAGGTGCCAGGCGGGTCTTTTGGTTGTGCACTCTTTTACCAGACCAAGTCCGATGCCAAAGAAGGGATTCACCGTGTTTTTTCTACAAAACCCTTTACCGAGAAAGAGATAGAAATGCTTAGCAGGATTCACCCTGATGTCGCCAAGGGCTTAAAGTAAAAGTCGGTTTTGTGTACGCACAAAAAAACCACGACTTTCGTCGTGGCTTTAAATGGTACACCCGGAGGGATTCGAACCCCCGACCCTCTGGTTCGTAGCCAGATACTCTAATCCAACTGAGCTACGGGTGCATCGGAAAGTTCGGGATAAAGACAAAGCAATGCATGAAGTTCAAGCAATACTTTCAGAAAAGTTATAAATTCATGCGTCCCCAATAGACCATGACCGAGGCGAGGATCCCCAGGCCAATAAGCACCCACCAAAGTAGGCCGGCCAAAGCAGGCTTTCGATTGATCAAAGCGATGAGTCCACCCAACGCTATCCAGATGAGAAGCTTCACAAGGATCCACGGAGCCGCGAAACTGTAGCCCATTTTAGTAATCAGGCCAAAGCCGGCGATAAAGATAAGCAGCAAGCCGATCCCGCTGGTAATGGAGCCGAGTTTCTTGACTCTGGAATCGTCGCTACCGGCTAGACTTCGCCCCAGAAGAGCGCCGTAGCCCAGAAAGAGCATTATAATACCAGTCAGATGGAGAATATGATAAATGTAAGGAGGCATGTGATGGATCTTGCAGATTGGACTCAAAAGGCAAGCGCACACACACACACAGATTTAAGAAAAAAGAATTCCTGTCTGATCTGTGTTTATCCGTGTCCATCTGTGGTTAAAAAAAATACCAACCTGACGTAAGTAAAAGCACTCGACCAATCTACACATATCGGCCAGTCTTGGGGCCTACAACAGTCGGAGCTGGTCAACCCCATTTACGCGCCAGATATTCGACAACCACTTAGACTACTAACTTCACCGGCTGGGTTGCCAGTCCTCATCGATCTAGGGAAAAAAGGAACTGAATTGGTAACCACGGATGAACACCAATTCACACGGATCAGAAAGCAAAAAAAAAGGGGGATTCGTATTCCTAAGCCAGTTTTTGAACAGTGCGGATTTACAAATGAAGTCGAACTCGAAGTAGAGAACCATCGACTGATAGTGCGTTCCAGTTCAATGCCAAGAGCAAGCTGGGAAGAATCGTTTAGTTTGATGGCGAAAAAACCATGTTTCTATTCAGCGAGGTGAAGGCCACAGTCACCTCTTTCCATATTTCGGAATAGAGATTTACGGACGATCTCCTTTTTAACTTGGTCCACCCTGCCAATCAGGTGACCAGCAGGTGGTGCGGCCGCCAATCGTCTCACGAACAAGCGGACACTGTGTTTTAGGACAGATGCCGCCGTCTTTCCAGCGATGATTGAAAAGCCAATTATCTGGGGGCTTACCCCAGTCAGAGCCGATTACCTTCAAAGCATCGCGGCAAACTTCGCCAAGGTGGTGATAGAGTTCGCGGCGCTGCTTGGGTTTAATCGCGCCGCAACGAGTGCCAGGATGCAGGCGCGCACGCCAAAGGATTTCGTCGGCCATCCAATTGCCCACTCCGGGGAAAGTCTCCTGCATGAGAAGGACTGCCTTAATCGGCGCTCTTGAGCGGCGCTGTAGAAAATCTTCCAAGCGCGCTTCAGTAAAAGCTTCCGAAAGAACTGCAGGCGGCAAGTTCGACCACCAGTCAGGCGGCTCGCTACTTTGAGTGTAGCGAACTTTACCAAATATGCGCGGGTCGGATAAAACCAGCTTTAGACCCAACTTTAAATTGATGACGAGGTGGTCGTGCTTCGTAGCTTCATAGTCCTTCTTTTGAGTGGAGGTCTTGCCCGTCATACCGAGGTGGATGCCGAGCCAGTGCTGAGAGCCAAAGACAAAAAGCATTTGTTTACCGTGAGTGTGACTACTCATCAATTGCTGCCCGGGTAAGTTTTTGACCAGAGCCAGCGTATCGACATCTCTAAAAATCCGCTTATCATAGTTCACGTCGACTGACACTACCTTTTGCTCAAGGCCCGGCGACCATTGCTTACGGTAGTATTCGACTTCGGCGAGTTCAGGCATTTGTTCTTTTTAACCGTTAATTGACGTTCATTAACATGAATTGAAAACGTAGTTCGAACTTCCGGCTTGTCGAATCTTACTGGACGACAAGCTGGAAGCTTGTCACGACTTGGACTGAAAACAGCCACAATGATTATCGACTGCCATACGCATTGCTACCCAGATGAGGTAGCACTGAACCCGCGTGAGTGGGCAGAAGCTCGGAGGGAATCGCACTGGGCGGATCTGGTGGCTCCGCAGGACCGCAGGAGCATCCAAGACTGGGCGGGGCCGGATCAGTTTATTGCTGAGATGGATGCCGCTGGAGTGGCCAAGGCCGTGCTCTTGGGCTGGTATTGGGTAAATGAGTCAACGTGCCGCTGGCAGAACGAAGTCATCGCCGAGTGGGTGCAGCAGGCACCTGAACGCTTTATCGGCTTTGCTGCAATTCTTCCTAATGCAAACGTAGTGGATCAGCTGGATTCGGCA